>Ga0073936_10002949_pt1 | contig 24862 bp, 15 predicted proteins | sample AliMusrvi5mmetaG_FD_87041 | JGI IMG/M metagenome (GOLD analysis project Ga0073936, IMG submission 87041) | Freshwater lake bacterial and archeal communities from Alinen Mustajarvi, Finland, to study Microbial Dark Matter (Phase II) - Alinen... | ecosystem: Environmental > Aquatic > Freshwater >... | reverse complement strand
TCTTTCAGAATTCCGCTACGTAGCGGAGCAACGTGCTTCGTAAACGCCGTTTTCGCGGCGAAAGAATCCAGCTTACGTGAGCCGGTCCAACGACTTTCTGAGCTTTGCCACCGTCGTGGCCGCCCGGTCGGCGGGAGGTACCGCGCGAACGTTCTCCTCTTCCATTTCGTTGAGCGTGCTCTCCCGGACTTCATGGAAGACGCCGAACACTCCCGGGAACGGCCGCTCGGCCAGCGCGAAGGCCGCCCCCTCGCTCGTCACATCATGGTCCGCTCCGACCTCGACAAACTCGCCCCCCTTGCCTCCAGAAGCGCCGTCGAAGGCACCTTTGTGAAACTGGACGCACTCCGAGAGCACCTCCAAAACGCTGAAGCCTTCGTGCGCGGCCATCCGCTCCAACATCAGGGTCAGGTGTTTGGGGTTTGCCGCGGAAGCGCGCGCGAAAAACGTCGCGCCGGCCCCGATGATCTGCCGGGCCGGATTGACCGGTGCCACGCGGGAGCCCCAGGTGTCCGTCTTCGAGCGGAAACCGACCGGCGAAGTCGGAGAGGTCTGTTTCTTGGTGAGCCCGTAAACCTGGTTATTCAGGATGATGACATTCAGGTTCACGTTCTTGCGGGCAGCGTGGGTGAGATGGTTGCCTCCGATCGAGAACGCGTCCCCGTCGCCGACGATCACAAACGGAAAGAGATCAGGACGCGTCAGCGAAAGGCCCGTGGCAAAGGCAACGATGCGCCCGTGGATGAAGTGGACGCTATGGGTGTTGATGAAATACGGGAACCTCGAGGAACAGCCGATGCCGGCGAGGGTCGCGATCTTTTCCTGCGGGTATTTCCGGTCCACAAGGAACTTTTGATACATCGCGAGAACGCCAAAATCCCCGCAGCCCGGACACCAGGTGGGCCGGTCGGCTTTCAAATCGTCGCGTGTCATGGGTTCGGCGGAAGGGGTTTCGGTTGTCAGAGGTTCGAGAGTGGTTTCCATGATTCAAGCAGTGGCGGAATGTGTGGTGGAGCCGTGGGCCAAATCAAGGATCTCCCGGACTCGCTCCAGAACTTCCTTCACGCGGAACGAAGCCCCGTCCGATTTTGTCACCCCCCGGATTTGAGGCAGACAAGTTTCCGAACGCAGCAGCCTGCCAAGCTGCCCGCATCCGTTCACGCCGCCTTCGTTCAGTTCGACGACAAGGATGTTTTTGTAGGCCGCGAAAATTTCGGCAAGGCCGAGGGGCAGCGGGTTCAGGTGGCGCAGGTGGAGGGATGCCAGAGGCTCCCCGGAAGCCACGGACTGATCGACCGCCGAGCGGATCACGCCGCGTGTGGATCCCCAACCGACCAGCAGAGTCGCGGCATCGGGCGCGCCATAGATTTCCGGAGCGGGCAGTTCCGCCGCGAGGCGCCGGAGTTTTTCGCTCCTGCGGTGGGTCATCCGGACATGCATCTGAGGGGTTCCCGAGGGATTCCCATACTCGTCGTGTTCGAGTCCGGTGATCGTCGGGTAACGCCCGTCGGCAATCCGCGTGCCCGGAGGGGCGTGACGCGTCGGGGCATCGAGCGGGTATGGCTTGTGGGACTCGCGGGTCGCCAAATCTAAAACCGGTTCCTCGACCAGCGCGTCCAGGTCGGGATACGCAAATGCCTCGAGGCGGGTCGCCAGCACCTGATCGGAAAGAAGAATGACCGGGACGCTGAAACGCCGGGCAATTTGGGCGGCTTCGGCCATGAGATAAAAACAATCCTCGACGCTCGCGGGCGCGAGCACGACACGGGGGGCATCGCCGTGGCTGCCATGAAGCGCTATCAGGAGGTCGGACTGCTCGACATTGGTGGGAAGCCCGGTCGAAGGGCCACCGCGCTGCACATCGATGATGACGAGCGGCAGCTCGGACATCACCGCGTAGCCGAGAGCCTCCGTCTTGAGGGAAAGCCCGGGCCCGGAGGTCGCGGTCATGGCCGGAATCCCTCCGTAGGCAGCCCCGAGCGCGGCGGCGATCGCCGCCAGCTCGTCCTCAGTCTGGAGGAAGCCCCCCCCATAGCGCGGCAGCTCCCGGCGGAGAATCTCCATGACCTCGGTCGAAGGCGTGATCGGATACCCCGCCCCGAAGCGAATGCCTCCGGCAATCGCGCCAAAAGCCAGCGCCTGGTTTCCGGTCATCGTCACGTTGGTGGCATCGGAGGCGGGCTTGAGATCAAAAGCGAAAAAAGACCCGAGATCCCCGACCTGGTAGGCGTAGCCAGCCTCCAGCGCCAGCAGGTTGTTGCGCACAACCGACTCGTCCTTCGCCCGGAACTGCTCCTTCACGAGATCTTTCACCTTCTCGTAATCCAAGCGGTAAACCCGCGCCAAGAGCCCGAGCAGGAAAATATTTTTTCCCTTCTGCGTGCCGGTTCCCCCGACGGATTCCACCGTCAGCGCCGTCATGGGAACCGCCACCGGCCGGATCCGCCGTTGCCGGAGGGCATCCAGGTCGGGCTCCACATGGGCGTCGTCGTAGATCAGGACGCCGCCGTCGCGCAGGCTGTCGAGATGGCTTTCGTAGGAGTGCTGGTAAAATGCCACCAGCACATCCGCCTTGTCGCCCGGAGTCAGGACGCTCGCCGTTCCCATGTGCACCTGGAAGATCGATGGGCCGCCCGAGATCGTTGACGGGATCGTCATGTAGGTCATCACGTCCATGTCGATCCGGCCCGCCATCCGGGCCAGCATGGTGCCGACGGACTGGATGCCGTCCTGGGAGTTGCCCGCGATGCGGATGACGCTGTTGCTGATGGAACTTGGGTTGCTCACTGGCGTTTTTTGGCTGGGACGATGGCTGGTGACATGGTGAAATTTTGCAGGAAATCCGCTGCTACTCCTTCGGTGCGGCACCGGTGTGGCATTCGGCGCAGGAGAAATCGGAATACTCGGAGTCGATGTGGATGAATGGGGAGCCCTTGGCGTTGAGCTTGTTCATATCCTCATCGCTGCCCTGGGCCAGAATGAGGTGGCATGAATTGCAGTCGTTCCCCTGGATCGTCGTCTTGCCATCTGCTGCCTTGTGCTTGCCGTCGTGGCAGCGGAAACAACCTTCCCAAATCTTGTGGCCCACATTATCGGGATAGGCGCGCCAGTCCGCCTTCATCTCCGGGAAGAAATTGGCGTTGTAGATAGATTTCGCCTCCGCGATCACACCGTCCACCTTCGGGTTGTCCGGATAGTCGGCCCGCAGCGCGGACGTGATTTTTTGCATCGCTTCGTCCCTGGTTGAATAGGGGGCAGCGAGTGCCGCCACCACCTTCTGTTTCACCCACGGGATGGATGGGTCGAGACGTCCGCTGGTGATCGAGAGATCCACCGCATCGTTCGGCGAAAGGAATTTGTGGGAGGGTCGGTTGTGGCAGTCGATGCAGTCCATCGTGTGGACGGGATACTTCGACAGATCCCCCTTGAAATCGGGGTTGCGGTATTCGGTGACTTTGCCGTTTGCCTGCGTTTGCCGGACCCACGGGATGTGCAGTTGCTGCTCGTCTGTTGAAATGAATTCCACCTTGTTTGCAGGACTCACATGCCAGTGGATCCCGTCCGGCGGGCCGTGGAGAGGGTTGCTTCCCCCAACCTTCAGGAGCAGCCTCACGGAAAAAGGCGTGTTCTTCTCGTCGGATAGGTAATGCCGGTAAATCCGCTCGAAGCCCCCGGTAAACTTTTCCGGCCAGTGGCATTGCTCGCACGTTTCCCTCGCCGGGCGCAGCTTGCCGGGGTTGGCGCGGATTGGACGAGGAAAGTCGCCCATCGTCACATGATACAACTGGCGGATGCCGCTGATTTTCGTCTTGAGATATGCGGACGCGCCGCTCCCGACATGGCAGGCCACGCAATCCACACGCGCATGGGTGGAATGCTGCGAGGTGACAAACTGGGGATCCATGGGCACATGGCATGCCCGGCCGCAAAACTGGACAGACTCGGTATATTGGTAGGTCTGGTAGCTTCCAATCGCCGTCATGAACAGAAACACCAAACTCCCCGCGATAAATACACCGAGTATCTTGCGGTCGCGGGGCCGAGACAGGTCGATGGTCAGCGCAACCGGAGGTGCGTCCGCCTTCGCCCGCCGTTCCTGCCGGAGATGCAGCCAGTAGCCCAGCAGCACCAGCACGACCCCAAAGAACAAAAAACTCGGCGCCACCACATAGGCAAGGATGCCCATGTAGGGGTTCCCGTGCTCCGAGAGGATATCCAGAGCAAAGAGCAGCAGGAACGCGAAAAAACTGCCGGTGCCAATGACGGCACCTGCCAAGCTGACCCAGTTCCGGATCAGCCTGCGCAGGAGGAGCCTGCTTGCGGGGTCTTCTTTACTCATTTTTGCAAGTCATGGCATTGCGGCCCGGCCCCTTCCATTTTCAGTTTCGCCGCAAGCAGGCCGTCTCTCCTATTTCTTCAAGCTGCGAATGTAGGTGACGAGGGCTTTGATCTCGTCGGGAGTCAGCTTGTCCTTGAAGGACTTCATCTTGTCCTTGCCGTCGGTGATGGCCGCAATGGCCTGGGCGTCGGTGAACTTGGCCTGCACTGCGGCGTCGCGGTAGTCTCCGACGTTGTTCTTCTTGCCCATCACGGTGCTGCCGCTGCCGTCCTTCGCATGGCAGGAGGCGCAGAGTTTGCTCCAATTTTCCGCGGCGTCCGCCGCCGAAGCGAGGCTGGCCGCGCAAAGGAGAGATCCGATGGTGAGGAGGAGTGTGGTTTTGATTTTCATGTTATTATTGTGGCTTGGATTTGTTGTTACTGCTGAGAGTGGGTTGGCGGGCGAACGGGATTTTTAAAACCGGACTTGGAGGGAGGAGCTGATCATCTGTGCGGTGTAGTTGCTGTTCCCGCCGGAAAGCTGATCCACATACGTATCGAAATAATACTTCACGGACAAGCGGACATTCTTTGTGATCTGGCGGGAGAGGCTGGCAGAGAATGTGTATTCCGAAGCGGAGGATCCATAGGGAACGCCATACTGCTCGTTGTTCACATAATTGTTGGCACTGTAAAATGTAAAGTCCCCGCGGATCTCGGTTTTGGGATCGATGGCAAATCCGAGTCCGGCGCTTGCGGTCCAGTAGTTGTTGTTGAAGTTCAGGATGGCTGAACTTCCCGGCACGTCCGCAGAACTGATGCCATTGGCGGAGGTTTGTTGCGCGGCGGGCGAAGCGATCTTGTTCAGCACATAGGACAGGCTTCCCTGCAAATACAGGCGTTCGATCGGTGTCCATGTGAGCGTCTCGGTGAACATGTTGTTGGTGATGAGGGCGCTCTGTCCATCCGGCGCCGTGAACAGCGCCCCCTGCGGCGAGTTAGTCAGGGGGCCGGGATCCGCCGCCCACTGGGAATTGATCGTGGTCCGCTGGAAGTCGTAGCGGCTCACGATCGAAAGAGATGGCAAAGGCTGCCAGGTCACGCGAAAATTGACGTCGTTGGTATTCCAGCTCTGGGCGACCAGCCGCTGGTTGGTCTGGACCGGATCGTCGGAGTGGATGTTCTGCGAGAAATCCTGAAGCTGGAGGTAGTATTGCACGGCCATGTTCAGGTTCGGGAGGGGATACCAGTTTGCGCCGAACATGTATTTTTGTGAGAGGGAGGAGTTGTTGGCGCTGAAATTCAGCACCGAATTGGGTGTGCTGAAGCTGTTTCCAGGAGTGGAGTCGCCACGGCTTTGGTATTCCTCCGACCAATCCCCCTGCGCGTAAAACACCCAGTTTTTGATGCCCGTGTATCGGAGTTGAAGGCACTGGGAAACGGCGGTTAAAAAGACATGGCTGTTCACCAGGGTAGGCGAGGACTGGACGCCGCTCGCGTTTGGACCTCCCTGCCCAAACTCTGTGTAATTGGAACTGGTGCTTCTGGTATTCGTGCATTCGACCCGGACCGAGGGGGTGATTTGCAGCGACTCGATCAGTGTCCACATGAGGTTGAGAGTCGCGATGCTCTGCCCGAAGGTGGACCCGCCGCCGAGATCCAGATAGGCGCCGGATTTGCCGGCATACCAAATGTTGTTATACATCGGCGAATAGGCCACGCCGTTGGCAGGCCCGGCAATGCGGTTCCCCCCGATATCCGTGGATGCGGCGGCGTAGGAGAAGCCCATGGTGAGCCAGAGCTTGTCCCCGAAGCGCGTCAACGTGGAGAGATGCCCATCGTAAAGGGCAAGCGACAATTTGTCGGTTTGCGTGATGTAGTAGTTGTTCGCTGACGTCCCGGTCGGCTGGGCACCGGGCAGGTTTTGAAAATTGAGCGAATCGTTGTTCCGGTCGAATTCGTAGCGCATTCCCAGATCCACCTCGGTATTGCCGAACGTCTCGGGTTTTCCGAATGTGTGCTTGGCGTTGAAGGTGAAGATGTCGCGGGTCTCGCTGATATTGCGGAATGCGGGGACGATTTTCCGGACGTTGGAGACGCCGGTGGTGACGCCCTGCGTGGCGGGGGCGCCGGTTTGGGCTCCACCCCAGATCGTGGAATCCTCCTGCCCGGAACGCCAATCGTGTTCGTAGCGCAGGGTGATTTCCGGAAAGTGCGGCACGCGAAGGCCCATTTCCACCCAGAGGCTGCCGCGGTAAAGTGCGTAAGCTTGGCCGGGGAAAAAGAGCCCATCGGCGAGCATCGTGTTCGGCAGGCTGCTCGTGGGGGGCAGGTAGCCGCCGTTGCCGTTTGAGTAGGTGCAGAATTCGGTGAAGCCGCCGCGGATATAGCCCACATCAGGCAGAGAAACATCCAGCTTCACCTTGTAGTCGCTGTTCGCAAAAATCGCGCGGGCATCGAGAGTGACGATGGCTTTGCCCGCGCTCTCCTGGATGTGCATGTCACTGATCCCGCCGAAGACCGGCCCCAAGGTGGGGTTGTTCTGGCGGAATTGCGCCATATTGCCATGGGGAATCAGACCGCCCAGGGTCAGATCCACCCAGTTCGTGAAAATGGGATCCTCCTCAGGTGTTTTAACCGGGGCCGTGGTGGCTTTGGCATCCGCAGCCAGCAAGGCCTGCCCGCTCAGCAGTCCCGAGCAAAAAAGAATGGCCCCGCAGCAAATGCCGCGATGGAAAGGAAGCCAGTGCATATATTTCATAGAAAGGAGGCGGGTTAATATCTCAGGTGGGAATTGACTTGTGAGCCGTGAACCGCCTCATGGCATCCGGCCGACCAGCAGGTGCCCTGGGTGACCAGTCGCTGATGGTTCATGCTGCCGATCATGAGCTGCCCTGGCGAGGTAACCTGACCCGGGACATTCTGCTGCTGGAAGTGGCACTTCAGGCAGAGCATCTGGTTCCGGGCGACGAGCATCTTCTGGTTGACGGATCCGTGAGGGTCATGGCAAGTCACGCAGCCTTCCCTCATCGCCTCGTGGGCAAAAACAAACGGGCCCCTCTGCGCGGTGTGGCACTGGTAGCACACGTCGTTCCTGTCCATGACGTTTGTCGCCCCGCCGCCCTTGACCATCGAGCCCTTGTGGGGGTTGTGACAGTCCCCGCAGCCCAACCGGCCCTCCATGACCGCATGGCGGTATGGGAGGCTGAACTTCGCGCGAATTTCCAAATGGCACTGAAAACAGGTTTCGGGATCCTTGCGCGGGTTGACGATCGTGCGGGCTCCGCCGCCGGAGCTGACGTGCAGACTGCCCGGTCCGTGACAGGATTCGCAGCCGGCACCTTCCGCGTTCTTGCCCTTGGCCTGCAGACGGGAGTGCCCGGCAGTCCTGAAATCCCGCGTGATGTCCTCGTGGCAGTCCGCACAGGCGGAGGACCCCACAAAAGTGGCACCCGGGATACTCGGCGGAGCCATGATCGGATGGGTCAGTGTGCCGCAGGAAATCAGCGTCAGGGCGACAGCTGCCCCGCATCCGGAAAGCCAGAAAAGTTTGGCGCGTTTGCTTTGGAATCCCCGGCGAAGGGAGGAGGCGCAGTGTAAGAAAACGCGTTGGCTCATGGAAGTGGCATGGTCGTTAAGAATTTCTAATAAGTGGCCGGACGGGTGATGTTACTACCAGAGGGGGAATGGCTCGGCTACTTGCTGGTTGGCATTTTCTTCTTGTTTATTGCCAACGTCGAGACAGATTTTTCAAAATGAACGGCGCCGGTGATCTGCGCTACCTGCTCTCCGTGAGAGTGATAGGAATTTTTTCAGGCATTCTGCGTCCGGGAGGCCTTTCCCGAGCCTGAAATCATATTTTTTGGGGATCATTTTCTAATGCCGGGGAAAAATATCGCGAGAAGCAATCACGGATTTGATGCCGGCCACACGACCGCTTTTCCTCTTTACTATTTCCATCGGCAGAGGTTCTCATCGCCGCGTTCGGGTTAATCTGGCCGCCAAAAAAAGCAAACCCGGTCGGCCATGGTTGACCGACCGGGTTGCGTGTTGAGTCTGACTGCGGTTCCTTACTTGATGAACGCTTTCGGGAATTGTGTCTGGAACGTCGGGCCACCCTTGGCGACGCTCAAATTCGTCCACGCCGTCTGGAGCAGGCGGATGGTGAACTGCGGGTTGTGAACACCCATGCTGCGGTCCCGATAGATCAGCAACCAGTTCCATATGGCCTTCTGTTGCGCGGTTTTGAGCGGATCGGTCGCCGAGATGCCGACCGAACTAAACTCTATTCTGCCGGTCGAAGCATTCGGGGCGGACGTCACTCCCTGCGAGGTGAGCAGAGCCCGCACCCTGTCAAGCAGACCTTGGGTTTCTGTCTGGATGCCGTTGGCCTGGCCATCGCCATCATAATCCCGGGCAATGACATTGACGCCGTCGCCCTTGAAGTCGAGCGAGGTCACCACGCCCACGCCTCTCCTGTCCGTGTGGCACTGGTTGCAGGCGGCGACGTTATCGACTTCCCTGGTCACATTGCCTGTCGTGTAATCGTTGGCCATACTGAACGTGTGATCTCCGACCAGATTGCTCAGATCTGTGTAGAGTGCGTGGGTCACGGGTGTATAGGTTCCATTAATTGACACATAATCCAGCGCTTTGCCTCTGCTGTCCGCATCGCGCAGCTTATACATGTGGCAGGTTTGGCAAACGGCTTTGGAGGTATGAGCCGAGTTCCCCATCGTAATCCCGTAATCCGTCGCGCCATTTCCAGTGAACACCTCGGCCACGGGGCTTTCGTGCGGGCCGGACATGACTCCGCTGCGGTTCGACGTGTATTGCTTCTTGCCGCCCGTCAACTGTTCGGCCAGGCGCCGGGAGTTATGGCAGATCATGCAGGCCGCCGAGTTGCCGACGTTGGTCAGCGTGACGGAGCCGGGATTGGCCAGGTCACCAATCACGACGGTGCCGGCGATACGCAGCTGGTGGCGTCCATCATCCCCGAAATTGTCGTGCGGATCATGGCAGGTCTGGCAGGTCAATGGACCGACTCCAAGATTTGCGGTGGGAACACTGACGTTGCCGACGTTAATTTGCGCGGTGGCGGCATCGGTGCCCGCCGCGATCAAGCCATCAATCTGCTTCGAAACGTAGGTGAACCCATTGGGCGAGTGGCAGCGAGCGCAGCCGGCATTCGTCCCCTCGGATGTGCTGAGATCATTATAGCCGCCGGCGTGCGGGCCATTCTCCCACTGCGCGACACGGTTATAACTGGTCCCGTCCTGGTGGCAAGTGGCACAGACCTGAACATCCAGACTCTTCGATGGCGCGCCGCCAGTCAGCGCCCCGCTGGTCTGGTGGATACCGGGGCCGTGGCAACTTTCGCACTGAATGCCGGAGAGTTCTTGCAACTGCGCAGGCATCCCATCAAAGTTGCCCACCTGCATCTTGGTCGGAAACTTCCAGCCGAGTCCGTTCGCCACGGCTTTGAAATTCCGGTTGCCGGCAGCCGCGGCCGCCTGGTTGAAGCCGAGAGCATGACATTGGACGCAGCTCTCGTTGTAGGCACTCGACCCCCCGTCGATAGCCCACTGCATCATAGTCGCATGGCCGGTTGCAGACCACGGACTCCACATGTCCTTGTTGCCGAATTGGTTATCAGGCCCGTGACAGCTGTAGCAAGAATCCGCGCCAGCAGACGAATACTTTGCCGCAGCGCTTGTAATGGTTTTGGCTGGCGTGGTGCTGCTGTCGGTGAGGGTATAATCGCCCACGACATCGGGCCTGAACTGCGCGAGGCCATCTGCACCATGTGTCAGACTGGCCGTGGAGCCGTTCGGTTTCGACGTCAATGTCCAGTGGGTGCCCAAATAGCAGGAGTTGACACCGAGCGGAATTCTCGATGCGCCAGGAGACTGGGCGGCACACGAAACGGTGAATGTCCCGGTGGACGTTTTTTTACCTCCGGTCACCTTGACTTCATAGACATACGTGGTGTTCGCAACCGTTTCGTTATCAAAACCAATGAGGCCGGGCTGTCCAGTCGTGTCCACGAGTTCCTTTAACCCCGTCGTCAATGTGACGACCTTCCCCGTCGGGGAACTCAGAACGCCTCCGGGAGTTATTTTACCCAAGGAATTTGGCTTTTGCGTCCATGTGTAGACCGGATTGGCTCCCATGCCTGCGGTGGAAATGCCCGAGGCATCCAGCTTTACGCTGTTGCCAAAACCGACATCATAGAAGTTAGCCTGAGGAGCGATCTCCACCGTGATCGGCTTGAGTGATATGCTCACTTTGTTCAAACCGATGGAATCAGTGAACTGGACCGACAACGAGAGCTTCACGGTGCCGATAAAATCCGAGGGAATTGGACCGATCAAACTGGAAATCGGCGTGGTTCCCTTGAGCAAGTTTATGGTGAGATTCGCTGGGGCGGTGGGGGTCCACTTCACACCTGCCGTTTGCGATGCTACAGTGAGTCCATAGGTCACGACAGCCTTCCCGGCCTTGCGCGTTTGCAGGGCGTATTGATAATACAGGTTGCCGCCCGGGTAGGCCGAATTACCCGGGAAGATTGTTCCAGCGAGCTGCGCCAACGGAGGAGTCGGAATCCCGGTATACGTCCCGGGAGGTGTCCCGCCTCCGCCTCCGCCTCCATGGATGCTTGCCCACGTTCTCCCGTCATCGTGACATGCGGCGCAATCCCACTCGGGGCCGTAGCTAGCATGCGCGAAGAGATTCGCTGGTGATTCAATGACTGCTGCGCCGAGCAGCAGAAGACCGCACTTCAATATGTGTTTCATGATGGGGAATGCTTTTTTTTGAGTGAAGTTTCGCTTGTTTATTGGCCTGAAAGTAGCACCTCTACTACTGGTTGGCTACTTGCTGGTTGGCATTTACTGCTTGTCTATTGCCCGGTTGGAGGGCGACATTTTAAAAATACAAGAATTCCGAACATCCGTTACACATTTACGGTCAGTATTTTACATATATATATCCGCACAGAAATCCCTAGGCGCACCGCATTTCGCGACTCGCAAAAAATGAGCGGCGTCAACAAGTCTGGGTTGCTTGAAACCGCGGGCAATGGATCATTGCCGGCTATGAACCGCACTTATTTTCGAATTTTCGAAACGTTCTGGACACCGCCGCGACTTGCCCTTTACTTGACTTCTTCCCTATGACATTTCATCGATCAAATTTGTGTGCCGTCCTGCTTCTTGCGGCGGGTCTTTTCACCGGATGCAAGGACAAGGACGCGGTCAAAGTCTATCGCGTTTCCAAGGGCGAGCCGGAACCCCCCGCCCCACAAGCTTCCGAGCCCGCGAGCGGCGGCATGGGAGCCCTGCCGCCCATGGGGGCCCCTGCAGTCCCCGGCGCACCGTCTGCCGGGCCTTCGCAAGTCGCGGGAACCGCTCCCGCGAACTGGGAGGCTCAACCGCTCACGTCGATGCGCCAGGCGAGCTTTCTGGTAAAAGGCGACAACGGGGCGGCTGCCGATATTTCTTTGGTGGCGCTCGCGGGAACAGCAGGCGGCGTTCTCGACAACGTCAACCGCTGGCTCTCACAGCTCGGCCAGCCCGCAATCACCGCGGAGCAACTCGCTAAAACCGCGCAGCACGTGAGCTCGGCGCTCGGCGATGTCACCGTGGTCGATCTCGCGGGATTGCCGGAGGGCGCGGACGCGGCCAAGGACGGCCGGATCGTCGCGGGCATCGCGTCCGGCGAAGGCAGGACATACTTTTTCAAGATGCGGGGAAATGCCGCGCTCGCGGAATCGCAGAAGGAAGGTTTCATGCGCTGGATCGGCACCGTGCGCGCGGTTGAACCCGCTGCGGGCGCGGAACCGGCTGCTCCAGCCACCCCGGCACTTCCTCCCATGGCACCGGCCGCTGCTCCTGCGGCACCGTCTGCTCCCGCCGCAGAGGCGGGAAAGCCGCAGATCAAATGGGAGGCTCCGGAAACTTGGAAGCCCGTTGCCCCGACCAGCATGCGCTTCGCCAGCTTTGCGGTCACCGGCCAGAACGGCGAAGCGGCGGATATTTCCGTGAGCGTCTTCGGAGGCGACGGCGGCGGCGACCTAGGAAACGTGAACCGCTGGCGCTCCCAGGTCGGGCTCGGTGAAATCGGCGACGGCGAGCTGAAATCGCTGGTCGTTCCGGTCAAGTGCAAAGACGGCGAGATCCTCACCGTGGACATGGTCGGCCCGAAAGGCCGCATCTTGGCTGGCTGGGCGAGGATCGAAGGGAAGAGCTGGTTCTTCAAACTCATCGCCCCCGACCAGCTCGCTGCCGGCGAAAAGGCCGGGTTTGTGAAGTTCCTCGGATCGGTGCAATTTCATCCCTGAGCGAAATGTGGCACCGGTTTTTTGATGTCATCTCGTCGCTGAAGCTCACCGTCGTCTGCCTTTCCCTGGCGATCGTGCTGGTCTTTGTCGGGACGATGGCGCAGGTGAATTTCGGGATCCATGAAGTCCAGCAGCGCTATTTCCAGAGCCTGCTCGTCTGGTGGCCCTCCGGGTCGCAGGGGTTCAGGATCCCGGTGTTCCCCGGCGGGCATCTGATCGGCGGCGTCCTGCTGGTCAACCTGATCGCGGCCCACGTGCGCCGGTTCCGGTGGACGTGGCGGACGTTCGGAATCCAGCTCACGCACCTCGGCCTGATCATCATCTTGGCGGGCGGGCTTTTCACCGACCTCTTTTCGGTCGAAAGCTTCATGCGGCTGGCACCGGGCGAAACCAAAAACTACTCCGAGAATTCGCGGGCGATGGAGCTGGCGCTGATCGACGAGTCGGACAAGGACCTCGACCAGGTCACCGCGATCCCGGAGGCGAGGCTCAAACGGGGCGGCACGATCGAGAGCGAAAGCCTGCCGTTCCGGATTGTCGTCCGGCACTTCTACCAGAACTCGCGGCTCCAGCCGCTCGACAAGGCGGGGCAAAGCGCCGCGCCAGCCGCCACCCAAGGCGCGGGCTCGCAGCTTGCCGTGGCGGAAGTTCTGCGGGCGACGGCGGAGAACGAGCGCGACCTCCAGAGCGTGGTGATCGAGATCGCCCCGATGCGGGGAGAATCCACGTCGGCACCGGCCACCTGGCTCGTTTCCGACCAGATTGTCGAGCCGCAGACGTTTTCCATTGCCGGGAAAAACTGGCGTCTCGTGATGCGCCCGGCGCGATACTACAAGCCCTACAGCCTGACCCTCCAGAAGTTCACCCACGAGCGGTATGCGGGGACCCAGATCGCGAAGAACTTCGCCAGCCACGCGGTGCTCAGCGATCCTGAGCGGAACGAGAACCGCGACGTGCTCATCTACATGAACCACCCGCTGCGCTACCGCGGCGAGACGTTTTTTCAATCGGGTTTCGAGGAGGGCGACAAGGCGACCATCCTCCAGGACGTGTATAACCCGAGCTTCATCGCGCCGTATGTCGCCTGCGTGATCGTCGCCGCCGGGCTGCTCTTCCAGTTCGGCTACCACTTTGTCGGATTTATCCGCCGCAGGAAAACCGGCCACGCCCAATGAAACGATATTCCCCATGGATCGCCCTCGCGGTCGCCGCGCTCTGGATCGCCTCGAACTCCCGCATGCCGAAATCTGCGCCGGATGGCTTCGACCTCGTCGCGCTCGGAAAGCTCCCCGTGCTCTCCGACGGGCGCAACAAGCCATTCGACACCGTAGCGCGCACCTCGCTGCTCATCCTCCGCGGCAAGCAGACGCTGCGGCTCGATGACGGCCGCACCCTCGACGCGCGGCGCTGGCTGGCGGACGTGGTGTTCAACGCGCCGGTCGCCGACACCCACCCCTCGTTCGTCATCAACAACCCCGAAGTCCTCGGCCTTTTCGGATGGGAACAGAGCGACCGGAAATATTTCCGCTACGCCGAACTGCTGCCGTTCCTAGAAAAAATCGACGCGCAGGGCGGGCAGGCGGACGCCGTCGAGCAGGCCAAGCGCACCCCCTACCAGACCGCGATCTTCAACCTCCGCAACTCGCTCATGCTTTACCAGAGGCTCAAGAACAGCCTGCGGCCGGACGATGCGAAAGATTTCGCGGGCGAAATCGACGCCTACATGAAAGCGATGCCGGCCGCCCTCGAAGAAACCGCCAAGAGCGAGAAAGGCGGCCAGATGGACCAGGAAAAACTCGCCGGCTTCGCCCGCCTCACCGCGCGCTTTCAGGCGATGGCGGAGCTGGCCAACGTTCTGCCCGTGCCTCCGGATCCGGCGGGCGGCGGGCCGCGCGAGGAGTGGATCTCGGTCGGCGCAAGCCTGCTGCAGGCGATCTCCACCGGTGCCGTCAGCCCGGTCACGAAATCCTACGCGCTCGCCGGCGACGCCTACCACGGCGGGAATGCCGCGCAGTTCAATAAAAACCTGCACGGGCTCTCGGACTGGATGGCGAAAAATGAACCGAAGGCGGCCGGCCGCGCCGCGTATGAGTTTCTCTTTAACCAGCTCGAACCGTTTTACCAGGCGATGGGGCTCTACGTGCTGGCGTTTCTTCTGGTCTGCTTCTCGTGGCTGGGCGGGAACCGGAGCCTCGGCACGGCCGCCTTTTACGTGCTGCTGCTCGCGCTCGCCGTGCATACATTCGGGCTCGGGTCGCGCATGTATCTGCAAGGCCGCCCGCCGGTCACGAACCTGTATTCTTCGGCGATCTTCATCGGCTGGGGGACCGTGATCATCGGGCTGATCATCGAGCGGATTTTCCGGGACGGCGTCGGCTCGGCTTGCGCCGCCGCCATCGGGTTCACCACGCTCATCATCGCCCACCACCTCGCCGGCAGCGGCGACACCCTCGAAATGCTCCAGGCCGTGCTCGACACGAACATCTGGCTCGCGACCCATGTCGTCACGATCACGATCGGCTACTCCGCGATGTTCCTCGCCGGAACCCTCGCCCTCATCTACGTCGTGCGCGGGGTCTTCACCCGCTCGCTGACAAAAGAGGCTGCGCAATCGCTCACGCGCATGACCTACGGCGTGATCTGCTTCGCCACGCTTTTCAGCTTCGTCGGAACCGTCCTCGGCGGCATCTGGGCCGACCAATCCTGGGGCCGGTTCTGGGGCTGGGACCCGAAGGAAAACGGCGCGCTGCTCATCGTCCTCTGGTGCGCGATCATCCTGCACGCGCGCTGGGGAGGATTCATCAAACAGCGCGGTCTCATGATCATGGCCCTGTTCGGAAACGTGATCACCAGCTTCTCGTGGTTCGGCGTCAACATGCTCGGCGTCGGCCTGCATTCCTACGGGTTCATGAACAAGGCCGTCCCCTGGCTCGCCGGATTCATGATCAGCCAGCTCGTCCTCATGGCCTTCGCCTCTCTCCCCCTCGCCCGCTGGCGCAGCTTCCAAGGCTTGGCCAATGGGAGAGCGGCTGCCAGACCCCCATCTGGCAGCCGCCATTTACCCCCAATCGAAGAAAATAAAATATGAAACTTGGATAGCTTCTGCAGCGGCGGAAGACTAGGACGGTCGTGAGGCTGAAGGCCCAGCAGACCCCGCATTCGAAAAGGCGAAAGTCTCCGCCCTAGGTCGGCGAATCGGGGTGATCAAAACCCTTTGGCAGGCATGATGCCGGGCGGATGCGTCGCCGTTCGCGAGGTGGGCCGGGCGATCCGCGCAGGATTTCCTGGTGGGTTTCCGGGGGCGGGCGATATTGTTTTCCCGGGAAGCAAGAAGCGCGTGTCCCCAGGCACCTAGAATCCCGCACGCCGCTCCAAGAGCCATGACCTGCCAGATGGAGAACCCGGATTTTTCTGCCAGAACATAGGCAATCGTTGTGATCGTGGAACCGCTGCCGAGCGCGATCGAAGCCGGCAACCAGAAGGGTTCCTGATGGTAGCCGCCCGGCAATCTCATCACGAACGAGATCGCGGCCCCCGTGAACACGGATGCCGCACAAGACATCACAAGAATCCCGGTCGCCACCTGCGTGATCGAATTCGTTTCCATGCCGGAAGAGTACCGGAGGCATTGATTCCGGCGCAATCGGGCCAAGCACGCAATAGTTGCGGGGGAAAACCCTACTGGAAATAGGGAAAAGCCCTACTCTTTCGCGGGAGCTTCGCTGCTGATCCAGCGTGCAGCGAAGGCGACTAGCTCGGGCATTTTTTCGAGACGGAGCTTGGCTTTGATATTCGAGCGATGGGAATCCACGGTCTTCGGGCTGAGCGAGAGCCGCTTCCCGATTTCCTGTGTCGAGAGCCCGCCCCCGAGGAGTTCGAACACTTCAAACTCCCTGTCGCTGAGCCCGGCCACCCCGATGTGGGCGGACGGGGAGGAATAGGTCTCCAGGATGCGCCCGGACATCTGATCGCTCACATGGATTTTTCCGCCCAGGACCGCGCGGATGGCGGCGAGGAGCATAGCGCCGCCCTCGTGCTTCATGACGTATCCGCGTGCGCCGGCCCGCAGCGCCCGCTCGGCATAGATGCTCTCGTCGTGCATCGAGAGGACAAGCACGTGGAGGGCCGGGAGCGCGGCGCGCGCGTTCTTGATGAACTCCAGCCCGCTTTTCCCGCGCAGGGAAATGTCGGCAATGATCAAATCCGGCGGGACATTGAGCGCGGCGGTGAGCCCTCCCTCGGCGGACGAGGCCTCCCAGCAAACCTCCATGTCCGGCTCGGCGGCAATCCATCGCACGATCCCGTCGCGCGTCATCGGGTGGTCGTCGAGAACCGCGACGCGGTGCTTCTTCGGAGAGGTTTTGCCGGTCATAGGGAAAAGGTGCAGAGCATGGTTGTTCCGGCAATTTGCAGGAGTTTGATGGAGCCGCCGATCATGCTGGCACGGTAACGCATGATATGCAAACCCCGACCGGATTTTCCCTCGTGTTCCGACGGGGTTCCGTTGTCGGAAACCTGAAGGATCCAGTTGGGGCCGGAGGGGCGGAGGGAGATTTCGATGGAGGTGGCCTTCCCGTGGCGAATCGCATTTTGGATAGCCTCTTGGGCGATCCGGTAAAGATGCGTGGCCGTGCTCGCCGAGTGGATTTCCAGAGGCTTCGGGCAGGAGAATACGCAGGCGATGCCGAAGGTGGTTTCGGTATTGGAGGCGAGCTCGGCAAGGGCGGTCGAGAGGTCGCTTTTTTCTAGGACGACCGGGGAGAGGCTGTGGGAAAGCTGGCGCGCATGGAGGATCACCTTGCGGATGTCCTCCGCCGTCTTCGCCAGGAGAGCCTTTTCCGGGAGCTCCGCAGGAAGCCGCATGGCAACATGCTCGGAGATATACTGGATGCCCGTGAGTTCCTGGCAGATGCCGTCGTGAAGGTCGTGGCCGATCCTCCGCTGCTCGCTTTCCGCGATGGCCAGGACCTCCTCCTCGAGTTTATGCCGCCGGAGAGTTTCTTCTCGCAACGCCTCCTCCACCTTCCAGCGCTCGGTGATGTCCTGAATGGTTCCCTTCAGGAAGAGGGGGGTTCCGTCGGCATCGAACGTGAATTCTCCCTGTGCGGAGACCCGTATTGTCCGGCCATCTCTGGGACGGAGGACCTGGTATTCCTTGTTGAATTTCCCGCGTTCCTTAATGACCTGGTAGTAGTAATCGACCATTTCCTGTTCAAATCCCGGTGCCATCAGCCTGCCCCAGTTTTCGATGTTCGTGACATAGGAGGAGTCGATCCCAAAAATGTCATAGAGGGTCGGGGATGCGACCCAGATTCCAGAAGCAATGTCCGTGACATAGGATCCGATCTGCGCGATCCGCTGTGCTTCGTTCAAAGAGCGCTCGCTTTCCCTGAGCTCATCTTCGATTTTCTTTCGCTCGCTAATATCCTCGATCACGGCCATCGTGCGCACCGGTTTTCCGTCGGCGTTGCGGATGAGGGTCATGTTCACGTTCACCCAGACTACGGTGCCATCCTTGTGCACGTAGCGCTTCTCCATGCGGTAGTCGGGCGCCTCGCCCGTCACGACCCGCCGGAATTCTTCAGCGTCCTTCTGCCGGTCTTCCGGGTGCGTGATGTCGGGGGCTTTCATTCCGAGCATTTCGGCGGGAGAGTAGCCGGTGATCTGGCACATCTTCCGGTTCACGCGCAGCCACTGCCCGGTCTGCGGGTCGCACTGGGCCATGCCGACCGAAGCCGTTTCAAACATGGCACGGAACTCCGCATAGCTTTTCAGCAGGGTCTCCTCCGCCTGCTTGCGCCCGGAGATGTCGGTATGCGTGCCCATCATCCGCAGAGCCGCCCCCAGCGCATCGTGTTCAACGATATTTCCGCGGGCCGAGATCCAAATCCACTTTCCGGATTTCGACTTCATCCGGATATCAGCCCCATAGCCTTTGCCGGATTCGATGTTCCGCAGCAGCTCCCCTTCGGTCCGGGCGAGGTCATCCGGGTGAACCAAAGAGCGCCACGATTCGTAAGAGGCCGGAAATTCCCCGACGTCATAACCGAGCATGGTATAATATTTCGGACTGAAAAAGGCGGTCCCCGTCACCAGGTTCCAATCCCAGACGGCATCATCCACCGCTTCGAGAGTCAGGGCATAGCGCTTTTGGTTCTCCAACTGCAACTCCTCCTCGGCCGTCACGTTTTCCTTCACGGCCATGTAGTGGAGGATTTTACCGTCCCCGTCGCACAGCGGGGCGATCGTGAGCGACTCCCAGTAGAATGACCCGTCCTTGCGCCGGTTCTGCAGCCGTCCAGCCCAGGTGCCGCCGGCGGAGATCGTCCGCCAGAGATCCGCATAAACCTCGGGACCCTGGTTGCCGGACTTGAGGATGCGCGGATTTTTTCCGAGGACCTCCGCCTCGGTGTAGCCGGTGATACTTTCGAACGCGGGATTGACGTATTGGATGTCCCCGGAGGGATCCGTCACGACGATGGCCGACGGAGCAATCCCCCACGCCTTCCGCAGGATTTGGACATCGGGGTGGTTCCGTCCCGGATCTCCGGTGCAGTCAGCGGAAGTTTTCATGAAGAAAACCGTCGTGCCGGGGGTGGCCAACGCAGGCGTGCCTCTTCCTCCGGGCTGGAGAAAAATGCCGGCGAATTACTGCGTGGCCATCCCGGCTGAGAACCGGCATGCCCAAAAAACCCGCTGCCGAATCCGGCCCATCCACCAATCACACAATAACGAAGACAATCAGCTTTGAGCCGGAGGCGCGGTGTAGGTCGCGTCGCCGAACCCGAGCATCGGATAAAAAACGAACGGCAGAAGGATCATCCCGATCGCGAAGCCGACTCCCTTGCCGAAACTCTTGGCCAAAGCGACGGTAAGCAGGATGCCGAACACGATGTTGATGAACGGGCACAACAGAAGCAGCAGCAGCCACCAGATGGGTTTCGCCGTGATCTTGGTGATGATGTAGAGGTTGTAGATCGGGATGATGGCCGCCCATCCGGGCTCGCCGGCCTTCACGAAGATCTTCCACATCCCGGCGATGACGACGACGGCGACAACCAGCCCGAACAGGCCCCCGATCCCGCCGCCGATGGCCGCGGCCGCTCCCACTTGCGCGGAGTTGTCGGACATGTCCGAGGACTGGGCGAATAACGAACTGGCGGAAACCAGTGAGGCGATGGAAATGATGCCGGCTTTTTTGGTGTTTGTGATGTTCATGGTTTGGTTTGTTGCTGCCGCGAAGAATGCCTGTTTCGAGGAATTGGGCAATACCAAATACCGGGTTGGCGTCAAATCAGAAAAACCATCGTCACCCGCTTCAAAATGCCAGCTTTCCCTCGGAACCCAAGGCGGGTGAGCGCACCTGCCCTGCGCATCATTCATTGCGCAGAGCCGGAAGCAGGGAGCCGCGCAAGGCCATCCATGCCGCGAGCCAGCAAAAACCGAGCCCGCCTGCCACCAGTCCGGCCAGCGTTGCGGTCAAAAGGCCGCCCAGCAACACGGCTCCCTCCGGCAGAACCGCCACGACAGCAGCGGCGGTCCCGATGAACAGCCCGACCGTGATCAGCAGCCAGTGCTCGCTCAACACTAGGCGTCGGAGCGTGCGCTGGTCGAATCCGACCGCTTGCATGAGTGCCAGCTCGCCGCGCCGTTCCATCACGCTTCGCAAAACCACGATACCGAGTCCGGCGGTTCCGAGCAGGAGCCCGAGCCCGCCGAGCGCTTGGAAAATGCCGAGGTAGGTATTTTCGACTGCCTGGAATTCCGCGAGCCTCCGCCAGGCCGGCACGACTTCGAGCCCGCGGTTCCGCAGCCCGCGCGACAATTCTTCCGCCACCGCCGCGGCACGTTCCTGCGGCGCGTCCACCAAAAAGATCCGGTAGCCGGACCCGGCGGGAAATTTTTCGACGAAGTTTTTCTCCGCCATGATGAGGCCTCCCTGGAGGATCGAAGCGGGGAGCACGGCGACGATCCGGATTTGGAACGTCTGCCCACGTTCATCCGTGACCGGCAGGGTATCGCCGAGTTTCCGGCCCAGCGCCCACGTGACCGTCTGCTCGTCGCCGATCACCGGCACCGCGCCATCGGGCGTGGGCTGGCCGAGCAACGACCAATCGCCGCCGAACGCGCCGCGACGCTCAAATTCCTCCGGGGCCACGCCGAGCAGGCGCGGTTGCTGCGCGCGGTTCAGGTTCAGGCAACTCGCCTCGTCGCCGTCGCGCACGCGCAACGGCACGACGCGCACATTTTTCATGATCTCATCCGACAGGCCGAAAACCCCGCGTCCCGCCGCGCTGTTCAAATCGTCATAGAGCGGCAGCGCCGACTGCGCGAACAATGCAAACCCGCCCGTGCCCGGTGCGTCCGGGCGCGAGTCCAGGTGGAACGCGTTCACAGCGACCAGCAGAAAAACGCCGCTGGCCAGCACGCCGATCATCGTCAGGCTGCGCCCGCGCCGTCTGGCCGCATTGCGCAGGCCGAGCTGAGCCAGGGAGGCTTCGCCGGTTGATGTCCTCTCCGCCAGCCGCGCGAGCCACCACTGGCTGAACCCGATTCCGGCGATCATCAGGCACGCCCCCGCTCCGAAAAACGCCTCCGCATTCCGCATCGGCAACAAAGCCAGCGCGCCGCCGACAGCCGCCGCGCCCAGCCACAACCCCCACCCTCGCGCTTGTGGTGACGAAGATTCGCTATCGCCCGCCAGCAACTCCACCGGCGAGCGCCGCATCTGCCGGCGCTGCACGAGCACCATCGCCAGAAACGCCGCCGCCAGGCTCGCCAATGCTCCGGTGGCCAAGGTGGCCGGTTCGGCGTGGTAGCGGAAATGCGCCGCGCCCACCGCGCCGCGCCAGACGGTCTCGAGGCCGCGCAATGTCAGCTTCGTATAGGCGATGCCGCCGATGATGCCGAGCGCCGTGCCGAGCGCCGCGACGACAAACCCTTCCCCCAGCACGAGAAGCCGGACGCGGCCGGGCGTGAATCCGATGGCGCGGAGCAGGCCGGTTTCCGAGGCGCGCTGTTCGAGGTTAAAAACGAAAAGCATCGCCGTCAGCACGAGCGCCGCCACGATGAGAAACAAGCTGAACCCGAGGAAGAGCTGCCCGAAATCCATCGACTCCCGGCCCGCCGCCAGAGCGGGTTCGCGCACGGGGGCGAAGAACAATCCGAAGGCGGCGGGATCGAGTTTCGCGCGGAGTTCCGCCGCGACATCGGTGGCGGCAGGAAAGCGGATCGACGTCAGATTCCCAAACCGGTTCGCCCACAATTTCTGGCCGGCTGCCAGCGTCACGAAGGCCTTCGGCGTGCCCCGGTAGTTCTTCCAGTATTCTTCGTCCTTCGGGCGGATGCGCCCGGTGTCGATCGGGATCCCGGGTTTCCAGTCCCGGCAGTTGTCGGCGTCCGCGAGCCCGGGGAATGCGGGCATCCAGGAGTCGTCCTTCACGAGAGGCGTGATCTCGCGCACGCGGAACTTCGCCGTCTTCTCGACCAGTTCGCGCCGGTCGCCGATGACGAAGTAGCGCAGGGCCAGCTCGTCGCCGGGCTTTGCGCCGAGGTCGTCCGCGAGCCACGAGTTGATCGTGATTTCGTCGTCCTTTTGGTCTTTGCCGGACGCCGTGATGAACGAATAAGGAGTCGTCTTTTCGCCGAGACGGAATTCGTTGGCGAAATAGGTCAGCGCGCCGGTGCCATCCGGGGCGAGAGTCCGGGACACGGCCGGGTCGAGAAACACGCGGTCGGTGCGCAGCTCATTGTCGCGCACCTCAAGCCCGGCGTCCGCCAGCGTCCAGACAGAGCGCAGCGCGGGGTTGGCGTCCGCCGGCGCACCGGCGAGCAACATGTTCGCCTGACCGGCCTGTTTGAGCTGCTCCTGCAAAACCGCCAGGGGCAGAAAGACGGTGTTCGGCGGCACCTGGTTTGCCCGGAGGCTGAACCTTCCGAACTCGCCGTCGCCCGCGATCGCCGTGATGCGGACCCTCAGCGCGACCGACGCGTCGCTGCGCCCGGACAACGGCGCGTCGCGCGGGACGAGTGCCGGCTCTTCCACGCGGACCACGATCGTATCTCCAACGCGCACGCCGAGCTGTTCTGCCAGCCGCGCGTTGACGGCGACATCTTTGTTGTGTGCTCCCCCGAGCTGCCAGAATCGCTCATCGACGCCGAGCACCTGCACGTCGTTGGCGCGGGCCCGGCCGTCGGGCAAGGCCGCCGAGCCGCGCATCATCAGGATCGGCGCAACAGGTGAGGAGAGATTTTTCGAGAGGTCGTCCGCCAGCGCGGCGCGGAAAAAATGTTCGGGCAGAGTCAGCGCCTGGGTCACGCGGCCGAGGCGCGCCAGCGCGAGCTGTTTCAGCGTGAACCGCACCGAATCGCCGACCACGAGCGAGCCGGTGAGGATCGCGGCCGTGACCGCCACCCCGGCGAGAACGCCGAGGTGCGTCCGCCAGTAGAACCGCAGGCTGCGGAGGATGAAGGTGGCGATGGTCATGGGTGGCAGACCATGCTTGCCAGAACTCCTATGGGATTTATGGGAAGCATGGGAGTAATGGTCGCGCCTCTCATGACAGCATCCCGTCGCGCAATTCGATCGTGCGCGGCAGTTGTCCGGCCAGCTCGCGCGAGTGGGTGACGAGGACGAGGGCGATGCCTTCCTCTTTGTTCAGTTCGAGCAGCAGGTGGGCGAGGTCCGTCGCGGTGGCGTGGTCGAGCGAACCGGTCGGTTCGTCGGCCAGCAGCAGCTTGGGCCGGTTGATCAGGGCGCGGACGACCGCGACGCGCTGGCATTCGCCGCCTGAAAGCTGGCCGGGCCTATGGCCGAGCCGGAGCTTGAGGCCGACGCGTTCCAGCAGCCGCTCTGCGCGGGTGCGATCGGCCGTTGTGGTCCGGCCGGTCAGGGTCGGGAGCAACACGTTTTCCAAAACGCTGCACTGCGGGAGCAGATGGTGGAGCTGGAAGATGAACCCGATCTGCCGGTTGCGGATCGCGGCCAGTTCCTTTTCTGCCAGTCCGGCAAGGTCGCGCCCGTCGAGGCGGACGGATCCCGTGGTGGGCCGGTCGAGAGCGCCCATGATGTTGAGCAACGTGCTCTTGCCAGAGCCGCTCGGGCCGATAACCGAAACCGCTTCTCCGGAATCAATGCGGAGGCTGACATCGCGGAGCACATCGACCGCGGGGCCGCCATCGGGGGAAGCATAGGTTTTCGAGAGATGATCGAGTTCAATAAGCATGGGTCAATTGGAGAAGAAGGGTTTCAATTTTCCGCGCCATCGCGTCGGTGCTGAAATCGGACTGGACGGCGCGACGCCCGGCCTCGCCCATCCGGCGTCCCGCGGCGGGATCGCCGAGAACTTGGCGGAGCGAGGCGGCCAGAGCGGCGGGATCGTCCGGGGCGCAGAGCAGGCCGCCGCCGGTTTGTTCCACGAGCTCAGGAAATGCGCCGTGGCGCGGCTGGACCACCGGCACACCCGCGGCCCACGCTTCGAGGACGTAGAGCCCGAGCGCTTCGCCGTAGGTGGCGGGCACGGAGAGAACGGTCAGGCCGCTCAAAAAGTCGCGTTTCGCAGGGAGGTCGAGGTTGGGGAGAAACTCGACATCGCGCGGCAGCCTCCGCTGGAGCGAACGGACGAAGCTCCCGTCCTGACCGGTCATGGCACCGGCGATGCGGAGCCGCACGCCCGGCATCCCGAGCTGGAGGAAGGCATCCGCGAGTGTCCCGAGGCCTTTGCCGGGATGCATGCGGGCTAGGAAGCCGATGACCGGAGGATCCGGGGGCATGGCGGCCGGCTGGAAATTTTCCACCGCAATCCCCGGATGAATCACGGTGACGCGGTCCGAGGCAAGTCCGAGCCGCAGACTCATCACCCCGGCAAAGTAGTGGCTGACCGCGACGAAGTGATCGATGTCGGCGCACCGCCGGGCGAGCAGGTCCCAGGATTGTTGCCGGTAGGGTTCGGGCAAACTGTCGAGGAAGGAATCCTCGCCCTGCAGGGTGCAGACAACGGGCGCACGAAACTCCTCCCTGAGCCGGTGTGCAAGGCCGCCGAGCAGCGAGTTGGAAAGGCAGATCACGTCGGGGCGCGGCTGGGTGCGGAGCCAGGCGATGAGTCGTTCGACTTCGCCGGTCTGGTGACTTTCGGAACCTTGCAGCATCGAGACGGCGGACTTGCCGAGATCCCTCGCCGAGGTCATGCCGGCAAACCCCGAGGC
>Ga0073936_10002947_pt1 | contig 24866 bp, 24 predicted proteins | sample AliMusrvi5mmetaG_FD_87041 | JGI IMG/M metagenome (GOLD analysis project Ga0073936, IMG submission 87041) | Freshwater lake bacterial and archeal communities from Alinen Mustajarvi, Finland, to study Microbial Dark Matter (Phase II) - Alinen... | ecosystem: Environmental > Aquatic > Freshwater >... | reverse complement strand
GAGGCAATGGCATCTTTTCGTATGGTTCCTCTTCGGTTGTGGACTTCGTTACTGGAGTGCTGACCCTTTGGGGGGTCGGCTCAGGTGTGGCAACCTCTTCGGGCGTTCTGCCGGCAGTCGGTGGTATCGATGCGTCGGGCGGGGCAAAGGAAGAAGTCTCCATCCAAGTGAGCTTCCCTGTGGGTTTCTTGACCGGTTGGTTGAAAAACCAAAGAAGGCCTCCGATGATCAGGACGTGGATCGCTGCGACAATGATCACCGCCCTTCTAAAGCGGGGTTCAGATCCTTGCATCCCTGACGGTTACGGCTGAGCCGCCTCCGCCTTCTCCGAAGTACGGGTCATGACACCCACTTTGGTGATTCCGGCCATGTGAAGCATGTCCATTACCCGGACAAAATTCTGAACGGGCAGATCACGGTCGGGTCGAACCACCACGGCGATCTCACCCTGCGTCTTCTTGAGGTAAGCTAGTCTGCTCGCCAGTTGATCGGGTGTGATCACCTGTTCGTTAAGTTTAAGGAGATCGTGGCGGTCGATCGAGACCGTTTGGACCTGGGAGGGATTGATCTCCGTCTTGGCTGTGGAACTCGACGGCACGATGAGTTCCATGCTGTTTTCCATGAGAGGTGTTGTGATCATGAAAATGATCAGCAAAACGAAAGCCAAATCTAGCAACGGCGTCACATTGAGCTCGCTCAGGGTATGAAGCGCGTTGCGGTCGGAGAATCGTCTCATGGGGTTGCTAGCTGCGGCTTCCGTGAGTTACATAGCGATGCTCGATCTCGCTGGAGAGTTCCGCGGCGAAATTATCGCATGAGACGATCATTCCGCGAACGCTTGTCACCAAAAAATTATAACCGAACATTGCGGGTATGGCTACGAGGAGACCGGTAACCGTGGTTATCAGGGCCCCAGAGACACCCGGCGCCATTGCCGCCAAGTTGGCGCTGCCAGAGGCTGCTATGCCGCCAAAGGCATCCATGACTCCCCAGACGGTTCCAAGCAAACCAACAAAGGGAGCTCCGCTTACGGCGGTGGACAGGATGATCATTCGTGACTCGAGCCTGAGAGCCGACTCTCCCACCGCACGTTCCATGGCAGCTTGGACTGAACGCATCTGGGCAGGGGTGATGCGGTCGGCATACTTGAGGCGGGATTCAAAGGTCTCGTCCACCTCGGTCGATCCAAGGACTTGAAAACAGAGTTCCTCGCAACCGGCCTGATAAATTTCATATAATGGGGATCCTTCAAACTCGAGGCCGGTTTCGAAGATGCTGAGCGGCTCGCGATCCCGGTGAAACAGGATCATAAAGCGTTCGTTCTGTCGCTTTGCAAACTGCAGGACGCGGATCTTGGTAATCATGACCGACCAGCTGAAGATGGAACCCAAAAAGAGAACAAGAAGGACCGCCTTTCCCTCGGGCGTAGATTCGAGAAAAGCGTAAACTATTCCGCTGCCGAGCAACATGGACATCATTGCAAGCATCGGGGCGTTCGCCCTCAGTCAGCAAGGTCAAAAAGAGCCACCAGCAAGCAAAATTCCTTCGTTACTGGGGTCGGGTCAAGCGAGCGATTTCCAATGCATGCTGAGGAAAACGATCCTGAAGTGTTTTTCTTCCAGGCATCTCAAAATCCTCAAAATCAAATCCCGGAGCCACCCCGCATCCCGCCAGAGAGAACCCTTCGACAATGGTGCTTACGCCACAGGGTTCTGCTGCCTGCCAAACCCCTGCGGGCACCACATGATGGAATTTCTCCCCTGCAGCATCATCGCGTCCCAACACGACCTTGTTTAAAACTCCATCCGGGGTGATCAACGTGAGCCTCACGGATAGTCCATCGTAGTAATGCCATGTCTCGTCGGATGCGACCCGGTGCATAGAGGAAAAGTCGCCCCAAGGGAGAAGGAAGTAGATGAGTGTGCCTGCGGCGCGACAGCGCCCATCCGGTAGAGTAATCAGAAGAGGGGATCTGAAAACCTCAGCATAATATCCTCCCTCAGGATGCTGTCTAAGTCCGAGTTTGGAAATGATTTCCGCCGTCCTGCTGTCCATTTGCCAAGAATTCCGAGTGTTTGGCGGCACAGGCAAGATGAAAGAGAGTCATGATCCCCTAGGGGGCTATCTACTCTGAGAGTTTCGGAGGTAGTTTTTGCCTTATGGACGGTGGGACTGTATCAAGGAGACATGGTTCGTTATGCAGTCCTTTTTCTAGCACTGGGTGTTCCGGCGTTATTTCTCTCCGTCCATGCCGCGGACCTTTCGACTCAACCTCTGCCTTCAGCGAGCAGCCTTGGCTCCGCTCCTTCGGAAAACCGATACGATGTTCTCTCAAAAATGATCACCCCGATGGCGGGAGTGCTCCTTGGAGGAACGCAGACGACCAACCGTGCCCTGACTCTCAGCGCCACGGTGGATCAAGTGGCGGGCCGACTACCCCAGTCACTCAAGGGAGCATCCTTCACTGCCAAGATCCAGTATCCGGGTAGAATCCGCCTGGATGCACCCGTATTAGGGGAAGTGATCACTGTCTGCCGTGACGGAAATCAGGTGTGGGCTACTCCCGGATCGAAAATCCAATTTCTTCTCGGGCAATTCCAGCACAAGCCACGGCCCCAGCCAAGAAGCGGTGCTCCTCTCCAGCTTCCCTTCACCGCACAGCAAGCGGTCCTCCTTCCCGCTCTGTTTCAGCTTGATAGCGGGGGAGGGGTGGCCGAAATCAGCGGTGTTCCATGCCGTGTGATATCGGGTGGACTGATGTCGGAAATCGGAAAGGCTGCCAATGCCGAGGACTTCTCGGCCAAGTTGTGGATCAGTCCGGATTACACGCCCAAACGGATCGACGTTCGAAGAAGCGACTTTGCGATGTCATTCCTGATCGGAGAACTCACCTATAAAAACGGGTTTCCCGCCTCGATCTGGCAACCTCCGCAGGGAACGGAGGATGTTTACCGCTGTGATGCCTCCAAACTTGAGGAATTGCTCTATGTTGTCATGAACTCGCTTCAGATGAGCGCCACTGACAAGCCCTGGTTGAATGAAGTAGCGCCCCCATCTGAGGGGATTCTGCTGAATCATTAGGATGATCTAAGCTTAAGCGGTGCGATCCGCAACCGCCGCATAAAATCATCCTTAATTCGCCATCTAACCTCAGCTTTTCATGCCGCTTCTCCAATTCCATCAGGTCACATTACGGTACACCAATGTTCCACTTCTGGATCAGATAGATCTCCAGATCGATTCCGGTGAACGCGTTTGTCTCGTGGGGCGCAACGGGTCGGGGAAAACCAGCATCATGCGCGTTATCTCTGGTGAGGAAAAGCCGCAGGAAGGAGACATCATCAAACCGCCAGGCGTCGTCCTCACGCGTCTTCCGCAGGAGGTTCCTGATGGTATCACTGGGACGGTCCATGAGGTTATTCATAGGGGGCTCCGTGTGGGGGGGACAGAGGAGGACTGGGAAGCCGATGTCCGACAGGAGGTTCTTATGGAGGAAATGAACCTGCCGGCTGATCAGCAGTTTCAAAGTCTCTCCGGAGGCATGAAGCGGCGCGTTCTGCTCGCAAGTGCCCTGGTTGGTCAACCCGACGTCCTTCTGCTGGATGAACCCACAAACCATCTTGATCTGGAGTCCATCCTGTGGCTGGAGGAGTTCCTACTCAAGGTCCGGCCGACGCTCTTTTTTGTAACCCACGACCGGGCTTTCCTAAAAAAACTTTCCACCCGCATCGTTGAACTCGACCGCGGACATCTGACAAGTTGGGCCTGCGACTACGAGACCTATCTGGAGCGCAAAAGCGCTGCGTTGGACGCAGAAGCCAAGCAGTGGGCCGCCTTTGACAAGAAACTTGCTCAAGAGGAGGTCTGGCTGCGCCAAGGCGTGAAGGCGCGGAGGACACGCAATGAGGGTCGGGTGCGTGCGCTCAAGTCCTTGCGCACAGAGCGAGGAAAGCGCCGCGAACGTATTGGGTCAGCCAAGATTGAGATCCAGGATGCTGGCGCCTCCGGTCAGAAGGTCATCGAGGCAAAGAACATTACGTTCCAGTATGGAGCTCAGCCGATTGTGAACGATTTCACGGCCACAATCTGGCGAGGTGACAAGATAGGCATTATCGGTCCGAACGGCAGCGGGAAGACAACCTTGTTGAAGCTCCTTCTGGATCGCCTCTCGCCGACGAGTGGTTCCGTAAGGCTCGGAACCCAGATTCAGGTTGTCTACCTCGATCAGTTGCGAGATCAGATCGACGGCGAGAAAAGTGTCGCCCAGAATGTTGCTGGTGATGCAGAGACAGTGACCTTTCAAGGGCGTCCGCGTCACATTCACAGTTATCTGAGAGACTTTCTTTTTCCATCCGATCGCATCCGGATGCCCGCAAAAATGCTTTCCGGAGGGGAGCGCAATCGCCTTCTGCTAGCGCGACTCTTCCTTCAACCCGCGAATGTTCTGGTGCTGGACGAACCAACCAATGACCTCGACGCCGAGACTCTAGAACTTCTTGAGGAATTGCTGGTCGGCTATGAAGGGACTCTGTTGCTTGTCTCCCATGACCGGGCATTTCTGGATAATGTTGTCACAAGTACACTTGTTTTCGAAGGCGGGGGGCGTATCACCGAATACACGGGCGGTTACGAGGATTGGATTCGCCAGCGTCCTGATCCCGCCGATGTGATGGTGCAGTCCGTCGATTTTACGCCGGCTCCAACCATGGCCAAGTCCGTAAAATCAATCAAAACCCGAAAGTTCCTTAACCGTGAACAGAAGGAACTTGAAGCGCTTCCCAAGACAATTGAAACCCTTGAGACAAGACAGGCAGAAGTCTTGAGAAGGCTTGCAGACCCCGCGCTTTATCAAGGAAAGAATGGGGAGTTTCAGCGATTTGAAAAGGAACTCCACGAACTCAACAGCTCAATCGAAACCAGCATGGCAAGATGGGAGGAATTGGAGGCCCTGCGCCTCGCACTAGCGAGTCAGTGCGACAACCTCTGAAACGTTATCTATCAGTCATCCAGAAGCCCATTTAACGGGCTTCCTTTGCTCGGCTGCCAGCTTACTAAACTTCCGAGCAGATCTTTCTGACTGCAGGGGCGACTTCCTCCCCTAAGATCCGGATTGCTTCCAGCGCTTTCGGATGGGGAAGCGTTCCCGGGCTCATCTGGATCGTGATTCGATCGATGCCGCCTAGCACCTTGTTGTAGTGGAGGATTTTTGCCACACCTTCCTCCGCGTCACCTATGATAAGCGCACCTTCGGGACCACAGAGGGCATCATAGTGGGAGCGGCGAATGGCTGGCCATCCTCTCTCCTTACCAATCTTGCCGAACATCCTCTCGTATCCGGGGTAATAGTCGTCCCGCGCCTGCTTGGTCGAGGCGGCGAAAGAGCCAAGGGCATGGATTCCTACCTTGAGGATCTCGGTCGAATGACCGGAACGTCTTCCCGATTCTCGGTACAGATCAACCAGGGGGCGAAAGCGATCCGGTTGACCTCCGATGATGGCGATCATCAACGGCAGCCCAAGGGAGCCGGCTCTGATAACCGATTCGGGCGATCCCCCCACTCCAACCCAAATCGGCAGGGGATTCTGTAGCGGTCGGGGATGGATCTGCTGATCATGAAGCGGTGCGCGGTGTTGCCCTGACCAGGTGATACGGGGATTATCTCGAATGGATAAGAGGAGACGCAGTTTCTCATCAAACAACGAATCGTAATCCGCAAGATCAAGGCCGAAGAGGGGATAGGCTTCGGTGAACGAACCGCGCCCGGCGACGATCTCGGCACGTCCTCCGGATATCAGGTCAAGCGTCGCAAAGTTTTGAAAGACCCTCACCGGATCATCGGCACTAATCACCGTGACGGCACTGGTAAGACGGATTCGACGAGTGCGCGCGGCAGCTGCTGCAAGCAGAACGACCGGGGCCGAGTCGAGGAACTCTTCGCGGTGATGTTCCCCGATCCCAAAGAGATCGAGACCAACCCGATCGGCCAGCTCAACCTCCTCAAGAAGATTGATAAGGCGTTGCTTGGGATCGACCATCGCTCCGGTGACGGGATCTGCCAGGGTCGCGACAAAGCTATCGAGTCCGATCTGCATAAAACTTTCAGACTCCCTTCTTAGGATGGCAGCAGGGCATCCAGGAGTTTATATTTCGATTCATCTCCAAGGTGCTTTCCGGGAACAAGGTAGTTGAGAACATAATCACTGACGGATTCCTCAAGGGTGCCCGTGCCCGCGGACCATCCTGTGGCTCGCAACCGGCTGATATCGGCGCATGTGTGATATTGGTACTGGTTGCGTATGTGATCAGGCATGTCGATGAACTCGATCTCAGGCTTCCGTCCAAGGGCGGTGAACAGGGCTTTCGTCAGATCGATCCAGTTGCGAGGGGCCCCTGTTCCGATATTGAACAGACCATTGGCTGAAGGGGTATCGGCAAGGTGGAGAGTCATCGCAACCGCGTCCTTCACATAAACAAAATCCCGGATCTGCTCACCATCCTTGTAATCAGCACGGTGACTACGAAAGAGACGTACCTTGCCGGATTCCAGAATCTGGTCATAAGCCTTCGATACGACGCTCCGCATTTCCCCTTTGTGCCCCTCGTTGGGTCCAAAAACGTTGAAATACTTGATGCCTGCGATTCGATTGAACCAGCCATTGCGCTTGGCATGCAGGTCGAAGAGATGCTTCGAGTAACCATAGGCGTTCAGAGGTCGAAAATCCTCAATGCGATCCAGGCTGTCATTCATCCCGAGGGAGCCGTCACCATATGTTGCAGCCGAGCTGGCATAGACAAAGCGGATGCCTCTGGCTAGCGCCCACTGGGCGAGCCGCTTTGTGTAGCCGAAGTTGTTCTCCATGAGGTAGGCGACATCTGTCTCTGTCGTGGAGGAGCAGGCCCCCAGGTGAAAGATCGTGCGAATGGAGCCCAAGGCGTCCGGATTTTCATCAAGGAGATCGAGAAATGCATCGGCCTGCAGGAAATCGTCGAAGCGGAGCGGGGAGAGGTTTTTCCATTTCGCATCCCTGCCAAGGACATCGGTTACAAGGATGTCATCTTGACCCCGAAGATTCAGGGCATGGATGAGAGCACTGCCGATAAGTCCGGCACCGCCTGTGACAAGGATGGAGGGTTGCATGTGTGAGTATTTATTTCCTGATCTTGTTCAGTCCGCTTTCATCAAGTTCTTGCTGGAAAATTTCGGTTTTGTCCCCAAAGACGCTCCGGGCAACTTCCAGATATTTGACCGCCTCTTCAGGCTTGCCGTTCTTATAACAGCGGGCTGCCGTTGCATAATACCATGCTGGGGTGTTGGATGGTATGTCCGAGGGGAAAAGTTTCTGCTGGAGAGCCTCGTCGGAATCCTGATGGAGGAGTAACAGCAGCAGCTTGTATTCGACCAGTTCATTATCCGGTTCTTCTATCAACAGGTTCCGGAAATAGGTAATCGCATCATCCCACTTCTCCTCTAACGCCAGCACCGCGCCATTATTGTAACGGGCGGCAAAGAAATTAGGGGAGATTTTCAGCGCCTTCTCGTAACAGGCGCGGGCACCGTCATAATCCTTCAATTTTGTAAGGATCGCACCCTTGACGTTGATCACAATGGGGTCGTCGGGACGGAACTGAAGTGCTGGAGCTAGCGCATCCAATGCTCTCTTGTACTGTTCAGCCGAGAGAAGCGACGTGGCTTTCGCCACTGCGGCATCCGATTTTATCGCATCTGGAGGTCCCTGATCCTTCTTGCACGCACTCAGGGCAAAGAGTAATGCGCAAGCCGCAAGCACATGAATGGTCCCATCACCTATACCGCGAAAAAACTTGGGATGGAGTATCATCATAGAGAAATATGCAACAGCATGGAGAGTCCAATCGTCTCATTGCAACAAGAAGATATTCGGAGGCTACTTGCATGAGCTTTCCGAAGCATGTGGCCATGATCGTTCTGCTCGCGCTGCAGATTGATTGCAGCGCGGAAACACAGAAACCTTGTGCCATCACCTTTGAGGTTGCACTCCCCGAATTGGAGGGACCGATTACCTTGGGAGTTTTTTCCAAGGACGGGTCCCTCGTTAGGCTCCTCTACCGGGATACCCCCATCGACAAGATTCCATCCGGATTAAACGGTTTGCTCGTTACCTGGGATGGTCGGGATGATCAAGGGGGCATGGTTGCGCCGGGAATATATCGTGCACGGGGGATCATCCACGGTTCGCTGCAGTGTTCCATGCTGCCCTCACAGTTGGGAACCAATCCAATGGCTCCCAATGTGAACACGCAGATGGATTTTTCTCCAAACGTCTCAAACACGGGGGTGACAGCCTCCTCTCCCCCGGAAGAAATCGATGTGCCTGCCGCTGAGGATGCTCTCTATGCACCTCGACCGAAGGTGACTCTTACCCCGCGAATCGCTGGCAGGTCGATTACACTTCAGGCGAACGGCTTGCCCGTATTGGACCTGCCTGCCATGGGGGAGGACGTGGAAGGAGCTACCTTCACCCGCATAACTAACTCAGGGATGATTCATCTGAATGTGGCGATTGCGCATGGAACAAATGTTTTGACCCTGATCGGATTTGACAAACTTGCCCCGATTGAGGCCGGTACCCTTGAGGTGCCAGCGGATGCTTTTCTTTCTCCAGGGGAGTCTCAAGAATGACCGGCATGAAATTCAGATCAATGCGGCTCCCATTCGAGAGACTGAGGTTTTTCCTCCTCGCGTGTGCATTCGTATTATCGCTGCTGCTGGTCGGTTTCGGATGGTGTCGTTGCAATGGTCAGGAGACCTCCGGCACCAAGGATATCAAGGTCCCCTATGGTCTGGAATGGGGTGACTCGGTGGACAAGGTTCGAGAGATGTTGAATGCGGTGAAAGCCCGTGAAGTCACCTTTGCTGAGAAATCACCGGGCAGGTCGGTCCTTGAATCGGAGGGATTGGGTCTTGGAGATCCGCTCCTGAAAAAATCTCTCTTTAGTTTCAAGGATGGTGCCCTTGTGGAAGTGGAACTGCAGTACAACGATGCCGCTTGGGATTCTGAACGTGCCGTGGATTTTTTTGATCGCACTCGACGCCGTATCGACGAGCGTTATGGACCGGGAACCCTTTTGGTAAACCAGATCAAGGTCCCGCCGCCTGAAGCAAATGCCCCTAAGGACATGAACTACACACTGATCATCTATCGATGGAATCAGCCCGCCTGCTCGCTAGAGCTCAACTTTTACAGCCTCTCTGAAAAGGAGAAAGCGTTACAAATCGTGAGCCTCCATTACAAGACACCCTGATCAAACGCAGGTGAAAAAACGGTAGGACAAGAGCACACTCGCTAGCTTCACTCCATTTGATCTTCATTTATAAGATTTCAACGGGACACTCAGGTAGAGCCTTGAGAAAGGCTTTCCCGTAGGAGCGGGACAGGATGCGACTGTCGAGAATGACGATCGAACCATGGTCTTTCGAACTGCGTATGAGCCTGCCAACACCCTGTCGAAGTTTCAGAATCGCCTCGGGCAGGGAATAGGACTGAAATGGATCGCCTCCTGAAAGTTGAATCTCCTCCAACTTGGCTTCCGTGAGGGGATGATCGGGTGTCACAAACGGGAGGCGGGTGATGATAACGCTTGAAAGCGCTTCACCTGGAAGATCGACTCCTGTCCAAAAACTATCGGTGCCGAAGAGAACACTTTCCCCCTCTTCCCGGAAGGCCTCAAGCATTCGAGACCGGGAAAGGCCCGCCCCCTGCACAATGAGATTCCATCCTTTCATGGCATAAAAATCCTTCATTCTTGATGCCACCGCTTGCATCGTGCGGTGGCTTGTGAAAAGGACGAAGGCCCGTCCCATGCTTTCCTCCGTAAAACGTCCGATCCAGGTTGAGAGTGCCTCCTCATAAGCTGCATCCCTTGGGTCGGGCATCTTCCGGACGAGACGGATTTTCATTTGGCGGCCGTAATCGAAAGGTGATCCGAGTTGCAAGGAAGGGACCTCTATCGCACCGACTCGGCCACGGAAATAATCCAGCCCAGCGGAGCCTGCCGAAAGGGTTGCGCCAGTCATCAGGGCCGAGCATCCTTCCCTGAAAAGGAGTCGACCAAGCAAAGGGGCGACCGCCACCGGGGCCGAATGCATGCTGCTATATCCCGACTCCTTGCCGCTCCGTTCGACCCAGTAGACGTGTCCGGGAGCACTCTGAGAAAGAAAATCGGAAATCCCTGCACGTGCCGATCTCAGTCGGGAAGCCACCTCGCCCAACTCACCTTGCAACCCCTCTTCCTGAGCCTTTGACGCCGCTGATCCAGCCTGATCGGCCAGATGGACCAATCCGTCGGGAAGCGGGCTTGAGGAAACTGCCTCTATCAGCTTGACGGTTTGATGTTCCCTTACGCGAGATTCGCGTCCATGACCAAATTTGCACTGCGCTGCAATTGCTTCGAAAAACCGGTCCACTTCGGGAATGAGATCCGCAGCTGTACCGATCGCATCCGTATTACGTGCTTGTTGGAGTAAACCCTTGCGTGTACGCGGATTATAGAGACGATGGATCGACTGGCGCAGGCCATACTGAGAAAGTGAAAAACCGAGATGCCTCGAGGCGACCTGCTCCACAGTATGAGCCTCGTCGAAAATAAGAAAGTCCTCCGGGAAAAGATACCCCCCATCTTTGTCGCCCGTATCCCCAAGGAGTGTGAAGAACAGCGTGTGGTTGAGCACGATCACCTGAGCTGATTGGGCCCTGCGACGAGCGGTCTGATAAAAGCACCCGGATTCTCGGCCACAGGTCTTGGGTGTACAGAGGTGTGGCTCGCTACAGACCTGCAACCAGACCTGTTGGGGCGGTTCGAAAGGAATGTCACTGAGCGATCCTTCGGAGGTGGTTGCAGCCCATTCCTTGATGCGCTCAAGCTCCGGATACTCATCCGCGGGGAAAAGATCCCGGCCATGCCGCAGGGCTCGAGACAACCTGGTTGGACAAACGTAGTTTTGACGCCCTTTCAGAAGGACTGCCTCAAAATCCATCCCTGTTAACTCCCTCACCAAAGGGATATCCTTATAGACGAGTTGTTCCTGGAGATTGATCGTGTGTGTGCTCACGAGTGCCTTGCGACCTGTCCTGTGGGCGTGGAGCACAGATGGAATCAAGTAGGCAAGCGACTTGCCGACACCGGTTCCCGCTTCCACGACCAGGTGGGAGCGACCTTCAAGGGCGCCTGCCACCGCTGAAGCCATGCGCTGTTGCTCAGGTCTCCATTCGAAGCCCCTGACTGAGGCCAACCTGCCCTTTGGACCGAAAAGCTGATCCATCTCGGAGGCAAACCCGCCCGGATTGATCGCCGGATATTCTTCGTTGATGGAAATCATGATGGGGCCCAAGGGGGAATTGCGGTTGCAGGAAGAGCGGTGGAAGATGCAGAATCTCGTTCTTTCCGGTCTCCTGCAACGGGTTTCTTCCGGAGAAAGCCATGACATTACTCGACCAGTATCTACTAAAAAAAATCCTTCTCCCGTTTTTCTATTGCGTGGCGGGGTTCATCGGTGTCTGGCTGGTCTGGGATCTTAGCATTAACCTGCCTGATTTTCTCTCCGGACATGCCAGCGTCGGTATCATCGTGCGTTTCTATCTGTTGCAGATTCCAAGCGTGCTTGTACTCAGTATTCCGGTGGGTCTGCTGTTGGCCGTGCTTTATACCCTCACGCAGATGTCGCGTCGCAACGAGATCATCTCGATGCTTTGCGCCGGGAAGAGTCTCTACCGGATTTTTGTACCTCTTATCGCTCTCGGACTTGTGATGACCGGGGTGCTTGCGGTGTTCAATTACAAGCTCTCCCCCCAAGCCGGTGCTGTTCGCGAGGAAATGAAGGATGAGATCAAGTTTGGCACAAAGGCAGACAAGGGACTCACCAACCATCTTTTCCGTAACCGCGAAGACAGGAGGCTTTGGTTCCTCTCCAGACTCGACAGGGAGACGCAGAAGGCATCGGGTGTGGAAATCATCCAGCAAAACGAATTGGGGGTAGTCACGGAAAAGTGGTATGCCTTGAGCGCTTACTACGTCCCTAGCACGAAGACTTGGGTCCTCCTGCAGGCCCGGCATGTCTCGGTTGACGAATCGGGAAACCAGATTTCCACCGATTCTTCTCCCCTTCTTGAGATCAAGGGATGGCACGAGACTCCTTGGAAAATCGCCAGTTCCACCATGAATGCGGAATTTTTGGGGGTTTCGGAGTTGGGTGACTACCTGCGTTACAACTCTGAATTTCCGCAAACGCGACTTGCTCCTTATCTTACCCACTGGCATTACCGCTGGGCCCTGCCCTGGGTTTGCTTCGTGGTGATTTTCATTGCCGGACCGATGGGGGTGGTGATTGGTCGTCGTGGAATCCTGGGAGGAGTCGGCATTTCGATCGGTCTCTTTGCAGGGTTGATTTTTTCCAGCTCCCTCTTTCTGGCGTTGGGGAAGGGGGACCGTATTCCAGGATGGCTGGCTGCATGGGGGCCTTTGCTCTTTTTTCTGATAGTGGGCCTGTATCTCTTTTGGATTCGGGCGACGGGACGCGAATTGCCGAAGTTGCGATTGCCCGGATTTTGAGGCCCCGCTAGATTGCATCACATGCAGCAAGACTGGAATATCAAGCAACGATCGGAGGTGTGCGATGCCACTGGTCGACCTTTCGCGGAGGGAGAGATTTTTTACACAGCCCTTTTTCGGGATGGCGAGGGGTTCCGTCGCTCCGATCTGTGCGAGGACGCCTGGAAGGCCCTGTCAGCGAATGCAGCCGGGAGCCAGCCCTTTTCATCCTGGCGGTCCAAATTCGAGCCTCCTGCGCCTCCCGAACCCGAAGCACTGCCGCGAGGCGATGCAGAGGGAATGCTGCGCAAACTGGTGGAGAGCAACGACCCTTCCCACACCAACACCCGCTATCTGCTTGCGATTATGCTGGAGCGAAAGCGCATCCTAAAGCCACAACCATCAAGCGAAAAAGGAACGCTCGTCTATGAACACTCGGTGACTGGGGAAATCTTTATCATCAAGGATCCAGGACTTTCGCTTTCCGATCTTGAAGCCGTTCAGGAGGAAGTGTCGGCATTGCTAGTTGGCCTTTCCATCTCCTCGGGAGTCACCCCCGCGAATACCGAACCATCCGCTTCTGAATCAGCGGAAGCCGCCTGACTTTTTCACCGGGACTCATGGAGAAGGGCCCGTTTCTGCTCTTTCTGGCCCCCATGGCCGGAGTGACTAATTCCGTTTTTCGCAGGATCTGCAGGGAAAAGGGTGCGGATGTGCTTACGACGGAGTTTGTTTCCGCCGACGGCATCATGCATCGGAATTCAAGGACGCGTGAGTATGTGCAATTTACACAGATCGAGCGCCCCATGGGGGTTCAACTCTTTGGAGGTGATCCCGGACGTCTTGCCGAGGCGGCTAGGCAAGTCATCGACTGGGTTCGCCCCGATTTCATCGACATCAATTTCGGTTGTCCCGTGAACAAGGTGGTTTGTCGTCATGGTGGCTCCTCGCTTCTGAGGGACTGCCCGATGCTAGAACGCATCGCATCAGCCGTCGTGCGAGCAAGCGATCCACTCCCGGTCACGGCCAAAATCCGCATCGGATGGGACCAGACCTCCATCAATGCGGTCCAGACTGCCACGATTCTCGAAGCGAGCGGGATCCGTCGTCTGGCCGTGCATGGAAGAACGCGTGCACAAGGCTACTCCGGCACAGCCAACTGGGAGGTGATCGCCGAAGTAGCTCAGGCAGTTTCAATCCCTGTCATCGGCAACGGAGACATTTGCGACGGAGCCACGGCCCTCGAGCGTCGTAAAACAGGTGTTGCAGGTCTCATGATCGGCCGTGCGGCAATGGCTAACCCCTGGATCTTCACGGAGATAGGATGCGCGTTTTTGGGAAGTTCCTTCACCCCACCCACTCTCTTGGAGCGCTGGAACCTAACGCGAAGGCACTGTGCTGAAGAGGTTGCTGAGAAGGGGGACGAACGAAGTGCCATGCATGGCATGCGCTCCCGACTGATGGCCTACACACGAGGGATGCCTGCAGCTCGGCCTCTGAGGGCCTGCCTGTCAGGAGTATCATCACTGATGGAACTGGATTCGATCATCGCTAGACATTTGGACGGGATCTTGGAGACCGAGCACTCTCTCTGCTGAGAGAATGAGCCGAGGACTCCGTCCGGGAGAGGGGAAGAAAAATACTAAAGCATGCTCCGTCCCCGGGTTTGCTTTCAACACTGACACGCCCATTATGGGCGACAGCGATATTCTTTACGATTGAGAGTCCAAGTCCTGTTCCTCCGCTCTGGCGCGCCCTATCCCCTGCCACTCGGTAAAAACGTTCAAAGAGGTGCTCCTGATGGTGCAGGGGAATGCCCGGACCCTTGTCCCGGAATGAGATCTGTAATTCGTTACCTTGAAGTGAGGTGGAAATACAAACTTTGCCCCCGCCAACGGGGTCGGTTCCGTGACGGATTGCATTGGCCAACAAATTGGAGAAGGCCAGTTCAATGTGGTAGGGATCCAGACTGACCAACGGAAGTCCCGCAGGAGTTTCGAAAACCACCTCTATCCCTCGTTTTAGGATCTCCCTTTCCATCTGTTGAACCACGAAATGGAGAATTGGAACAGGATCTGCATTTTCCTTCTCGAGACGGACGCCCTTTTCCTCCATCCTACTGATAATCAGCAAATCCTCAATGAGTCGGTTTAAACGGTCGCTGTGACGTCGCATCACGGCAACAGATTTTCGCACCATTTCTTTGCTGACGTCCGTTTCCTCCAGAGTTTCAAGGTAACCGTTGATCACAGAGAGGGGGGTGCGGAATTCATGTGAGACATTGGCCACAAACTCCCGCCGAAGATCCTCGAGTTCCCGAAGTCGGGTCACATCATGCAGCACAAAAAGCAAACCCCCGGAATCTTTGCCGCCCGCTGCACCGAGTTTAGCCGCGATTACGATGAGGCGTCTGCTTTCGCTTCGCCCCGGGATTCCCAGTGTCAGCTCACCTCGTTGCAATGCTCCGGTCGAGGAAACCACCGAGGTGAGGGTGAGGATTTCATGACTTCGGACAACTTCCGCAAGAGGAAGTCCTGCTACCGCACCAGTTAGGCCGAACATTTCTTCAGCAGCCTTGTTGACCAGGCGAATTCTCTGGTCGGCACCCGTGAGCACGATGCCGTCCGTCATGCTCCCAAGGATCATTGAGATGCTAAACTCTTCCTCGCTCAGAAGGTTTTTCTGGCGTGTGAGGGTCTCTGCTATGACCCGGAGGTGTTTGGACTGGGTATCGAGAATGCTTCGACCCGTCAGAATGACCGGTTTGTAATCACCATTGGCGATCCGCTCCAGAGCCTGACTTAACTCCTGCGATGATCGGAAAAGGTTGATAAACAGCCACCAAAGACACAACCCGGAAAGAATCAGGATGCCCAGGACAACGGGCAGCCAGTTCATTATACAGCGCAGGCGGGAGCGATAAACCGATACCCCTCGCCTCTAACCGTTTCGAGGTAATGAGATTGGTTGCCCAGCTTTTCACGAAGGCGTCTCATATGGGTATCCACGGTTCTGGTGTCCACAGAACTCCGATATCCCCAGACCTCTTGCAATAAATCCTCGCGTGTCTGAACGGCTCCATCCCTTGCAACGAGCAGGGATAGAAGTTTGAACTCCGTGGCGGTCAGATCGAGGCGTACCCCGGCGAGTGTTACCTTCATGGCGGCCCGGTCCAGCGTCAACTCGCCGACGTTGATCGTATCCCCGGTGGAAGGGGAGGACTTACGGCGCAACATTCCTTGGATACGTAAAATTAGCTCCTTGGGACTGAAGGGTTTAGGAAGATAATCGTCCGCTCCCAGTTCCAGACCCTTGATGCGGCTTTCAGCTTCGCCTTTTGCACTCAAAATCAGGAGAGGAATCCGTTCCGTTGCCGTATTGGACTTGAGTTTTTTGACCACCTCAAAGCCGTTGAGTCGGGGGAGCATGATGTCAAGGACAATGGCCTCCGGACGTTCCGCGATCGCGAGCTTTAGGCCCTCCTCTCCGTCGAAAGCCATCATGCTTCGCAATCCCTCCTTCTTGAGATGGTATCGGATCAGGTCTGAAACATCCGGCTCGTCTTCAATGATTAAAATGGTCTCAGGCATGGTAGTGAATGTTGCTTCAGGAAAAGGAATTACAGGTGGAAGCAAACGAAGGCAAGTGCCACTTGTGACCCAACCACCCCAAAAAGATGGCGGGCCACCTTAGTACCGATCCGGAAAAACCATAAACCAGATCGAAGTGGCCCGCCCCCAACTATAACCTGTTTAATTTGACCCTTGGGTTCGCGACTTGTTCAAAAAATATTTTCATCCCTGTTATTTCATCCCTGTGTCATGCTAAAAAACCACGCCTCACCCCCCCCGGTGGCGAATTCTTATCATGAACAGAACCATCGGCGTATTGACATCGGGCGGTGACGCTCCAGGCATGAACCCGGCCATCAGGTCTGTGGTCCGCACGGCTATCCAGCAGGGCTGCAGGGTCATAGGAATCAACAACGGCTATGACGGCATTTTCGATGGGAATATCGAGGAAATGGGTTCGCGTCTCTTATCGGGAATGATCGACAGGGGTGGAACGATCCTCCAATCCAGCCGTTGCAAGAGGATGTACACGCCCGAGGGGCTGGACTCATCAAGCAGAAGGATCAAGGAACTCGGAATTCACGGTCTGGTCGTCATCGGAGGGGATGGATCCCTGTCAGGTGCCCTGGCGCTCTCCCAAAGGGGAATTCCTGTCGTGGGGATTCCAGCTAGTATCGATAACGATATAGCCGGCACCGAAATGGCGATTGGCGTGGATACTGCGGCCAATACGATCATGCAACTCATCGACAAGATCAGGGACACCGCCCGCTCTCACCGACGTTGCTTCCTGATTGAGGTAATGGGGCGCAATTCGGGCTACCTTGCCCTCTCTACAGCCATCAGCTGCGGAGCCGAAGTGGCCGTCATCCCCGAATATTATTACAACATGCCCCGGATCATTGGCATGCTAGAGCGTCGTTTTAAGGAAACACGTGATAACTCAATCATCGTGCTTGCCGAGGGGGTGTGCGATGCAGAAACCTTCATCGGACGGATGAAAAAAGAGGTGCCTGGAGGAGAGTTTGAGCAGGAAATCCGAAAAACCGTCTTGGGACATGTCCAAAGAGGGGGTATTCCGACTCATTTTGATAGGATGCTGGGTGCTCGATTCGGGGAACTTGCAGTTTTGGGACTGCTCCAGCAGGAAAGCGGGTGCATGACATCCCTTTCCAAGGGTCGCACCACTCTTGTTGACTTTGACAAAGTCATCGGTAAGAAAAAACACCCTGCTCCGGAACTCGTGCGGCTCGCTCGTAATCTCCAAATTGACTTCGGCGATCCAACGGAGGTCTAAAAAGACTGCATTAAGTTGATTATGGAATCCCTGCTTACCATTTCTATCGGTCAATACCAGGCCGTTGAGCTGACACTGAAGCTCGGACTCGCCTTGTTGGGCATGCTCGCTTTTCTGATGGTAGCATCGGCCTCCTGCGTCCTCCCGAGTTATCGAGTTCCGCTGTTTCTGGGCGCTGCCGCCCTTCTCGGCGCTCTATGGTTTCAAGCCGGTGTATTGGATGCTTGGAAAGAGGCCTTTGAGCTGGCAGGAACTTCCTTCTGCGTGACCGGCCATCTGCTCGATACGGGGGATCGGGTCATGGCTTGGGCCGTCGGAGTTCCTCTGATCCTCTTCTCATTCTGTAGTCTTGGAATCTCAACCTCTCGAAAGGACCCCAAAACTGCATTTGCCTTGGTCTCAGCGTTCATGCTCCTCGCCGTTGCGATCGGAGCCATTTTTTATACCCCTGTAGCCGGAGGAATCCTCATTGGGTGGATTTTCATTCTTTGGCACCGCGGCTATCCAAAGCCGGTTCTGCTTCGGGAGTCACGCATCGCCATAAGCTCGGTTTTGTTGGGGATGATTCTGACTTGGTTGGGGTCAAGGGGCTTCCTTCCGCTGGGTAAGACGGCGGATGCCGTGCTCGTTCACGGGGAGATCATCCGGGGTATCGCAGACATTTTATCGTTTGTCATCCCCGGTACTTTGCTGCTCATGGGTGTGCTCGGTCGCTCCCGTGATGAGGAGGTTTCAGCCCTGCGATAGTCTATCCCGACCTTCGATTTAAGAAAGGAAGGGATAATCGGTATAGCCCTTTTCCGTCCCACCGTAGAAGGTCGTTTCCTCGGGATTATTGAGTGGAGAGTTTCGGCGAAAACGCTCTGGAAGATCGGGGTTGGAGAGGAAGGGTACTCCGAAGGCAATTGCGTCGGCCCAACCCTCCGAAAGAGCTGCATTGACAGACTCTAGGGTGAAGCCGCCGGCCGAGACGATTTTTCCCTTCCAAAAGGGGCGAAGTTCCTTGGGCCCGACCCCTTCACTTGCCCCGTGGGCGACATCCTGGGCCGTGACACGGGTGATATGTGCATAAGCGAGATCAAAGCGATTTAACTCGGTGAGCAGATGGCCGAAAGTTTCCAGAGGATTGCTATCGTGCATGTCGTTGAAGACCCCACCTGGCGAGAGGCGAATTCCAACACGATCTGCACCCCAGACTTTCACCACGGCCTCAGTTACCTCAAGGGAGAAGCGGGCTCGGTTCTGCGGAGAACCACCGTATTGGTCGGAACGCTGGTTGGTGCCGTCACGCAGAAACTGGTCCAGAAGATAACCGTTGGCATTATGGATCTCGACCCCGTCGAAGCCGGCCTCCTTGGCGAGTTCGGCACCGTGAACATACTCGGCCACGATTCCAGAAATTTCGGAAGTTTCAAGAGCCCGCGGGGTGACATAATCCTCCATTGTAGTACCCGTGAAGATTTTACCTTTGGGTTTTACGGGGGAGGGGGCCACGGGGAGCTCGTTGTTTGCCTGAAATGCCGGATGGGAGATCCTCCCCACATGCCAGAGCTGTAGATAGATGTGCCCTCCCTTGGCATGGACTGCTTCAGTAATCTTTTTCCATCCTGCCATCTGAGCTCCATTATGGATTCCCGGTGTGTTTGGATAGCCGTACCCCCGGGGTGAGACCGAGGTGGCTTCGGAGATGATCAGACCCGCTGAGGCACGCTGTGAGTAATACTCCAGATTCAAGTCATTGGGCACATTTCCCTCCGAGGCGCGGCAACGGGTTAACGGTGCCATGAAGATCCTGTTGGGGAGCACCAGCGGTCCGAGTTGAATGGGAGAGAAGAGGTCGGGATGGTTCATTGTAGGAAAGGAGGAAGTGAGTTTAGGGTTCGGTTGATCAAGCAATCAAAGGGAAGAAAGAAAATCGGAATCTCTGCTGTTTTCAAAAGGGCTGGCGTGACCAAAGCCCCTTGATCCATCAGAACGGCAGGCCCGGGATTCCTAGACCGGCGGTGAGTTTGCCCATCTCGTCGGCTGCAAGTTTTTTGGCATCACCAGTCGCCTGACGTACGGCACTTAAAACAAGATCTTCAAGTAGTTCAACATCGTTGGCATTGACGACTTCGGGCGAAATCTTGACCGAGAGGATGTCTCCCGCTCCAGATACCTTGACCGTTACCTTGCCTCCACCCGAGGAGGCCTCAACCTCCCGCAGGGCTAGGTCTTCCTGGATCTGGGCCATCTTCTTCTGTGCGGTTGCCGCTGCGCTCATCATTTTTGCAATGTTCATAAATTCAAGTGGGTTATGTGCGTAATCGGAGTTGTGGGGAAATCAGGAGCCTGCCTCTTGAGGACCAACCAAGATCTCCGCCTGGAAGATTTCCAGAGCTTTCTTGATCAGGGGATCGTTCTTGAAGGCTTCCAATTCTTCAGGACTGATGGCCTGGGGTGCAGTTTCTGCAGGAGGGGTGGAGGAAGATGTTGCTTTTGCCCGGGCAGGAGATGAGTTCGTTTTGACCGTGGCAGGAGCAGCGGGAGCGGAGGCGACAGGTTCGGGAGGGGGCTCCTCTCCAGTGAAAGTGCACTCCAGCGAAATCTTTGTTCCAATGGCGGATGAAAGCATTTCCTCTATTTTTTTGACTGCCTGATTCCAAAACGTTGTCTCTGTTCGGGATTCCGAAGAGGGAGGAAATTCCACGATGACTTTGTTTCCCGCTCGTTCAAGGAACCGGCCATCCTCCAACCATCCGAACTTCAACGGGGAGTCGGCTGCCAAAGCCATAGCCACGGCATGCCATGGGTTATTCTCAGATATCGTAGAGGGGGGGTCGTTGGTCGCGATTTGACTATTAGCCTCAGGTTCGGGGTTCTCAGCCGTGGGTTGGACCCTCGCAACGGGACCATCCTTGGGGGTCGGGACACTCTTAGCGCTTATTGGATTTGGTGAGGCTGGCTTAGGTACCGGCCGATCAGGAAGTGGTTCCCCACTGCGCAGAGCTGTCAGGACATCAAGGACATCGCTCAGGCTAGCCTCTTCGAGTAAATGGATCCCCTTGATCAAGGCTACATCGAGCTGCAGTTTTTTATCGGTTGCCCAGCGCAGACGTCCCTCTGCTTCGCCAAAATGATCCAGAAGGACAAGGAGCTTCTCCTGCTTGATGGAGTCAGCAGATAGGGATGCATCGGAACCATCACCAATGGATTCAACCTGAGGGTGGACTTCCTTTACTAGTGTGTCACGCAAGAGGTTGACAAGATCTGAGAGAAGTCGTGAAAGATCCTTACCCGCGTCACTCTGGGACTGGATCAGGGCTAGGGCTGAGCGGGTATCCCTCGCCACAAGGGAGCGACCCAGATCGAGAACTGTCTCCCGGGGTGTGAAGCCAAAGACCTGATGGACATCGCCGGCTCCAATCGTCGATCCGCAAAAGGACACAACCTGGTCGAGCATTGATTCGGCGTCACGGAGTGCTCCATCGGCCCCACGAGCGATTGCATCGGCGGCAGTGGGCTCAAGTGTGATCTTTTCGCATTTAGCGATATAGAGAAGATGGGCGGCGATCAGTTCCGGGGAAAGCCTGCGCAAGTCGAAGCGCTGGCACCGGCTGAGAATCGTCGGTGGTATCTTCTGGGCCTCAGTCGTTGCAAAGAGAAATTTCACATGCTCGGGTGGTTCCTCGAGAGTCTTGAGCAGGGCGTTGAAAGCCGCGGGACTGAGCATGTGCACCTCATCAATGAGATAGACCTTGTAGGGCCCACGCGCTGGTGCGTAAGCGGCGTTTTCACGGAGGGTTCGGATGCTATCGACGCTGTTGTTGCTGGCGCCGTCAATTTCCATCACGTCAAGGCTGCGTCCTTCTGCAATCTCGACGCAGGCATCGCACTCCCCGCAAGGGTTGTCGGTCAATTGGCGCTTATCCGCCTGACAGTTCAGTGTTTTAGCCAGGATTCGCGCCGTCGATGTCTTGCCAACCCCGCGCGGTCCGACAAAGAGATAAGCCTGCGCCAATCTGTTTCCCTTGATCGCATTCTGGAGGGTTCTTGTGATGTGTTCCTGTCCCACCACTTCCTCAAAACGCTGCGGTCGATATTTTCTGGCAAAGACGCGGTAGCTGCTCACAGGTTGAACAACCTAAAAGATGATGAGAATAAAGTCGAGGTTTGAGCGTCAGGAGGCCATCAATTGCAAAAAACAGCTAAACAGTGGAGTGTCTGTGTCCAGATTCTTGACTGTTTTGGCTTTTAGAATCCCCCGTTTTGGCTTTTTCTGCTGCCCATGATTCCTCAGCCAAAAAAAGTCGTCGAAACCTCCTCCAAATTCCTCGGTGAATTCAAGGAATTTATCAGCAGGGGAAATGTGGTTGATCTTGCAATCGGTGTCATCATGGGTGCCGCATTCGGCAAGATCGTCACAGCGTTGGTTAATGACATCATCATGCCCCCGATCGGGCTCGTCCTCAGGGGAATCGACTTCAAGGATCTTTACATTCCGCTCAACGGCAAGCATTACGGCACGCTAGCCGAAGCCCAGAAAGACGGCGCCGCTATCCTCTGCTATGGCAATTTCATCAATACCGTCATCGAGTTTGTCATCATCAGTGCATGTGTCTTTGCCTTGGTGAAGGCCATCAACACCCTTCGCCGAACCGATTCGGCCGCCCCGGCCAAACTTACCAAGAGCGAGGAACTTCTCACTGATATCCGGGATTTGCTAAAAAAGTCGGAGTAAGCCCCAGAGGATTTTCCTCGAGAACGGCATCCGCGACAGCCTTCGGGTAAAGACGCACCTCGAAAAAGACCCGATGCAATCCATGAATCCAGTCCGACTCGGCATTATCGGCATGGGGGCAATCGGCCGCTTCCACGCTAAATCCGTTCTCGAGCAACACGTCCCAGCCTGCGAACTGAAAGCAGTTTGCGGACCCCGTCTGGAGTCACTCCAGGATTACCAACCGCTAGCGCTTTTCACAGACGGGATGGAATTGATCCGCTCCGGGCTTGTCGATGCAGTCCTGATCGCTACCCCTCACCCTCTCCATGTGCCTTACGCACTTGCGGCTCTTGAAAGGGGGATGCATGTCCTTATAGAAAAGCCGGTTGCCGCCAGCAAGGCCGACGCGGAGAGGTTGCTTGATGCCTTTCAAGCGGCGAAACTCAGATATCCAGGCGCTGTTTGTGCCGGCATGTTGCAAATGAGGACGGAACCCCGGTACCAGAAGATAAAGGAACTCATTCGAATTGAGTTGGGATCGCTTGTGCGCCTCAATTGGATCAATACCGATTGGTTCCGAACCGAGGCATACTATTCAAGCAGTGCCTGGCGTGCCACATGGAAAGGGGAAGGCGGAGGCATCCTCATCAACCAGTGTCTCCATAATCTCGACATGCTACAGTGGCTTTGTGGAATGCCAGTCAAGGTGAATGGCTTCTGTCAGTTAGGACGCTTTCATCGCATTGAGGTGGAGGATAGCGTCACCGCCTATTTTGAATGGGCTAACGGGATGACGGGAACCTACATCAGTTCCAGCGGGGAGGCCCCCGGCACAAATCGACTCGAGATTGTCGGAACCCGGGGTTCCCTCGTTCTCGAGAAGGATCAGATCAGACTTACCCGTCTGGCAACTGAAGCGACTCAATTCAGCAAAGATTCACCGACGGGCTTCGCTCTCCCAGAGTTCACCGTCACCGAATTGCCGCTTGAGAATGCCGACCTTCCGCATGCTCTCATTCTCCGGAATTTTATTGGAGCAATCCGGGATGGCGAGTCCCCGATCGCTCCCATTAAAGAGTGCATCCATTCCGTGGAGCTGGTGAACGCCATCCTGTTTTCTTCCCTGCTGGGTGAATCACTCTACCTGCCTTTGGACGGGGCGGTGTGGGAGAAAAAACTCCAGGATCTTGTCGCTCAGTCAACCCTCAAGAAAGAGGTAGTGCCGCCGTCGGAGCCAGCTACTGTGACTTTCCGAAGGTAGATTGTTGGAGGTTGATTCCATGTAGAGACTGCTCTCGAGGCTGATCCCAGCAATACAGGCAGATTAATGAATCTGAAAAACGATCTGATTGCTAAGCATTCCCTTCAGCAAGTCGATCCTCCCGACCCCAAAACCACCGTTAAGCGGCATCAGAATCCTCCCTTTATAGGGCGGAACCCAAGATCATCGAAAAAACACCGGACCTTATTCCTCTCCAAAACGGGTGGCGATCAACTGTTCCAATTCAGAGAGCACATTCTCAGCATCCTCACCCTGCGCGGTGACCCGCAGTACGGAGCCCTTGCCTGCAGCAAGCATCATCAGTCCCATGATGCTCTTGCCATTGACACGCTCACCGTTTTTCTCAACCCAGACTTCGGAACGAAATCGGCTGGAGGTTTTCACAAAGAGGGCCGCGGGCCGCGCGTGAAGGCCGTTGCGGTTCTCGATGGTTAAATCCCTGGTTGTTTTAGAAGCGGGGTTTGGAGTGGTCATGATCGGCGTTCAGGGGAGGGTTGCATCGCCCGCAACAGACGTTCGTTGAACTCCTGTGCGGTATCATGGCCCATGGACTTAAGTTTTTGATCGAGAGCGGCAACCTCCACGAGCCTCGCAAGGTCACGGCCGGATCGGACGGGAATGATGACATGTGGAATTTGGATGCCGAGGATATCGTAGAGCCCACGGTCGAGGCCCAGTCTATCAACATCATCCACCTCCTTCCACTCTTTTAGAGTCACAACCAGATCAAGTTCCTTTTCGGGACGGACCGAACCGGCGCCGAAGACAGCGGCCACATTGATAATGCCGATGCCGCGCACCTCCATGTGGAAGCGAGTGAGTTCCTTGCTATTGCCGAGAAGTTCACGTCCCTCGACGTTGCGGAAGCGTGTGATGTCGTCGCTCACAAGGCTATACCCCCGCTCAATGAGACCCAGCACACACTCGCTTTTGCCGATGCCGCTGCTGCCCCGGATGAGAACGCCAATGCCCATGATGTCGACCATGCTCCCGTGCTCAGAGGCCACGGGAGCGAATTCATCCTCAAGAGCGATTGTGGCGGAGTTGATGAATTTCATGGTGACCAGAGGAGTTCTGAACACCGGGGTTTCTGCCTTGGCTGCAAACTCAAGTAGCCCCATGGGTAATGGCAGACCACGTGCTATGACGAGACAGGGAATACGATGAGCGAAGAGGGCCTCGAATTTCATGGCGCGCTCGGCTGCTGAGAGACTCCGCAGGTAGCTCAACTCGGCGTGACCCGCTACCTGAACGCGTTTTGATGCAAAGTAGCGGAAAAACCCTGCAAGGGCGAGACCAGGGCGGTTGATTGTCGGTTCCTCAATTGCCCTCTCCAAGCCGGAGGAGTCACCCACGAGTTCCATGCCTAGAGAGGCCCCGTGAATGGAAAAAAATTTCCCGACGGTGAGACCCTTGGCCAAAGTGTTTTCCTTTGAGCGACTCATGGAG
>Ga0073936_10002945_pt1 | contig 24873 bp, 29 predicted proteins | sample AliMusrvi5mmetaG_FD_87041 | JGI IMG/M metagenome (GOLD analysis project Ga0073936, IMG submission 87041) | Freshwater lake bacterial and archeal communities from Alinen Mustajarvi, Finland, to study Microbial Dark Matter (Phase II) - Alinen... | ecosystem: Environmental > Aquatic > Freshwater >... | reverse complement strand
TGCGCCTCCTTTTTGAGGTCGCATCATGGCCTTTGTTATCCAGCGTCGCCACACCCCCTTTTCAGTGGTGTCCGTAAGCACCGGAACAGGTGTCCGGCGACTCCGGAATCAGTGTCCGGCCAATATCGGAATGGGTGTCCGGCTCAAATCGGAATGGGTGTCCGGCCGCCGCCGGAATACGCAGTTTGAGACGCAGGAACCCGACACGACATGTGGTAATGCCTGCATTCAAGCCTAATTAAGCCATTACACGACACTATTTTAACTGGCATGGACAGCGATGTGCCCGTTGGCGAAAATTTCAACCACCCCCTTCAAAAGCAGAAAAGTTATTTCAAAAAATCAACGGAAGGGAACGATTGGTTTAGGTCACCGCATGGTTAACCCGAAAACCACGCAAAGGGGCCAAAAAGGGGCCAACCCTGCCATTCTTGGCTAAATACTCAGGTTTTTTAAGAAGGCGCTTGTATACCTTTTGTATACCTATTGCGTGACGAAAGGTGCCGACTCGATGCGACGGGTTGCGAAGTGGGTTGATCGTAATAACCCATTATTTATTGGGTTATTTATGATTTCCAGTCATTATAGACTGGTAGAAGTGCAGGGACTCGAACCCTGGACCCGCTGATTAAGAGTCAATGGACGAAGATAAAAAAGCTCGTGACCGGCTTCGCTGTTAGCCCTGCAAACATTGAATAATATGCGTATTTGCTGGGGTTTCTCTTCAAAATCGATAAAGCCCCATAAGTACGCCAAAACACCCAAAAAGCGTGTACAATTATGACACCAATATGACACCAAAATAATAAATGTTTTTTTTGACTCAAATATCCAGCAGTGGTGAAACAAGATGAGCGGTATTTCTGAAGAGTCAGCGAGAGAAAAATTAATCACGCAAATGTTGATGGCTTAGACGTCTTCCTCTACCAGCGTTCACTGCGAAAAATGAGTGGTGGTGATTTTTATGATGTCTATCGGCAGTCAGCCGCCACAGACTTGTGGAACATCGTACCCGAGGGAAATGCGAAGGTCATCCAGTTGCCGATTGCCAAGGCCCAATGAGTCCGGATATGTTCCTGCCAAGGCTCGAGTACCTTCGTTATGTGGGTACAGGCTGATTGAGGCCGAATGGAAAGGGGAGTGCTTCATGAGCGACGAGAAGAACGAATCTGCCAACGTACCTGCCAGTCAGACCGAAACGGTGGCTTCCTCGACGATTCTGGGCAAGGCGCCAAAGGGCTGGAAGAAGGTTGTCGGGGCGACCGCCCGGAGCCGGCTGAACCGGTGGCTAGATAACAATATAAATACCATAGATCAAATAAGACAACATTTACCCCACAACTGCTTCACCAACACCCGTACCGGCTTCTCCTTCAAGGGCACTCTCCCCAACGGTAAGACTGCAATACGTCATGCCAAGTGCAGGAAGCTCACCTGCAAGTACTGCTTCGACACCCTCTACGACCAGTTCAGGAAGAGCATCTACCAGGCCATCGAGGTACATGACCTCCGGTACTTCATCACCCTGACCCTCCCTCCTGTACCAGTCCATAACCAGGAAACCAAACTCAAGGAGGCCCTCTCCTTGCTCCTCCTTGACGTCAAGCGTTCCTTCAAGCCCCAGTCCCTGTCCTACTTCTGGGTACTGGGTTCCAACGGCAGTGGCAACGCCGGTCTCCACATCCACATGCTTGTAAACATCGACATCCATCGCGGTACCCACTACAAACACCGTGGTCCCTGGCTCAAGGATACCTGGTTCCGTCTAACCAAGGCCACGCAGGTTTCCTTTAAACCCATTACCCCAGGTACCGAATCCAATGTCGTTGCCTACCTCCTCTTCAACCTCTTCTTCACCGTCCTCGCCCGTCCTTGCCTGAAGCGCCGCTATGGTTGCAGCAGGAATATCAAACTCAATCCGAAGCCTGTCCGTGATCCTTCCAGGGTGAAGTTCACCCATCAGTCCAAGCCCTCCGCCTACTATGCCCGTGTAAATGGGATTGACTCGAACTCCCTTGTGAATCCCCAGTTTGAAATCGACAGTGCCGCGCCAGCGGCACTTGGAACAAGCCAGCCCGAGCCACCGTTGACCCGGAGTGCCGCAGGCACGACGGGGCCCGCCGGTGGGCGAGGCGTGGCTGTTCTCCCTTTCATCCCACCTGACGAGAAGAAGGGGTGAGCGGCATGACTGAGCGTGAGATGCTTGATCAGATCCGTACGCAGCTCAAAACGGCAGGTGAGACCGTATGGGCTCGTTATCCTCTTTCCACGGACTTTCCCTGTTTCAAGAGTGCAACGTTGGCGGCTAGGAATGTGTTGAAGTTATTTCCTGCCTTCCGGCGCTGGCTGGTGATGCGGGATCCCTGTCTGCGCCACGTCCGAGAAGAGGTCCTCCACCAGGGTTATGATCTGATCATCCCGCCCGAGAACGGACTCACGCCCCTCCTCATCCCCTCCGCAGCCCTTCCCTTGACCCCTGGCGGGCGATCAGGCTCCCTCCGCATAACGCCGGCCCCCTCCGGCTCCTCGCCCTACAGCGGGCCCGTGGACATCATCCTTGTCGGCTGCCATGCCTTTGACCCCAAACTCAAGCGTGTCTACGCCCTGGACACCTGCCGCACCGAGCGTCTCCTCGTGGAGTACAGGGATGGCCTTGATGATGGCTGGCAGGTGGATGGTAGTGTCCCTGTCATCGCCGTGGCCTCCGATGCGCAGCAGGTGGACGGCTGGCCTACTGATGCGGGGCTGGGTCACGAGGTGCATGCCGTGGTCACCAGCACACGTTTCATTGAGATGGGGTCGTAATCGGACTCATAAAGGTACCATCGCACTCAAAGGGGCAGATAAGGTACTCTCGATGAACAGGGGCACAGCCTCTATAGAAGCGAAGTCAGGTCTTTGAGCACATGGTTCGGGCGGTATGCGAAGCGTTTCAAGTCGGCCTCCACACTTACCCCGGTGAGCACAAGGATTGTCTCAATCTCTGACTCGATGCCGGCGATGATGTCGGTGTCCATGCGATCCCCGATGATCACGGACTCCTCCCGGCGGCAGCCGAGTTTCTTGAGGGCGTTCCGCATGATCAGAGGGTTAGGTTTGCCCACATAGTAGGCCTTGCTGCTGGTGGCCAGTTCAATAGGCGCCATCAGGGCACCCGTCGCGGGAACCAGTCCACCTTCCACCGGGCCGGTCAGATCCGGATTGGTCCCGATCAACTTAGCGCCATTGAGAACCAGTTTCACGGCTTTGCAGATTCGTTCGTAGGTGTAGTCATGGGACTCTCCCACAACGACATAGTCAGGATTAATGTCATTATTGGTCAATCCTGCGTCATACAGGGCGTTGGTCAGTCCGCTTTCGCCGATGACATAGACGCTCCCGTTGGGATGCTGGCTGGCCAGGAACGTGGCAGTGGCGAGAGCGCTGGTGTAAAAATGCTCTTCACTCACATCCAGTCCGAGCCGGTGCAGCTTGTAGTGAAGCTCGCGGGGTGAACGTTCGCTGCTGTTGGTCAGGAACAGGAACCGCTTGTTCTCCGACTGAAGCCACTTCACGAATTCCAGGACGCCGGGCAAAAGCTGGTTGCCATGGTAGATGACGCCGTCCATATCGCAAAGGAAACCGGTTTTGATTTGAATGACTTCATGAATATTCATTCCGGCACACTATCAGTAACAGATTCAGGATGGCAATCCCTCACGCGGGAGCGTCTCCCCTGGAACATTACGCGCGAAGGCCGAATAGTGCGCGAATGTACCTCGTAGTGCGCAATAGGACACTAAAGGTACCATCGCTCCCAAAGGGGCTGATGCCGCCGGTTATGGCCTTGAGCTGTGATTCATGCTGCTTTTGCGTTCTGTATCTCGCCCAGCCGGACAAGCGCATACACAGCCACACCGCAAAGGCCGGTGATCAGAGTGACGACAATCCAGATTCCTGATCCGGTATTCCTCCGCTTGATGTCCTGGTACACCCAGACGGTCATCAGTATGTGAACAATGCCACAAAGCAGAAGCAGAAATCCAAAGCAACCGTGTCTGTGCCAGCGTTCCATAGTTGGCGCGCCCTGTTTAGCCCCTGACTGATTTTCACGTTCAATCGCCATCCGGCGCTGCGTGATTTGAAGGTTATTCATCTCTCGTTCAAAACGGAGTTTCTCTTCATGAGCCTGAGTATCAAGAACACGGTTCTGTAGTTCCAGCTGCTGGAATTGCTCGCGCATAGCGGAAGGCGGGGCACCGCCAGGCTGTGGATGGTCTTGCGCCAAGACTATTCCTGTGCTTAGAACTCCTGCCAGCATCAAAACCCACATGATATTCTTCATAGCAGTCCTTTCATTACGCCCTAATCACCAAGGCATTCGGAAACAATATCGGCGACATGGTAGGCCTAACGCCGTCCAAACCCGTGATGATAATAGCCCCCATACCGGGGGCCATGTCCCCAATACCCTTCACGCCAAGCCCAACGGTCACCATACCAGAACCACCCGCCATCTACCCAGATATATTCCGGGCCGGGAGAAACAATGACCTGCGTGGTCGCCGGCGATGCCTGAGGGGCGGTGATGACAACCGGGGTGGGCACCGTTGTCGGGGTGTTGATCATGTAATCAATCACCTTTTCGCTGACCCCGGAGGTTTTCAGGTCAATGATTTCCGTTGTACTCAGGCTATAGACGGTTCGTGAATTCTGAATCTGGCTGATGATCAACTGGTCGCTCAGGCCCGCCTTGGCCATGGACTTTACCTCCGGCACGGAAACCGGTTGTCCTTGCGGAGTCTGTTGCAGGGGTTGGGGAGTCTGCGCCTGTAACCGCGCCTGCTGGGTCTGGTCCATCCCATGGCCGATGGCACCGCCGGCAACGGCGCCAACAGCGGCCCCGACCACTGCGCCCGGACCGGGATTCCGTGCCATGCTTCCGATAATCGCTCCCGTGGCACCACCCGCCAGCGCGCCGGTGGCCGTATTATCAGGCTGACCCGACGGTGACATGCAACCGACAAGCGACAAACCCGTCGCAACAATTGTCAAACACATGAGGTTTTGTTTCATGCCTATCATTCCTCTCGTACTATAATCTGGTTCCGCTCCTTCACAAGGCGTGGGCGTCATCTTATCATAACGAATCACGATATGCGGTTATTGTATCATCATAGTCTCTGACACCCCGATGATACAGGCACTTGTCTCAAATTCACGCCTTGAGACAGCCTTTGTCCATGCGGGGATAAGGTCAACGGCACCAAGGCGATGGTACCTCAAAGTACTTAAACAGGCGCATAAAGGTACCATCGTTCTCGTAGGGGCAGATAAGGAATGGCGGGACCAACCAGTCACATCCCAGGATGAGCCTTTTCGTAGTTCGACTCAGACGAGGTCGCAGGCGTCCGGCGGCATCCAGTGGGCGTCCTTACCATCCCACTTCACGTTGCAGCCAATCGGATTGGTCAAGGGAACGCGCAGAGTGCGGCCGGCAAGATGATCTTCCAGTGCGTTAGCCAGATCGTTGACCTTCATTTTGGAGGATTCGCGGGGACTGTCAATGCCCCGCCCGGAATAGATCAGTCTGCGGCCGGCATCAAACACGTAGAAGTGCGGGGTGCGGAGAGCGCCATAGGCCAGAGCCACCGCCTGGCTCTCGTCATGCAGATAGACCCATGGAAACTTGTGCTGCTTCATCCGTTCAACCATATGGGCGAATGAATCCTCGGCATAGGTGTTGCTGCTGTTTGAATTGATGCCGACGAAACGCACTCCCTGAGGGGCGAATCGGTCGGCCGTCTGGCGGGTGATTTCGTCAGAGCCCACCACATACGGGCAGTGGTTGCAGGTAAAAAAGATCACCAGCACCTTGGCCTCCTTGAAGTCCGCCAGGCTGTAGGTTCGCCCATCCGTAGCCGGGAGTGTGAATGCCGGCGCCTTTGCTCCGAGTTGCAGTGTGAATGCCATGGTCGTCTCCTTTATTCAATACGATGGGGTCACTATAGGCGCTTCCTGGCTTGGAGGCAATTGCGGTGTGACCTGCAAATATTGATGCCCGTTTTCACTGGTGGGTCTTGCCGATTTGTTTCTATTGACAGAATCAACGGCGAGTATTAATAAAATGATCATGAAGGCGAGTCCGTCAAAACCCTTGAGGGTGGTGTTGATTGATGATGAAACCGCCATTATTGCCTGTTTGGGAAATGCCTTACGCCAAAAGGGGTACGAGGTGGAGGCCTATAGAAGTGCCACCGAGTGCCTTGATGCCTATCAGGGCAATTCTTCAGCTTGCAAAAAACATTCCGATGTCATTTTGACAGATATTGATATGCCTCATATGGACGGGATCGAATTTTTGAACTTGTTGCACAAGAATAATTGCCCCTGCCGACATGTCGCCCTGATGACGGGCAACATGCTGGACGATGCCCGCTTACAAAAGATTGAAAAAAGCGGGGTCAAGTTGTTCCTGAAGCCCTTTTCCATATCGGAGTTCATGGGTTGGGTTTCGTTGATCCAGACAACTTGAACGGGGATGGCTCAAGGCTGGGATACGGCTTTTCGGAACCTAACCCTTTACCTTACGGCGGGTTGCGTTTATGAGAACCGCAAGGAAGGAGTATTGATGAAACAATCTATGGCATTTTGTCGAAAATCAAGGGGGACGAATGAACAAGCGTGCGGGGATGAGTTGGAAATGGTTTGTTGAAATCAGCCTTATTTTCCTTGTAGTGGTGTCATTGGGATTTATTTGTATAGGATTCCATCATACGAGTTATTCCCAGCACTCTATTGCCAAACACAATGTGCTGCGTCTATTTATCCTAGGCATTGGATTGCTGACAGGGGCGATATTCTCGCATAGCAATGTCAATAATATGGCTGGTGATTGTGGTGGCCCCGTATCAGCAGAACAATTACAGCAAAGAAGGTTCTGCAATCAATGTTCAGTTATTGTGGGCATTGTTGGCATAGGGTTAATGGTGCTGGCTGCAATCCTGTCTGTCTTATTTCGGTGAGAGTGCGGGAGGTTGAACCGATCCGACAAATGACGGGTACTGCTGTGTTTGTTGCCAAGTCGATAGTTCAATACGGCCGGAGGCCGGGTTGATAGTTCGGATGGGCGATGAGGACAACGACACCGAGGCTGGGGTACCTTAAGGGCTCATACGGGCGCATGAAGGTACCATCGCACCCAAAGGGGCGTATTTCCTTACGCAAAAGTCATTTGAGGTAGCCTGTTCACCATTGGTTCATCGGGAGATTGTCGAATATGAAGTCGTTGTAGGGATCGGTTGGCGCCTCATACACGCGATTGGTGTAAATCGTCGTGAACCCTAAGCGCTGACGCTCGAAATTCAACAGGGCATCCATGATCGTGTTCGTGGGATCCAGCGGGCCATAGACCGAAGCGTCGGAGAAATAGCGATATACACCATCCGTGTCCTTGTAAACGGCGATGGTGTGATCCTCCGACTGACCGCCATTCCAATTGAAACGAACAGTATGCACATTGAAACGGGAATGCGTCACGTCGTCATGGTAATTGAGCAGGTAGGCGAATAACACCGATTGGTCCCGGCAATCCCCCCGGCCGCGTGCAAACACGTTGGTTGGAGCATGCGCGTAATCATTGGTTTCTCCCACATGGTAGGACTCGGGGTCATCCCAGCGACCACAGTAGTCGATATGCCCCTGCATGTACTGACGGATGCGCTCGGGCGAATCGAGCAGGTTTTCCGCAGATGCGAAGTTCGTGATTACGGAGGCAACTCCCATGCTGGCCACGCGAACAAAGCCACAGGCCCCAGTCCTGGCGCCCGTCCACACAAGACTCAACGGTTCGGCATCTCCCAGCGCTGGCAGATTATTATAGCGCCACCCGTTGGTCATCGTCAGATTCGTCGTCCCCTGCAGATCATAGACCGTGCTAAACCGTGAAGGAAAGGCGACCCGGATTGTGCCATTGGTGGATTCGCGAAGCAGATTGGTGATCACGGTCGCGCTGACCCCGAAATAGGGATTCGTCACGGAACTGAAATCGTCCAGCCAAAATCCCTCACTTACCGGCACGGCCCAATTCTGACTGCCTCCGCACACGCCCAGAACAAAATGATTTGAGGCGGCTACCTGCAAGGGATTGCACCGTGGGCCGCCCAGTGTCCGCCAGCCGAGATTGGTGTCGGTCGTGTAGTCAGCGTATAGATTGGAAACGGCGGCCTGCCAGCGCAGGCGCACCCATCCGTCGGCACAAGTCTTCTTATCGTGGATCTCGGACTCGAGCATATTGCTTGGACATGCCGCAAAGTTGAAAAAGATCTTGTTCAAATACCCGCAACCTGTATTGATCAATCCCACAATGACCGGCCCTTTCCCCGATTGAACGGGCGTATCCGCCGTCAGGCCGAGTCCGAGAAAGACGCCGTCGTCGGTGGTGAAGGGCATTGAAGGAGAGTGAATACGCACCCGGGCCTCCCAATCAGAGGCAATCGGAATGGATGCACATAAAGGCTGGAACGCAATCACAAAGCCGTTCGAATTATCGCGCACATAGTGGAGTGCGCCATTGGTTTCCATCAGGGTTGTCTCATCCCCGGCGGAAATAACAACCATATCAGCCCACAGGTTCGTGTTGCGAACCCCGTCATCGAAATTGTCCGCGCAGGGCCACTGGGCGCCGGAAACCCACGGCACCACACCGCACAAGATCCCCATAAACACAATTATCTTGTACTTATGCATTGTCGGTACCAATCACTGGGCATAACCATGACCCATTCTTTCAGAATGCAGGCTGGGTTCGATTTCTTTCAACCAGTCATTGATTTGGTCGCGATGAAACGGCTTGGCGAAGATCTTGATACCCCTCTTATTTACCCATGTCAGAAGGGGCGTTGTCAATGACGCCCCTGTCATCAGCGCAATATGGGGGCATTTGCAACCTTTCTTGAGCAGGGCTTCGATGAATTCGATCCCATTGACATGCGGCATCATGAAGTCGGTGATAATAACATCCGGACAATGCGATGGCGTTTGGTCCAAGCAGCCCTGCGTCGCGTAGAGGGGGCAAAGGGTGGGATCGGAATAGGACTGCACCTCAAAGCCACGCCGGTGCAATACAGTGGCTACCAGCGACAGAATCAAAAGATCATCATCAAGGACAATAGCTTTCATGAGCCAAACCGATATTCCGTTTCAGATATTCTCACGCCCTCCCCGCCAGTTTTATCCGATGGACAATGAAAACGGTGCCATCGGGAAAGTCCTGAAAAGCCATAACCCTCCACCTCGGATATGACTTATCGCTTTCGTCTTTGACTATCCACCTTGTGAGCCAGAAAAACCGCAAGTGCGACGATGATTCCCATCGCCAAGAGGACGAGACCCAAGACGAAGCCCACGGTTGACTCGTGAAGGTCTGTAGCCAACACCATAAGCAGGATTCCTGCTCCAAACAGCAATCCCGATATTACTTTCCCGCCCGAATGGGCAGACCAATGCTTGACTCCCATTGCACACATCCCTCTTCTGATACAACTTTAAACTGTTTCTTTTTGAAAGAACAATTCTTTTCCACTACGGGTCAGACTGAACTGACCTATCGGGTGCCTCGAAGGCGGGCTATATCCAATGGCAATCAACACGGGGCTATTGTGCCAAGCCGATAGGTCAAAGCGGCCGGAGGCCGGGTTGATAGGTCGGAACGGCGATAAGGACAACGGCACCAAGGCGAGGGTACCTAAAGGTACGTAAACGGGCGCATAAAGGTACCATCGTACTCAAAGGGGCCGTTAACCGTTCAGTCGCCGCAGAGGATCAGGGTTTTTCTTGCGTAGACACCTTTCAGGATGCTGATCGTCTCAATATCGGCATAATAGAGGTTGGTTATGCCGGCTGCGCGGGCGGCTTCTTCCGCGACGCGCGACGTAAAGCTTACCGAAATGCCGGCCCCGCTGACCGGTTCCTTGAGAACATGCTCGTTAACACGGCACGTTTTGAGGCCTGTCGGGGTATTGTGAAAGTCGTGGGAGTATGGAGTTATGACCCTCGTGTACAGGAATCCTTGCCCCGCGCACCCGGCTGTCATTAGCCCCATTACGGGAATAAGCATCCTGACGAGCAGGAGGCCGATTCTCCCGTGGCGAGAGGTGTCCTGCCGGTTAGTCGCCATAGACGACCGTGGTGATGCGTGAATAGAGCCCCAGCAGGACGCATTTAACCTCGGTATCCGCATGGCGGATGATTTTGATGTCACCCTGCGTGGCGGCGGCCTTTGTGCCCGCGTCACCCCAGGCAACAAGCCAGAGGACTGAATAGGAGTTGGACCGTCCTTCCCTGGATCCGAGCTGGGTGTTGTCGAAGTTGGTTCCGAGGGGTCTTTGCACATGCATATACGCACAACCGGAGGCGATATAAACAAGTGCCGCAGCCAGTCCGCAAGCGGCTATGTTTTTCACAGGTTTCATAGGGACCAGAGTCTTTCTTTGAGCTTTATAGGTTTCGGGAGGGATTGTGCTTTTCCAGAGGGCGATGTCAAGAGGGCGAATCAGAGGGTCAGATACAGGTGCCTTCGTCTAAAAACGCTAATGGCATTCCTACTTGCCTTTGTTCTTACCCTTACCCTTGCCCTTTGTCTTGGACTTGGTGTTTGGGTCCGCACTCGCCAGATCGATCCGTGATATCTGACTATCACAGCCTTCCACGACATAGCTTATGGACTTCATCCCCACCGTGATATCCTCAGGCTTCTTGGCCACCCCATCAATCATCACTTCGGTCATTGTGGATGTCTTGAGTAGTTTGACGTCATCCTTGGCCTTGAGTGTAATCGTGGCTACGCCATCCGTCCCGATGGTCACAGTCTGCACCGTCCATGAGGGAGTCTCCACTTGTTTCTCGGCTCGGTTATTGACCTTCACATTGCGATTTTTTGCAAACACATTCGTCGCGGCAAGACTCAGGACAAGAAGAAATACTATCACGGCTGTCTTTTTCATTGGTTCCTTTCAACAGGGTTTCCCTTAGTGTGCATTTTTCTTTGTCGTTGTTTCCGCCGTCTTATTGGGATCCACGTATTCATCCCGCCCTTTTTTAAATTCGCTCACACTACGCCCCAATGATCTTGCCAATTCCGGGAGTTTCTTGGCTCCAAACAGCAAAAGGATTACTACAAGAATGACAAGAAGTTCCTCGAATCCAATATTACGCATCGTTATATCCTCTTTTCTTCAGGATGGTATGCCCATTTCAATGATGAAGATGCATTCGACTCTTCTGAGCAACGGGATTTTGCATGTTCCCAAGGGTTCAAGACTTTCATTTCAACGAGATAGTGGTCTAACTGGCTTTGTGCCCATTTTATGAGGGGAACATGGTCTGGGTTGTTTTCGTCCAACAGGAATTCGACGGTATATATGTAATTGTCAGGGGCAGTGATTCTGGCAATCGGCACATCGCAACTCAATTCAATATGCTCGGTTTCCTGCCTGACGGTTCCTTTTTGCCATTTGCAGGTTGGAAGAAAAGTTTCAAGCACCTCCACATCGAAAAGGGCTTGTTTCAGGCGTTCTGATGTTTTATTGGCAAGATCAAGTGTCGATTGGATTTTGAATGTAGCCTTTCCGACTATGAAAAATGAAAGGAGATGGATTACGGTGTCCCATACGGTAAAAAAGTTAGAGGTGTATACGTGTCCCGAGATGACATCCGCTCCATACCAGGCAACAGTCGCAAGGACAGCGAAAGTCACTGCGGCAACTTCTCCAAGGAACCATGCGCCGAGGGCTATAGGAAGGAAATAAAACACGAAAAGATTTAGCTCGAAGTCGGTTCTGGCATCCACAAATCCAATGACAAGCAAAATCAAGATCGAGATTGTCGCCCATATCCACTTCGGCCACTGTGTATTCATGCCTATATAACGGAGTTTCCTTGGCTTTTATTGTATGGATTCGCCGACACCATAACCTGAAGCGCTGAGCATTCGGATACAATAAAATGCCACTGGTATTCGTCATATGTTATGCGAGGAGGAAAGTATCATGAATATGAGGCAGTACGGCTGTCTAGTGGTGGTCGGGGTCGTAGGGATATCAACCACGGGTTGTATGTCACCCGAGGGTCGTCCGGACTATACGGCTTCAGGAGCTTTGGCCGGTGGGGCGACTGGCGCGATGATCGGCAGCATGTCTCGGCATCCGGGCCCGGCAGGAGCGGTAGGGGCTGTTGTTGGCGCACTGGTCGGCGGCCTGATCGGGCATGGCATGGACCAAACTCAGGAGGCTCAGTTGAGGGCGCAAGCCCCGCAGACCCTGCAACGGGTTGAACAGAGTCAGCCACTGGCGGTGGCGGATGTCAAAGCACTGGTAAAGGCCGGGGTCGGTGAGGATCTCGTCATCAGCCAGATTCGCAACTCCCGCACGGTCTATCACCTCAGGACAACGGACATCGTTGAGCTAAAGAATTCGGGAGTCAGTGATAAGATTATCGATTTTATGATCAACACGCCGACCCAGGTTGAGTCCGCCTCCGTGGCGGGCGTGGTGGGAACCACGCCGCCGCAACCTGTGGTCGAGCAGGTTGTCGTAGCCCCTGGCCCTGAATTTGTTTGGGTGGGAGGCTCGTGGCTCTGGTTTGGAGACCGCTGGGTCTGGCACTCCGGCTATTGGCATAGGCCGATGCATCCGCCCTACAGGAACTACAGGCGCTAATGATGATTCATGTGATTAGGGTGCCTCGCTTCTCGTGCGAAGGGGCGTGAAGCATAATGGTAGGACCCGTCAGTCGTATTTTGTCACGCTGTCAGATCCGGAAAGCCTTTCCGGCGGATAGCAGAATGTCTAACATTCGCTCGATCTGCTCCTCGGTATGATGGGCGTTCATCGTGAAACGCAGACGGCTTTTGCCCATCTTCACGCCTGGGAACACCACGGCGTCCACATGAAATCCGTTTGCTTCCAATTCGTGGGCGCATGCTTCGCATATCTGCTCATCGCCCACCATTACCGGGACAATACAGGATTGGCGGGACATTACCTGGAAACCGAGTTCATCCAGACGAGTCACCAAGTAACGCTGATTGTCCCAGAGGCGTTGACGACGTGCTGGCTCATCTCGAACAATGTCCATTGCCTCGAAAACAGCCAGCGCTTGATCCGGCGGCAGAGTCGATGTGAATCCGTAGGCACTGCAGGTGAAACGAAGGATGTCGGCGATGTAATGATCTGTCGCGATGAATCCGCCGATCGCACCGTAAGCCTTGCTGAGCGTACCCATGCTGATCAGTCGTGGACTTTTCACGCCGAACCACTCTGATGTGCCGCCTCCGTCCTTGCCGAGTACACCCGTACCATGGGCGTCGTCCACGTAGACCATGGTGTTGTACGCATCGGCCAGGCGCAACAGATCCGGCAGCGGGGCGATGTCACCGTCCATGCTGAACACACCATCTGTGACAATAATCTTGCAGTCGGCCTTGCTGGCTTTGAGTTTCTGCTCCAAGTCCTCCATATTGCCGTGCCTGTAAGTCATTTTGTGAGCGCCGGACATGCGGATTCCCTCACGGATACTGACGTGGTTGGACTCATCGGAAAAGTACGTGTAGATCAACCGTTTACTCGGGCGGAAGCCGTATGCCCGCGCCATCATGCCCGCATTGGGCAGGCTTGAGAGCACACCCAGGTTGGTCAGATACCCCGTGGCGAACAGCAGGGCGGTTTCCGTCTCCTTCAGGTTGGCCAGTCGGGCCTCCAAATCCCTGTAGAGGTCCATATCGCCGCCCAGAAGACGCGACTCGCAATTGCCAACGCCGAAAAGATCCAATCCGCGGTGGGCGGCGGCGATCAGTCGTGGATCGTGTGCCAGTGCAAGGTAATTATTGGAGCTGAAAGACACCATCTCCCGTCCTTCGCATCGAAACACCGGATTCGGCAACGACGCGACCTTGCTGATCTTATGAAACTTTTGCCCAGAGGCAACCACCCATGCGGAAATGTCGTTATATTCCATCATCGGAGCAGGTCTTACAGGCTGGCTCGATCGCTTGTTCACTCTATTTCCTTACTTAAATACAGACAAAATCAGCCCCCCAAAAGGGCTGCGAATTGATGTTTCCCATAGTGTCATACAACGGGTGAAAGGTGAATTTATTTTACATTATCAGTGTGTTCATCAGTTTCCAAACAGGTTAATGCCTTGCCGGACCGAGATTCCAGGACTGGCCGCAGGCCCTGACTGACAGTTCGAACCGGCGATGCGGAGTAGGATGGCGCTTGAATAATCGGGTGTCATCAGGCCGAGATTGTCACGATGTTCCACGCCTAATTTTGATCCCTGTAGGGTAATATCCTACACGATTATTAGGCACGGCCTGACAGACAGCCTGAGCCGGTTCATGTATTCTCCAAACAATTGGGATAGAGAACTGTCCTGGTAAGTAATTCAAACGTAGAAAGGAGTGTTGGTATGAAGACATTAGGATTGATCGGTTTGAGTATTATTGCTGCTTCGATGTCAACTACTGCGATGGCGCAGTGTAGCGGGGCTCCCGCAACGCCTCCCTCTGATGCGCCAGCGACGACTGCTCCCGCGACGCCTGAACCTGAGGCCCCTGCGGCGCCTGCTCCTGCAATGCCTGCACCCGAGGCGCCTGCTACGGCGACGCCTGAGGCTCCTGCGACGCCTGGCAATTAATAGTGAGATGACAATTCCGACGTAATGTGTATATCTGATTGCCATGCGACGGGATTGTCTTCGGGAACAAGATGATTTGCACAACCGGCTGATGCTGAACGATCCTCTATTCCTCGGGAAAAGGAGTCGGCTTTTAGTCGGTGTATTGGCCTGTGTCATGGTGATGGCCGTGGGATCGGTCGATTACCTGACAGGCTACGAGATTTTCTTATCCTTTTTTTATCTGCTGGCGATCATTCCGGCCACCTGGTACTGCGGAAAAGCGTTTGGATTTCTGCTTTCGGGTTTGAGTGTTGTGGTCTGGATATCGAGCGATCTTGCCGCTGGCGCTCCTCGTTTGTATTTGATCTCCTTTGTCACCTGGTGGAACGGGCTTATCCAGATGGCCTTCTATTTTGTCCTGGTCGCCCTTGTCGATAAACTGCGCCGTTTCAACGAGGATCGCGAACAACAGATCGAAGCGCGCACCCGTGCCCTGGTTGATGAAATGGGCAAGCGGGAACGGCTGGAGAAGGAGATCCTGGGTATCAGTGAGCGAGAACAGAGCCGGATCGGACACGATTTGCACGACACGCTTTGCCAGCATCTTACTGGTACCGCGCTGGCCTCCCAAGTTCTCCGCGAACGATTGGCGGCCAAGTCATTGCCTGAAGCATGCGAAGCGGGCACTGTCACCGACCTGATAGAAGAAGGCATCGGAATGACCCGAGATCTGGCCCGCGGTTTGTCGCCGGTAGCCGTGCAGTCCGACGGGCTCATGGCGGCATTGAGATCCTTTGCCGAGGGAATTAGTCGGCGATATGACATTCCTTGCCATTTTGTGAGTGATGGGGATATTCTAATTCACAATTCCGCTAAAGCCATTCACCTGTATCGTATTGCGCAGGAAGCTGTCGCCAATGCGATCAAGCACAGCGGAGCGAGTGAGATCGGGATACGACTTGTCCGGGAGCAAGGGGTTGCGTCGCTGAAGATTTGGGACAACGGGTGCGGCCTACCCCCGGATTTCAAGAATAACCGCGGTATGGGGATTCGGATCATGGAACACCGGGCATCCATGATCGGTGCCACGTTCGAGTGCGGGTCGGGGGCGGCTGGAGGCGCGCAAATCAGTTGTTCGATCCGTGATGATGAATCACCTGCCGGAGTGCCGGACGGAACGTCGTGAACTGATATGAAACACAGAATATTTTTAGTGGACGACCATCCCCTGGTACGAGAGTGGTTGACGAACCTGATCAACCAGCAGGCTGATCTTCATGTATGCGGCACCGCCGATGACGCGCCGGAAGCCCTTGATGCGATTGGAGAAGCCAACCCGCATGTCGCCATCATCGATTTGGGGTTGAAGACGACATCCGGGCTTGATCTCATCAAAGATCTGAACAACCTCCATCCCGAAGTGGCTGTGCTGGTCCTCTCGATGCACGAGGAAAGTCATTATGCGGAACGGGCTCTTCGCGCCGGTGCACGGGGTTATATCACGAAGCGGGAATCGACCAAAAGCGTGATCACCGGCATCCGCGCGGTGATCGAGGGGCGTATGTTTTTAAGCCAGAGGTTCGCCGAGGATATCGCGGAACGCCAGGTGTTAAAGCACCACGAAACCGCCGAAACGCCTGTTTTGGGGCTGAGTGACAGGGAACTGCAGGTATTTGAACTGGTGGGGAAAGGGCGGGGGACAAAAGAAATCGCCGAATTCCTTCACGTCAGCATGAAGACCGTCCAAGCCTATGAGTCCCGCATCAAACAGAAACTCGGATTGAAGACCATCAACGAACTTATGCGGGAAGCCATTCGATGGGAGGAGAACAAGGCCACGCCACGCCCCCAGAATCCCCGATCCCTGTAGGGTATTATCCTACACGAATAATAGGCTTGGCCTGACAGACGGGCGCGTGATTTTCCTGTAATTATATTGGCCTCGATGAATACAATGAAAGGAGATGGTGTGAACAAGAAGAATGAGGCGGGGTTTACGTTGGTTGAGTTGATGGTTGTTGCGATCATCGTTGCCATTCTTGCGGCGGTTGCAATCCCCATGATGAGTGGGAACAAGACGAAGGCGATCGCGACGGAAGCGCAGGCGGGCTTGGGTTCGCTTCGTACTGCGTTTCAGATTTACAAGGCTGAAAACGGCACGTGGCCGACCTTCTTGAATAACGTGCAATTTAGCGCCACCGTCACCAACCTGACCGTGAAATATGGCGACCTGGCGGGGAAATATTTCACGGATTCGGGGTATAAGTTTGATAGCGTGACAGCGACCAATTACACCCTGTCAGCTACAGGTTATACGGGGGATTCCTCCAACTTGACGATTACAGTTACCGATGCAGGTGCCTGGGGCGGGATATAGAAGTTCGGAACAATTGATGAAAAGGACACGCCAGAAGAATGAGTGCATCGAGGACGGTAGTCGGTTTAACCATAGTCGCTCTATGGTGTTTGACCTCTGTGGCGATGGCGCAGATGGAAATCAGAGTCGAAAAAATGACTCAGGTGGCGGGCAATACGAATAATGGGATCAGCAAGGCGTTCGTTGTCATATTCTCTGGTGTGCCCGGAAGCCGTGATGTCGTCGCGTCCGGACTCACGGATTCCAATGGCCTTTTCAAATGCGAGACTGGCGGGAAGGTGAACATCCGTGTTTTTGCGGAAGGGTATCGTTTGTTTTCGAGAGATTATGCCAGGGCGGAAAACATGACGATCAAGATGATTGCTCTGCCAGGATCCGCCCGCACGGTTCTGTTGACCACGAAAGGTATTGCTCTTGTCGATCATAATGGCGATGGAAAAATTGACGAGAGTGATGCTCCGGATATTGCAATGGACAAGCATAAGATGGCCATATGCGCCTTGCGGGATGATGTCAGTTTCACGACGAACCAGACTGATTCAATTTCGATGGGGCGTTATGACCAGTGGCTTAATTTCACCGTCAATGTAGGGAAGAAGCATATCAAGTGTGAGAACATCGCCGACCTGAACGGAGAACCTTGCGGACGCTGCGTCGTGCTGTCGGTGAAAGCAGATCTGACAACTTGGCCTAAGGGCGAGGGTGATAAGACTAAACCTCCTGTGCGCAAGCCCTACAGTCTGGGCGAAGTTGGACGGGACATACGTGTTGACCGAATGGGCGTGGAAAAATAGAAAAGCACTAAATGCATTATTGTCCGTTTCCTGTTGCTGGATAGGGGGTGGCCACCAGTGTCACGATCCGCCAGGAGACCCAGTCGAGGGGGATTTCACCCAGGTAGGTCCGGGCTGAAACAAACAGACGTTCGGGATGCCCCAGAAGCGCCATCGGGATTTCCGCCTCAAGTTCTTTCGCATGCCGGGAAACCCTTACGCTTTTCGCTGGCAGTGTGATGTGCTGATCATGGACGGAATGGCCCAATGCCCCGATCTCCACCTGGATCTTGGGCATTGACTGGAACGGGGTGTCCTGCCTGTACCCGAACACATGAATGGAGGCGGACACCGCTTCGGCGAGCGGACGCGAGAGTTCAATAGACACTTTGATGGCATTGGTCTCAACCCGGATATGGCGCCATTCCAGTCCAACAAACCCGTTCCTTTCTGATTCGGTAAGCTGATCTTCCTCGTTACCTTCATAATGGGGTTTGTTGCTTGTGGGTGCCAGAGCAACCGTGGATGGCGGCGGAAACCTGATCACAGGGAAATCCCCGAACAGTTCATTGGTTCTCAGAAATGAGCGAAGCAAATGACTGGCATACTCGAATTGGGAGTGGTGGGCCTTGAGTGCCTTTTCTTTTCCTGCAACAAAATCGCGGGGTGCCGCCGAGGATTGCCAGGTGATGTCGTCGTTAAAGAAAAGTGGCGGACGAAGAGGAAGGTCCTGGTGATCTCCTCTCGGGTCGGGCCACTGCGGGAAATGCACAAGATAGGGGTACACCTCCGGATGCATGACCTTCTCCAGATCCCATAAGGCCAGCCGTGTAAAGCAAAAGAGGGCGCGATGATCCACGTTGAAATCCGCCGGGTGGGAGACGAAGATTTTGGTCGGGTTGAATTCCCGGAACAGGGTGGTGAGATCGCGGCTGATCTCCTGGCCCAGATAGGGTGCGCCCGGGCGCATGGCGTTGGCGTAGGGAACACGGGTGACTTTAGTCATCAGGCTTTCATAGGGCGGAGCGTTACCCCAATGGGAAATCCAGATGCGGAGTGTTCCGAAATCAGGATAGCCGAGGAACGTGAGTTGGTTGGTGGAGACTCCGAGGGAAACGGCGGACGCCACGGCTTCATCATGACGCAGCAGCCCCATCTGTTTGACCGCGGACGGCAGCAGGACGGCGTGCTTTCGATAAATCAGGAAGGACCATTCGTTGTTGTCCCCATAGGTGAAGTAAACGATGCGCAGGGGGAGTTTCATGGCCACGCTTTGTTGGATGATGCCACCGCAGCCGAGTACTTCGTCATCGGGGTGTGGCGCGAGGATCAGAATACGGTCTGACGGGGCCAGGGTGAGAGCGTTTGTGGCAGAAGGCTGCTCCATCGCGAAAAGGGATAACGCCGTCATAAACCACCATCCCGCAATCACACGCCAGTGTCTCGCGAGTGTGTGAACGCCTCTCTGCGTTCTGCCGGGAACCAAATGACTTTCGTTATGTACTGACATGCGCCGGCCTTACGATGAACGACCCCATATCGTCGGATCAGGAGAATTGTCTTCAACAGGGATGAGATGTCAAGGCAACGCATTGTTTAGCGACGGCACGGAACGCTCCGCCAAACCGAAAATTCAAAATGGCCGGAGGCCTAGTTGAGAGATCGGAAGGGCGATAAGGACAACGGCACCAAGGCGAGGGTACCTTAAGGGCTCATTCGTACTTATAAGGTTCAACGGCACGATATAAGGGCAGCAGGGACCAGACAGCGTCCTGTGCCGTGTGTGCCGTTGGTGCCGTTAAAAATGAGAGATCATGCTTGTCGGGTGTGTCGGGCGTGTCAGTGTGTCGGGTGCAGAAAACGCATGGTGCATTGAAAGATAGCGCTTGCAGGGCTATTTCCCCAGGACTACCATCCCGAGATAGGAAATGTGGAATTCCTGATATTCAATAGTTCGGCACAAATAGTTGAGACGATAAAACGTTCGTCGCACGAAAGGAGCTGATATGAATGAATTCAAGTTCGCATGTCCTCACTGTAATCAGCATCATGAAGCTCTTCCAGAAATGCTCGGCACAGTCAGAGAAACTGGCACAGGTGACAAATTCAATTTCACGGTACCCGTGTATAAAAATATTATCATCTGGCTTAGCGTGGTAGCACTGTCAATTTCTGCCCATGCGGCGAATTTCGATTGGGAAGCCAGTTCTGGTGTGCTTCCAGACCAAGGAGGAATGATTCAATTCAAAAACACGACTACGAATGGGCCCGTCCTGGAGAATGGGGCATTGAACATCACCACCCAAAACGACCCGGATGAAATGGGCTACGAGGCATATGGTACAAACGTGTTGATGCCTTTAAATCTGGTTTTCGAAGCAGAGGTTCTCGTCCTGAGTGATAGTACGCAAAACCCAGATCGCAGATCAGCCGGCATGTGGTGCGCCTTTTCGAACCTTGTTGGAAACACATTGTGGATTGGCGCTGGCGCGATTTGCATAGACAGTGCGAATGAGACAATCGGAGCGATTGCGTATGTGGACACCACAAGTGCCTTCCATACGTATCGAATGGAGGTGGAAGGAGTTACTTCCGGAAGCGCGGTCAGGGTATATCAAGATGGAGTGCTTCAATTGAACGGTTCGCTTTTCGTGAGCGCAACTGAAAACTCCGGCGGACCGCTTGTCGGTTTTGGCGATGGCACCACGTTGGCTCATGGCTCGGCACAATATCGGGCTTTTCGTTACAATGCGGCGGCGACACCCTATAATAGCGGTAACGGTTCGGGTGGCAGCAATTCTTTGATAAGGATCACCAACACATGGTTTGATGCATCAGCCAGAGTGGCCCTCGCATGGACATCCGGCGGAACTGGTGCCCAGTATAGCGTTGAGGCTACAACCTCACTGACTGACGCTGCATTCGCGCCGGTCACACCCACCAATCAGTGGCCAATCCTTCAGACGATCTGGACTAACCTAAACGAGCAGTCAGAGAAGGCTTTCTTCAGGGTTAGAAAGAACTAGCTTCATCGAACGCGGAAGGATCGGAGACTGGATTAATTTTGGAATGAAGATGGCTGTTGAAACCGCCATGATAACAGACGCGGGTATCCATGGTTGAACCACCTTGTCAATGAGACGGAGGAATCGTGAAAATAGCCTTCATACTTTTGGTCGCACTTAATGTGTGTGCTTGGAGTCCTATCGTTTGGGCGGAGAAGCCGACCGGCCGTATTGACTACGCCTTGGTGTACTCTCCCAATATGAGGGGGCTTGTGATGCACGGCGGGTGGGGTGAGGTGGGCGGGTGGTTGCCTATGGCGGAAGTGTGGAAACTAGATGATTGGGGTTGGGCACGGGGTGCGAGCAACGGATCGCCTGCCCTGGTACACCATTGCATGACCTATGACAGCGACCGAGGTGTCGTGGTCATGTGCGGTGAAACGAATATGATGTCCGGCAACCCGTCTTTTCAAACGTGGCAATTCGACGGTTCGGCATGGACACAGTTTGCCGGTCCCCCTTGGTCTAGCGGGAAGTCCGGCGATGCCGAAATTGCGTACGACGCTGCCCGTCACAAAACGCTTTTCTACTGGGCGCCCATGGTCGGCGCCCTTCCTCCGGAGACTTGGGAATATGACGGAACGAACTGGGTCAAGAGAAGCCCCGCAACCCTGCCGGTGGCCTGTGCGGATGGGGCATTGCTCAAGAATGATCCTGTGCACCAGCAGGTTGTGCTCGTGGGTAGCACAAATGTTGTCACCGAGACGTGGCTGTGGAATGGCACAAACTGGACAAAAGCGGTTGGGATTCAGCCCAGCAATGCCGTTAGTGGCGACATAGCGTTCGATGTTGCCAGGGGGCAGATGGTGCTATTGACCACCGACTTGAATACGTGGACGTTTGATGGCAGCGCGTGGACGCAACATTTTCCGCCGCATTCACCCACCTATTCCGGTGCGGACTGCTTCAGCATGGAATACCTTCCGGAACGGCAGGTGTGCGTGTTTTTTGGTGGAGAGGTATCTCTCACGAATGGACCGCTCCTGTATCCGTCTACGACTTGGCAGTGGAATGGACAAGACTGGAGCATCTACAATCCCAGACTGTTTACGCGCATCGCGGCCAACGGCAGCGGGGTATCCTTGAACTGGAATACCGACAGCGGTAACACTTATCAGGTATTGTACAACGCCAACCTCATGACAACCAATTGGACGAGTCTGACCAACGATCTGTTTGCCACCAGCAACTCGCTCACCGCTCAAGACCTGATCGTCTCCAATCGGTTTTATCAGATCAAGTGGCACGAATAGTGAATAGCCCAGAGAATATCGCAGAACCGAAGGGCTAAATGTGCCATCGGCTAAGATCGTGTATGAAAACGTCAACGCCCTCTTTTAACTGACGAATTGGGGAATGGTCACCATGAATACACACACTCATTGTACATTTTGGATGTTCTTCCTCGCGATTGTCTGTTCCCTATCCTGCGTTGTAGCGCAGCAGCAACCCGGCATGCGACCACGCGCTGATGGGCCGCCACCGATGGTTCAGAACTTCATCCAGAAGCTTGCCGCCGTGCACGCGAACCCGTCGGAAAAGGCACAGATTTTGGATCAGATGAAGAACTGGATGACCCAGCACGGTGGCACCGACGTGGATGCGAAGCTGGCCGGGATCGGCAAGATCTTCGATAAAGCTAGCGCGATGAGCGCGACGGACTTTCGGCAGCATCAACAGGATCTAGCCTGGCAGATCTTTATGCAAATGCGCGAACCAAGGCCTGGACGTACTGCTACAGAGACTCCGGCGGCAGGTTCTGGAAGGCAACAGGGACAGTTTTCGCGTAGTGGGATGGCGCAAAACAGCCATGAACTCGGAGGCAAAGGATACCGGGTTTTTACCATCGGGCACAGTTTTCATAACTGGCTGCCTGGCTGGTTGAAAGATGTCGTACACAGTGCCGGCATTGAAGATCTTTCGATTGTCGGTGTTTCGGCGATCGGCGGGTCGGAAGTCATCGAGCACTGGAACGTTCCCGACGAAAGGAACCAGGCAAAGGCGGCCCTGGTTGCCGGCACTGTGGACGTATTGACAATGTCGCCCAAGTGGCGTGCCGACGAGGGAATCGATAAATTTGCTGCGCTGGCTTTGGAACACAACCCCAACATCCGCATCACCGTTCAGGAGTTCTGGATGCCGTATGACGAATTACGCGATTTCGGTGACCTCGGACAGACCCTTCGAACTTGGAAGGATCCGGAGCCGGATCCTGATCCACGGAAAGAAAATCGCAACACAGCACGTTTCAATGTGCCGACTGGCATACAATTGCGCAATCTGCATGAGCCATATTTTAAGAGTATGGACCAACACATCGACGGATTGAACAAACAGTTTGGGGAAAAGGTTCTGTTCATCGTGCCCGTCGGACAGGCTGTTATCGCCTTGCGCGAGATGGTTGCCGCCGGAAAAGTGCCTGGGATTGCAAAACAATCTGACCTTTTCATGGACAAGAACGGCCATCCCAAGCCGCCGATCTGCGCATTGGCGGCTTACTGCCATTTTGCTGTGATTTACCATCAAAGCCCGGTCGGTCTGCCAATCCCCCCGCAACTTGCAAAGGATTACAACATTCCGAAACTGAACCGTCTGTTGCAGGAAATCGCTTGGGACGCCGTAATTCATCATCGGCTCAGCGGTACCGACCTCAACAACCAAGCAGCCAAGTCTTCCGATAAACTCCTCAAACACATCGTACCCGGCAGCGACGGTCTGCATGCAACCCCACCTGCGAGTGGACAGCTTATGCAGCAAACAAGCCCGATTTCGGCAACGCAGCCTGCACTGTCTTCTGCGACGGGGCCCCACGAGACGGACACCAGTGCGATCCAATGGATTGATGTTCACAACCATTTCTATCCAGACAACTTTGAACATGCGGATTTCAGCGACTCCGTTCGTGTGGCGTTGGCCCAAATGGACCAGGCGGGCATCCGCAAAAAAATCTTACTGCCACCGCCGCCGGGAATCAGACCCGATGAGCGCTTCCTCAAGGCTTGCCAGCACGCTTGCCGGTCCCATCCCGGCCGTTTCGCTTTCGGCTGCTGTGCCGACTTGAACGCGATGATTAAGAACTCGACCAATGTCACCGATGCCTTACGGCACGAGTTTGAACACGCAGCCGAGGAGATTGTCCGGCAAGGTGCTTGCAGCTTTGGTGAGATGTTTGTGAGTCATCTGTTGGCACCGGCCGGGGAGAAACCGCTTTGTTTTGGTGTTGAAGCCGATCACCCACTTCTATTGGTTCTCGCCGATGTCTCCGCACGCTACGGGGTGCCGATCGATGTTCATTTCGACTTGATTGCCGAGGATCATCCAAGTCCAGAGCATGCTCCCGCCGACTTGGTGAAAAGCTTTCCAAATCTCTTTTGCAACAAACTGCCAGCCTTTGAACGGCTGCTGGATCACAACCCCAAAGCCAGGATCTGCTGGCAACATGCCGGTTCTGATTGGTACGGTTACTTGACGGTCGACCTGTGTCGGCGACTTCTACAGCAACATCCGAATCTGTACATGTCTTTGGGCTTCGGTCGTCGGTGTGTTCGGGAAAACGCACCACTGTCCGACGATCAGCAGATTCGGCCGGAGTGGCTTCGTCTGTTCCACGATTTCCCCGACCGCTTCGTCATCGGTTCCGACTCTTTCATTCATCCGAACGACGAGGTCGGTGGACGGCTCTCGCCCCCTCTAGTCTGGACGCGGCGATTTCTCAATGCGCTTCCGCCTGACCTCGCACGAAAGATTGCATCCGATAACGCCATCGCCCTTTTCAAGCTGAAAGATTGAAAATACGAGTCAATTCATCGCGCCCCGGATATGCGTGCTATCCATCTGGATATAATGTGGACTTATGTGCCAGTTCATATACGGGATCACGTCACGCCCATTAGTCGGCTATGGTGCCAAGTCGATAGTTCAAAGCGGACGGAGGCCGGGTTGATAGGTCGGATTGGCGATAAAGTCAACGGCACCAAGGCGAGGGTACCTAAAGGTACGT
>Ga0073936_10002938_pt1 | contig 24901 bp, 17 predicted proteins | sample AliMusrvi5mmetaG_FD_87041 | JGI IMG/M metagenome (GOLD analysis project Ga0073936, IMG submission 87041) | Freshwater lake bacterial and archeal communities from Alinen Mustajarvi, Finland, to study Microbial Dark Matter (Phase II) - Alinen... | ecosystem: Environmental > Aquatic > Freshwater >... | reverse complement strand
TGTGTATACATTGCCCGGTATCCCCCGGCAGATGGAAGAGGGAACGGAGGAGGTGATGGTGGGTACCGGCAGGGCGTTAACGGTGACCGGGAAGGAGGTGGGCAAAACAGCAGTACAGGCATCGGCATTGATGTAATTGACAGAGAGGGTTTGAGGGCCGACAGTATTCCATGTGACGGTAGCGGAGTTGCTCGTCGGCGTTCCCCCAGCGGTGATGGTTCCCCCGGTGATGGTCCAGGAATAATTATTCATTCCGGCTTCAGTGGTGTAGAGGTTGCCCGGAATATTCTGGCATACTGTTGCGGCTGTTGATACAATTTGAGGAAGAGGCAGTGGGTTAATGGTGATGTCAAAGGTGGCTGGTGCAACTGCAGTACAGGAGAAAGCGGGATCGGTGTAGTTGACCTTGATGGTTTCCACTCCGGGGTTATTCCATGTGATGGTAACACTGTTGCTTGTTGGTGTTCCCCCGGCGGTAACGGTAGCGCTTGCGGGGATGGTCCAGATGTAGTTATTCATACCCGGCTGGGTGGTATACACATTGCCGGCGATCCCCTTGCAAACGGTGGCTGGCCCGGCAGTAAAGGAGGGTGAGGGGAGGTCTCTGACCGTAACATTAAAAACAGCGGGGTTTACGGCCGTACACTGAGTCGTGTGGTCAACGTAATTGACGGATATTGACTGCGGGCCTACGGTATTCCAGGTCACGGTTGCGGTATTGCTCAATGCATCGCCGCCGCTTGTGATTGTTCCACCGGTCACTGACCATGTATAATTGTCTTCACCGGCCTGTGTTGTGTAAACATTGCCCGGTACTCCCCTGCAGGGATTAACTGTGGAAGGGGAAGTGATCGAAGGGATCGGCAGCGGTTTAACGGTAACCGGAAAGGAGGTTGGTGATGGGGCGGTACAACCGGTTGAGGGATCAATGTAGTTGACGGAGATGGATCCGGCACCGACGGTATTCCAGGTGACGGTAGCCGTGTTGCTGAGGGCATCACCGCCGGCGGTAATGGTTCCCCCGCTTATCGACCACACATAATTATTCATCGAAGCGTCGGTAGTGTATACATTTCCTGCAATGCCCTGGCAGGCGGAGGATACCGCAGAATTCAGGGAGGGCAGGGGAAGGGGCTTGACGAGGACGGAAATTGTTGCGGGTGTCACCGCAGTACAGAGTGTTGAAGGCTCTGTATAGAGGACGGAGAGGGTATGGGCTCCGGTGGTGGTCCATGTGATGGTGACGCTGTTGCTGGCAGGGGTCCCACCTGCGGTTACAGTAGCCCCTGGTGGTATTGACCAGAGATAGTTGTTCTTTCCGGCTTCGGTAGTGTAAACATTCCCGGGGATATCCTTACAAACAGAGGCAGGGCCGGGGGTGAAGGAGGGCAGGGGCGGATCGTTAACAACTACGCTATAGGGTACAGGATTTACAGCTGAACAGAGTGTGGCCGGGTTCGTGTAATTAACTGAAATGGTTTGTGTTCCCTGGTTTGTCCAGGTTACTGTGGCGGAATTATCTGTGGTCCCACCTCCTGAAGTAATTGTTCCTCCGGTGACTGTCCAGTTATACAATGACATGCCGGGTTGTGTGGAATAAACATTTCCCGCGATACCGGAGCAAACCGGGGTGACGCCACTGATAAAGGAAACAGCCGGCAAAGGATTGACTGTGACGTTCAAAACTGTTGGATTTGTTGCGGTACAGTTTGTGGAAGGATTCGTATAGTTGACGCTGATTGTTTGCGGCCCGGCAGTATTCCAGGTCACTGTTGCTGTATTTACATTGCCACCACCTGAGGTAATGGTCCCGCCCGGTGATATGTTCCAGATGTAATTCAGTTGCCCGGGCTGGGTAGTATAAACAACGTTTGTGGTGCCAAGACAAACATTATTATTGCCTGCGATCGAGGGTGAAGGGAAGGGATTAATTGTGATCGGGAAACTGGTTGTCGGTCCTTGTGCACCGCAATTGCTGTTTGTTCCGTAAACCTGAAGAGTCCCGGAAGATGCACCAGGACCGAAACTGATGGTAATGAAGGGATCGTGCGGATTGGCCTGAACAATGGTGACACCTGTTGAAGGCGTATAGCTGAAATGATACACTTCAGTGTTCGGATCAGGGGTTACTGAAAAGTTTATGCCTGATGTATTCTCACAGAAAGCCTGTGGTGATGTCTGCTCAAATACCAGAGTCTGTGGAATGCGCCACTCAACGATAGGCGGCTTTGTCTGGCTCTCTGAAACCGTTTACCACCAGGTGTTTATTGTGTTGAGGTTACCCTGTTGCCCGGTCCATGTATGGCAACCTGGGGGAAAAACTGCTGGGGGAGAACATCCACCGTTCGGGCAGGCCGGAGGGCCTGATACTTCTCCATCATCCCAGTATACTGAAGGAGGTGCCCCGGGAGGCTGCTCAAGAGTAACTTTAAATCCCTGGCTGTTACCTTCGACATCGTAAAGCGGGAGGTTTGTAAGCCCGTTAACATACTTGACAGTAAATGTGATACCGACATTATTGGGGACAATGAGAGGAGTCGGGGACCCGTCAAGCCCATCCCAGAATACTGTATTTTCACCAGCGACAACAGCAAGGCTGAGTAAGCGCTGCTGGTATGTTGCCGGATCGAAATCGAGGGCGATTTCAACGTTGCCGGGTTTGTCGACAGTCACATGAAAAAGGATATGCCCGTCACAAAACCGTTCACCCCAGGGCTCCGGGTCAATGAGGTGCCCCACAGTGGTGGCGATCGGAAAGATCTCGCTGGAGGGCGAATTGAGAAATATCTTGTACTGGGGAAAGATGGCCTGCTGGTTTTCAAGAGAAACACGGTCGGTGATCCAGTTGGTGTTACCGCATCCAGTCTGATTGCATAAAAGTACCCATGCACCCCCGTCCATATTATTGAATTCTGCTGAGGTCACAATACCATCATCTGAGAGTATATAGTTCTTTCCGTAAAAGTTCGAGCCTTCATAAAACTGCCATGCTTTTGAATAAACACGTCCGGGTTTTGCCACGGAAGGAGTCGTAGTGGAATCTGCAACCGTGATATCAAAAAGATTTACTTCGAACTGACCCTGGTCATAAGTTTCATTATTGGTGTTGAACAAGGAGAATTCGAGATAATACAATCCGGGTGCCGGGGGGACAAACCTGATCGAACCATATCCTGCCGGTGGCGGTGTTGCCGGGAGGCAATCGTTGGGTCCGTTCCTGGCCTGGTCAAGAGTCGTTATATACCCTGCATCTTCGGGAGCCGGAATATATTTTTCGGGTCTTACAACGGCATTTGTGTAAAATTCCCGGATCCTGTAAACAATGGTTGTGTTGAAAGGAGAGGTGCCTCCCTGAAATCCCATATAAACCACCTCGTGTGCAAGTGTTGCAAAGCATAATCTTTCATCGTTATTACACCCGTATGTGGCGAACTGGGATCGGATCCCTCCTGTACCGTTGAAGTGCGATGTGAAATTGTTACATAAATAAAGGTGAGTACTTTGCGTTGCGGAGGCCTGGGTATTCAACTCTTTTGATCCTTCCGAAAAGACATTCATGCTGATGATCAGCATTAAAAGTATTATGGCAGATTTAAGGGGAAAAACTGAATTCATTTGCAGATGTAGAAATGTGCCACCGGAACAGAATTTTAACCCCATAAAATTACTTATAATAATTTACATGGGAAGTGCTTCCGAAAGGTTTTTCATGCTAATTTCGTCGGGAAGAAAATAATTTTTCTCATCAACCCTCCTTATGCGTAGAGAAAACGATATAATAGGTGAGCTCCTGATCCCTGATGATGCTCTATATGGAATCCACGCGGTCAGGGCCCGGGAGAATTTTCCAGATACCACACTTTTCGACATTGAATGGTATAAGGCCATTGGCATTGTCAAGCAGGCTTGCTACCATACATACAGATCTTTTAAGAAAGCTGCAATGGAGAAATATCCGGCAGAACAGTTTCCGGTAAGTTTCATGGAGGATGACCTTATCTCAATACTCACGGATATGGCAGGGGAGGTGGCCGAAGGAAACTATTTCGACCAGTTCATTGTGCCTGCAGTCTCGGGTGGTGCCGGAACTTCAATCAACATGAATATCAATGAAATTATTGCAAATGCCTCTTTGGTCCGCATGGGCAGGTTGCCCGGTGATTATGCTTTTGCAGATCCCATTGAACATGCCAATGTCTTTCAGTCGACCAATGATGTGATCCCCACTGCGTTAAAAGTGGCTGTCATGAGATTGCTTGGAGAACTTGAGCAATCCATCAATGAACTCCGTTTCAGCCTGGAACAGCTGGAGGTACGCCATCAGAATGACCTTCGGATCGGGTATACCCAGATGCAGGAAGCCGTTCCATCCTCTTACGGGAAATTGCTCAGTACTTATAATGAAGCACTTTCACGCGACTGGTGGCGTGTTTCAAAATGTTTTGAACGCATCAAGATGGTTAACCTTGGAGGGGGAGCCATCGGAACGGGCATGGCCATCCCGCGCTATTTCATCATGGAGGCGATCGGGGAGCTTCAAAAGCTGACAGGGCTTCCCCTTACCAGAAGCGAAAATCTCGCCGATGCCACGAGCAATCTTGATTCACTGGTGGAGGTTCATGCTATTTTAAAAGCATATGCGGTTAACCTGGAGAAGATGGTTTCTGATCTCCGGCTACTGGCTTCAGATCTGTGCAATCCTTCTCCCGGACAGCACCAGGTGGAAATCCCTCAGAAACAGGCAGGAAGTTCCATCATGCCAGGTAAAGTCAACCCTGTTGTGCCGGAGTTTGTAATCAGTGCTGCACATAAGATCTATGCAAATGACCAGCTTATCACTGGTTTGTGTGCGCAGGGATGCCTTGAGTTGAATGCATATCTCCCGGTGATCGGTCATACACTTCTTGACAGCATCCGATTATTGACGGCGGCCGGCAAGACACTGAAAGAAAATTTTTTCAGGGATATCAGGTTCAATAAAACGATTTCCGAATCACAGCTTTATCTGAGTCCTGCCATCACTACAGCGCTCATTCCTGCCATTGGCTATCATAAGGCCACAGAAATGGCGCAGATCATGCGCTCATCGGGTCTCAACGTCTTTGAGGCAAATAAGAAAGCCGGCATCCTTCCGGAGGAAAGACTGACTGATCTCCTGAAACCGGAAAATCTGCTTGCGTTAGGTTATACGATCGGAGATCTGATAAAACAGTGACAAGTGACAAGTATCCAGCATCCAGTATCCAGTATCCAGTATCCAGCATCCAGACCATGACCTCAAAAGGCAGAGACAACAAACCGCATATCGGGATTTTCGGGAGGAGAAACAACGGTAAAAGTTCCCTGATCAATGCACTTACCGGGCAGGAGACTGCCATAGTTTCCGAAGTGGCCGGCACCACGACAGACCCTGTAAAGAAGTCGATCGAGATCGCAGGGATCGGTCCTGCCATTGTGATTGATACTGCAGGAATTGACGATGAGGGCGAACTTGGCGGGAAACGGATTGCCAAAAGCCGGGAAATGCTGAAGCAGATCGACCTTGGCATTCTTGTGATTACCGGAAACAATTTTGAAGATCCTGAAAAAGAGCTTGTAAAAGCGTTCAGGCAACAGGAGATTCCTTTTATTATTATTTATAATAAATCTGACCTCCAGCCGCTTGAAGACGCAATGCGTGAAGCTGTTCTTGCAAAATACAGTGTGCCGGTTCTTGATTTCAGCGCCAGGAACCCCTTTAACCTTGATGAAGTGGTCCGGCTTATCCGCGAATCGATCCCGGAGACTGCTTATCGTAAAACAGCCCTGATCGGCGATCTAATATCTTATGGCGATGTCGTACTCCTGATTACCCCAATTGATATAGAAGCCCCTGAAGGGCGGATGATTTTACCCCAGGTCCAGGTCATCCGTGATGTATTGGACCATGATGGAATTGCAGTTATCTGCAAGGAGAGGGAGGTGGATGCATTTATCCGCAAAATGAATCCGAAACCTTCCCTGGTTATCACGGACAGCCAGGTTTTTCCTAAAGCGGATGCCTCGATCCCCAAAGATATTCCCCTTACCAGTTTCTCAATTGTGCTTGCAAGGCAGAAAGGCGATTTCAGTCAGTACCTGAAAGGCACTCCTCATATTTCGCAGTTAAAGGACGGTGACCGCATACTGATCCTTGAATCATGCACCCATCATGTTTCATGTGATGATATCGGACGTGTAAAGATCCCTCGCTGGCTAAGCAGTTTTACGGGGAAAAAACTGGAATTTGAAGTAGTCGCGGGGTTAAACACTATCGAGAGGCCGATTAGCGATTTTGCTATGGTGATCCAGTGCGGAGGCTGTATGATCACGAGGAAACAACTGATAAGCAGACTTAAGCCAGCTGTCGATGCAGGGATACCTGTGACAAATTATGGTATGGCTATTGCCTGGGTTCATGGAATATACAACAGGGCCATCGCCCCGTTTATCTCAGGGGGATCAGGGAAGGACAACTATCTCTGATCTTAAGTAATCCTGGATCAGGGCACTGAAAGTGATACTGGAATAACTTTCCCGTTATAATATTTGTCTCCGTTCATGCTGAATTCTGCAATGTACTGAGCAATCTGGGGAGGATGCTGAAGTGCGCGGTGACCTGGGAATGCCTTTTCAAACATCTCCGTTTGTACTGCTCCCAGGGCAAGGCAATTTATGTTGATGTCCTTTTCCAGCAGTTCTTCGGCCAAAGCTTCCGTGAGCACAGCAACAGCAGCCTTGCTGGCACTGTAAGCGGAGAGTCCCGGGAATTTCTTGCTCCCCTGGATACCTCCGATGCTCCCGATGTTCACGATGTGCCCGCCCCGGTTCATGACAGGAACAATCATCTGGGTAATAAAGAACAAACTCTTGATATTTACGTTGAACACATCATCAAAATCCTGGTGCTCAAACTTTCCGAAGGGTTTGTTAATAAGTTGCCCTGCATTGTTGATGAGTATATCGCAACGTGGAAACACCAGTTCGATCTTCTGCAGAAGGAACGTATAAAAATCAAATTGCACAAGATCAAATTCAAAGACTGATATCTTTGAATCAGGGTTGAGTTTAAGGCACTCCGCCTGAAGCTTTTTCAGATGATCGCCATTCCGTGAAATTGCGATAACCTGGTTCCCTTTTTGTTTGCAGAAAAATTTAACGATTTCAGCCCCGATACCTTTACCGGCACCCGTTATTATTATGTTCATAGTTCTTTCTGATTCAGTTGAAGAGATAAAAGTACAAATTTTAATTTGAAACGATTCTGTACTTATTAAAAAGCTGTAACTTTGCAAGGTAAACCAGCAAATAAAAGAAAACCTGATATTAATCCTTAATCCATATTAAAACCAATTAACCCCAATGAAAAAGAGTTTTACATTGCTCACCATGGTTTTCCTGTTAGTAAACCTTGCGTTTTCACAGGAAAGAACTGTTTACCATCCCACACTGATTGCAAAACCAGTGTATTTTGATGTGTCGCCTCCATTGCGTGACATGTGGCAGTCACCTCCTGAAAAAGCTGATAATTCATGGAAAGACGGAATCGTGAAGAACTATCCGGATCCTTTCAGATACAGGAATGCGGCCAATGCCATCCCAACTCCGGATGCAGGCCTCCAGAATTTCAATGGCCCTCTTACCCCGGATACAACGATACAGAATTTTGACGGACTTGGAAATCCAAGCGGGTATGTTCCCCCCGATACTTACGGTGAAGTTGGTCCCAATCATTTCTTCCAGGTTGTGAACTGTTCCTATGCTATCTATAATAAATCCGGTGTTAAAATTGCTGGTCCTTTTTCCAACTCAAGTGTTTGGAGTGGTATGCCAAACAACTCTAATGATGGTGATGCCACGGTAAATTATGATGAAGTTGCAAACCGCTGGATATTTTCACAGTTCTCACTGCCGAATTATCCGAACGGACCATTCTACCAAATGATAGCGATTTCGCAAACACCTGATCCTACAGGCTCATGGTATCGTTATCAGTATCAGTTTACATCAATGGGAGATTATCCTAAATTCGGCATCTGGCCTGATGGTTATTATATGTCTACTAACCGTTTCTCTACTTCTGGTTCATATCAGGGTATTGCCGCCACCGGTTTTAACCGCACAAAAATGCTTACCGGTGATGCAACCGCTGAAATGGTTCAGTTTACCCTTCCTTCATCTAATGCTGCATATGCCATGTTACCATCTGATTGCGACGGAGTATTTCCCCCGATGGGAACCCCGAATTATTTCGCTTTTGCGAATGACGGACCTAACCAGATCGGTCTCTATGAATTTCATGCAGACTGGACAAATACAGCAAATTCAACCTTTACAAGCACAGGCGGTCTGGCTGTCAATTCCTTTACAACCATGACGGGTATTTCTCAGAAGAATACATCCGTTAAACTTGATCCGATGTCACCCAGGCTGATGTATCGTCTTCAGTTCAGGAAATTCTCAGACCATTGGTCAATGGTTGCCAACCATACGGTAATGGTTTCCAGTACAGCTGCTATTCGCTGGTATGAATTCAGAAACTCCGGAGCCGGCTGGTCCGTTTACCAGCAGGGAACCTACAGCCCGGATGCAAATTCCCGTTGGGAAGGCAGTATTGCTATGGATACAGTTGGAAACATTGCTCTTGGATATTCCATCTCAAGCAGCACCATGTTTCCTGCAATCCGTTATACCGGTCGTCTTGCCGGTGACCCGCTGGGTACACTGACTATCGCTGAAGGTGGTATTTATAATGGTAGCGGATACCAGGGAAGTACAGGCGGAACAACAAGCCGCTGGGGTGACTACAGTGGTATGTCCTGCGATCCTTCCGAGATCGGGAAATTCTGGTATACCACGGAGTATTACACATCCTCGGGCGGAACAAACTGGAAAACACGTATCGGATCATTCAGTTTCATGAATATCTTCAGTGCAAATGCAACGGCTGCACCCGATGTACTGTGCGCAGGTATGTCTACACAGCTCAATGTAACCGCAACAGGCGGATCCGGAACCTACACCTATTCATGGACCTCATTGCCGGCCGGATTTACTGCCGCCACCCAGAATCCTACAGTGACCCCAACCGAGACAACCAAATACATTGCCCACGTCAATGATGGTGTCAATACAAAAATTGATACGGTTCTGGTAACGGTTAATACTGATCCAACTTCCAACGCCGGCAATGATGCCACATATCCGAATACGGCGCCTATGATTCCGGTTTCAGGACAAGCTACTTCTTACAGCCATACACAATGGCTTACAGCCGGCGACGGTACTTTTAACTTTGACACACTACTGGTTTGCCTTTATTCTCCAGGCGCTGCCGATAAAAATAACGGTGGTGTTGATCTGACACTGAAAGCTTTCCCGATTGCACCTTGCGCCACTCCTGTAACCGATGTGGTTCATATTACGTTGACCTTTGGAGTTGGTATCGGTGAGACCAGTCAGGAATCTTTTGGTATCAAATTCACACCGAATCCTACATCAGGGATACTGAACCTTCATATTTCAGGAATTCAGAACCAGGATGCCCAGGTGACCATCAGTGATATTCAGGGAAAACCAGTCTATCAGGAATTAGTCGCTAAAGGGAAAAATAGCGATCGGAAAATAGATCTTTCCTCCCAGCCGAAAGGTGTTTACCTGATTAAGGTAAAGGGTGATCATGATACAAAAACCGAGAAACTTGTATTGGAATAAAAAATGTCTGTGAAACTGTTAACAATAAATTTTTTATATTTGCAGTGAATCAGACAGGAATATAGAGACGTATTCGAAATAATTTCTTCAGGGCAGGGTGCAATTCCCGACCGGCGGTAAAGTCCGCGAACCATTTATGGTAGAGCCGTTGAAACTCCGGCACCGACAGTAAAGTCTGGATGAAAGAAGGAATTTATTTTAAAATTGTTACAAGCAGTTTTAAAATATGCATTGCCCTGAAGATGCGTTCTTCAGGGCAATTTTTATACCCGGATGAAAAAAAATCAGGTGATGACCCCAGATGAAAAATATATGGCAATGGCGGTCCGGCTCGCTGAAAAAGGTGCCGGCTTCGTCAATCCGAACCCCAAAGTAGGTGCGGTTGTCGTGAAGGATAATGTGGTCATAGGTGAAGGTTACCATGCATATTTTGGTGGTCCACATGCGGAGGTGAATGCAATTCAGATGGCCGGTAAATCTGCCAAAGGAGCAACATTGTTCGTTACCCTGGAACCATGCAACCATCATGGAAAAACCCCTCCCTGTTCGGAGTTTGTCCTGGCAAGCGGGATCTGCAGGGTAGTGGTTGGGATCCGGGATCCGAATCCTGATGTTGCATCCAACGGAATCGGATACCTTGAGAGACATGGCATCAAGGTCGAGTGCGGGGTACTGGAAAGCAGGATCAGGAAGCAAAATGAGATCTTCCTGAAATACATTACTTCAGGAAGACCTTTCTGCATTCTGAAAACTGCTATGACGCTTGACGGCAAGACAGCCACAGTCAGCGGTGAATCCCGGTGGATATCCGGAGCGAAATCCCGGGAAAAGGTTCACCGGATGCGAAACGATATTGCAGCAGTTATGGTTGGGGCGGATACAGTCATTAAAGATGACCCCTTGCTGACAGTCAGACTGAAGGGGAAACATTTTAAAAATCCCCTGAAGGTGATAACCGATGCATCAGGACGGATTCCGATGACAGCAAAGGTACTTGCAAGCGAACCACAGCTTTGCATCCTGGCAACTACAACTAATACCGGAGCTGAAAGAATAAGGAATATTGAACGCCTCGGGGCCCAGGTTCTGGTATGTCCTGAAAAGGAGGGGCACGCTGACCTTGATTACCTCATGCAGGCACTCGGGGCAATGGGGATTGACAGCCTCATGGTTGAAAGTGGAGGAACCCTCGCTTTTGCTGCCCTTGAAGCTAATATTGTGGACAAGGTCGTTTCGTTTATTGCTCCAAAAATTGTTGGTGGAATAACTGCACCGACCATGATCGGAGGCAAAGGAATTGAAGTTCTCTCAGATGCTGTCCGGCTTGACCGCATGACATGGAAGAGATCAGGCGAAGATCTGATGGTGGAGGGGTATGTGCGGAAGGCGGAATGATGGAGGATAGAGGATAGAGGGAATTAAACTGAATAAAGTCAAGTAATATGTTTACGGGAATCATTGAAGAAACCGGAACAATAAAGGCGGTCAGGAAGGGTGCTTCTTCCGGGAAGATTACGATAAGTGCGGAGAAGGTGCTGGGAGGGACCCGTATCGGCGACAGCATCAATACCAGTGGTGTGTGTCTTACTGTGACAGAGGTCACCGTTGATTCGTTTACCGTTGATGTAATGCCAGAGACTATGAACCGTTCGGCTTTCAGTGAATTCCGGGCAGGTACAAAAGTGAACCTTGAAAGGGCGCTGATTCTTTCCGGCAGGATCGGAGGTCACCTGGTCAGCGGCCATGTGGACGGAACAGGGAAGATCCTCAGGGTATGGAAAGATGAAAATGCGTCATGGTACAGGATTGAAGCATCAACCGATATCCTGAAATATATTATTGATAAAGGGTCCGTCGCCATAGACGGGATCAGTCTGACCGTTGTGAATCCGACAGTGAAAACCTTTGATGTATCGGTTATCCCGCATACTCTGGCAGAAACGACCATGATAATGAAAAAGGCCGGAAACCTGGTAAATATCGAATGTGACCAGATCGGCAAATATGTTGAAAAGCTCATTTCAGTAAAAAATGGCAGGTTAAATCTGAACTTTCTTGCTGAGCAGGGTTTTATTTGAAATTAATGAATTTGATTTTTTTATCTGAATATACTGAACTATGACAAACTACCAATTCAATACCATCGAAGAAGCCCTCAGGGATATCCGGAAAGGGAAAATGATCGTTGTGGTTGATGATGAAGACCGTGAAAATGAAGGCGACCTTGTGATCGCAGCTGAAAAAGTAACTCCACTTATCGTCAATTTCATGGTAAAACATGGAGGGGGGCTTATCTGCCTGCCGATCATCCGTGAGCGGCTTGAAGAGCTTAACGTGGAAAGGATGGTTGTAAAAAATACCGACCCGAACCGTACGGCATTTACAGTTTCTATCGACGCGGCAGAGTGCAAGACCGGAATTTCCGCCCATGAACGGGCATTGACGATAAAACGGATGATCGATCCGAATGCGAAAGTCAAGGATTTTACAAGGCCAGGACATGTTTTTCCTATTGAGTACAAAGAGGGTGGAGTTCTGGTAAGGGCAGGACATACAGAAGCTTCCGTTGACCTTGCAAAGATGGCAGGGCTGTATCCGGCTGGGGTGATCTGCGAGATAATGAACGAAGACGGCTCTATGGCGAGGGTTCCCCAGTTAATGGAATATGTAAAGAAGCATGACCTTCGTATCATCACCATTTCCGATCTAATCACCTACCGCCGTCAGAATGAATCACTGGTAGACAGGGTCACGGAGGTCCCTCTTCCTACAAAATACGGCGAGTTTACTGCAATTACTTTCGTCAGCAGGATCTCGAAAGAGAACCATCTGGCCCTCATTAAAGGGGATATCGCTGACGGAAACCCCGTTATGGTCAGGGTTCATTCAGAATGCCTTACCGGTGATGTCTTTGGTTCAATGCGCTGTGATTGCGGAGACCAACTGGCGGATGCCATGCGGAGGATCGCAAAAGAGGGGAGGGGTGTCTTCCTTTATATGCGGCAGGAGGGGCGTGGGATCGGATTCCTAAATAAAATGAAAGCTTACAAACTCCAGGACGGTGGTATGGATACTGTGGAGGCAAACACGGCACTTGGATTCGCTGCTGACCTCAGGGATTATGGTACTGGTGCAGAGATACTCGCGAACCTGGGGGTGAAAAAGATACGCCTTCTGACAAACAATCCGAAGAAGATTTCCGGTATGAAAGGCTTTGGCCTGGAGATTGTCGAACGGCTTCCTATCGAGATGTCCCATAATGACCGTAATCTGCGCTATCTCAAAACCAAGAAAGAGAAGATGGGGCACATCCTGAACTTCACCGATGAAGAAAATGAATCTACAAATCAGAAATAAACAAACCAAGAACCATTATGAAGACAATTGAAGGAAAACTTGATGCAAAAAACCTGAAGTTCGGGATCGTTATTTCCCGTTTCAACGAATTTATCAGCAGCAAATTACTGACCGGTTGCCTGGATGGCCTGCTGCGTCACGGGGCTGATGAAAATAATATTGAAACTGTATGGGCTCCGGGCGCATTTGAGATTCCTCTGCTGGCAAAAAAGATGGCCTCAGGGAAAAAATATGATGCTGTGATCTGCCTGGGAGCTGTGATCCGCGGCGCTACACCGCATTTTGATTATGTTGCTTCTGAAGTATCAAAAGGGATTGCTGCAGTTGGACTTGAGACAGGCAAACCTGTTGTTTATGGTGTTCTTACTACCGACAGCCTCGACCAGGCTATTGAAAGAGCAGGGACAAAGGGCGGGAATAAGGGATTTGATGCTGCACTTGCCGCCATTGAAATGGCGAACCTTATGAAGCAGATCTAGGATATTGACGATTGGACGATTGAGGGATTGAGGGATTATTAATTTCTCAATCGCTCAATCGTCCAATTGTCAATTCATTTTTTGGTAATTACGAATACTGTTCGTCGGTTCTTGGCCCTTCCCTCTTCGGATTGATTGTCGGCAACAGGTTTGGTTTTCCCATAACCCTTATAAGTCAGCCGGTTGCCCTGCACTCCGGAAGCGACCAGGTAATCATAAACTGATTTTGCCCGGTTTCCGGAAAGTTTTATATTTTCGGCGTCATTGCCTATATTATCTGTATGACCCTGGATCTCAATCCAGATCCCCTGATTCTCATTCAGGAATTCAATCAGCTGATCCAGAACGGCTTTTGATTCACTACTCAATTCAAAGGAGTTAAATCCGAAAAAGATGTCGTTGATCCTGTAGGATTTGTTTACCTCAATCGGCTGAATATCGAAATTGACCTGAACGGGTCCGTGCGCAGCGCTGTCAACTTTCGAAATATAATGGGTCTCATTCACAAAGCCCTCTTTCTTGACGGTCATTACATAGTTGTTGTTGAAGGGGGCCACAGCCACATATTTCCCTGTATTCGTGTCAAGCGGGATCTCGGAAATCTTCTTTGTTTCAAGATTTTTCAGTTCGATCATCGCTTTCAGCGGTTCGGCGGATTCCTCCGAACGCACATTGCCTTTGATGAATAATAACTTTTCCGGGCGCACCTTCTGGTAAAGCTCAAATGAATAAAGGTCCCAGCCACCTTTTCCCTTAAACTTATTGGAAGCGAAATACCCGTGTGTTCCATCCGTGCTGACAAAGAATCCTACTTCATCCTCAGCTGAATTGATCGGGTAGCCCAGGTTCATCGGTTTCGACCATGTTCCGTCATCTGACAGATGTGAAATGAAAATATCGTATCCCCCCATACCCATCAATCCGTCCGACGAAAAATAGAGGGTCTTGCCATCCGGGTGAATAAAAGGGGATTTTTCATTGCCTTTTGTATTGATGACCGGGCCAAGGTTTGTTGGCACCCCCCATTGCCCCTGTTCGTTTTTAACAGATTTGTAGATATCATACCCCCCCAGTCCCCCATCACGGTCGCTTACGAAATAGAGTGTTTTTCCGTCAGCAGAAATACTCGGCTGCGATTCCCATGAGTTTGGAAGGTTGATCTTGTCACTGATACTTCTGATCGGTGTCCATTCCCCGTTAACATTTTCGGAAAAGAAGATATCGCAATTGTAATAGGTATTGTTCTTGCCATATTTGCAGACTGTGTAATAGAGGGTATTGTTGTCGATGGTAAGGGTGGCTCCCCCCTCATTGTCGTTAACATTGAAGGGATCTGGCATCTCCTCGCCTTCAGGGAAGGTCCCGTCGGGATTAGCATTGCTGAACATGAATTTCTCCTGGTGTCGTGGAGCCTGAAGGATCGTGGTTTTTTCAGGCGGGATAAGTTTTTCACGGGTGAAAAGGGCAAGCTGGTTGTCCGGGGAAAGGATCGGGAGGTATTCATTGGCAGGGGAGGAAATGCCTTCAACAACCCTGGGTTCAAAAGGGACAGGGTTCCGGATCATATCAAGATAGAATTTCGAATAATTCAGAAGGTCCGTTGCACGGGCATAATCTGCATCGGATTTGATCTTGTCCACATCAGCGAGGAATTTCGTCAGATAACGAACGGTAGAATCGTAGCGTTCTGATCCGTAGCAGATTTCACCAAGGTAATAATAAGTGTAAACATCATAGGACGGGCATTGTTCAATGGTTTTTTCAAATGCTTTTTCGGCATCTTTATAATTCGGATTTGCTTTTTTAAAGTTGACCAGCCCAAGGACATACCATGCATCTGTAAATTCAGGTTCCTGCCTTACAACCTCCCGCATAGACTGTCCCGCCAGGGCATAATTCCCCTTTTTGAAAAATGAGATCCCTTCATCATAGACCTTTTCTGCTTTTTTGCTGAATTTCCGTTCGCAGGAATCTCCGGCAGGTATACTGCTGCCGTAGGCCGGGGTTAAAATGATCTGGATTAAAAGAAGCAGGAAGAATGAAAGGTGTCTGGAGCGCATCCGTGGATTTTTCCCAAAGTTAAAATTTATTTTATTGCTATCTTTACCCCCCTTCCAGAGAACCATGTTTATTGCAGAAAAAGACCAAATCCAAGAGTATGAAAAAATATTTACTGCTGTTTTCCGCTTTGTATTTCGGACTGTCAGGAGTTCAAAGCATAAAAGGACAAACGGTCATTCCCAACGCGGATTTTGAGAACTGGGTGACACATTCCGGATATGAGGATCCCCAAGGCTGGGATACTCCGAACGAGGAGGCCTCTGCTATACCATTTTTCGGTGTTACCGTTGTCAGCAAGAGTACAGACCACCAGTCAGGTACTTATTCCGCCAAACTCGAAACGAAGCATATGTCATTGCCGCCAACGGATATTCCCGGGTTTATGACATTAGGAAATCTGACAGTAAATTTTACTTCCCAGTCTTATGTTATTACCGGAGGGGCACCTGTTATCGATATGCCGACACACCTTAAAGGATATTATAAATACCTCCCCGTCGGTGGCGACAGTTGTGTCATCGGGATCGGCCTGTTCAAAACAAACCCTGTTACCGGGGTTGCTGATTCCATTGGATTTGGGTATTTTTCAACCAAGGCAACTGTTATGGACTGGACCCCGTTTTCAGCATGGATCGATTATGATACAATCGTTCAGCCTGACACAATGAACATTATTGCTTTATCAACTGCTCAGGAAGTTATGAATCCGGGAACGACACTCTATGTAGATGACCTCTGGCTTGATTATACTGTAGGGATCAATAATTCAGATCCCCGGACCGGAGTGCAGTTTTACCAGGATAAGGAGTCTCAAAGGCTTCTGATTTTCTTTGATTTTCCATCTCCGCGCAATGCATCTGTTCAATTGTTTGATATGATGGGGAGAAAGGTCCTCGATTTGCCTGCTATTACCTTGCAGGAAGGCCGGCAGGTATTTTCCTACAGCGGATTTAAACCAGGGATCTATATCGTTCAGGTAATTCATGGAGATACGAAAGTGACAAAAAAATATTTTTTTAATCAATAACCATAGACGTGTCTGAAAGGAAAGTAAAAGTCGGATTGATCCAGATGTCGTGTACTGCTGACAAGCAGGCAAACATCAGTAAGGCCATCGAAAAGATCAGGGAGACTGCCCGGCAGGGTGCCCAGGTAATCTGCCTGCAGGAGCTTTTTTCTTCTCTTTATTTCTGTCATGAGGAGAACTATGATTTCTTTGATCTTGCTGAGCCTGTTCCGGGGCCAACAACCGTGATGTTTCGTGATCTGGCCCGTGATCTTGCTGTTGTGATTGTTGCTTCATTATTTGAGAAGCGAACGGAGGGCATATACCACAATACCACTGTTGTGATTGATGCGGATGGAACCTACCTTGGCAAATACAGGAAGAATCATATTCCCGATGACCCGGGCTTTTATGAGAAATTCTATTTTACCCCCGGTGATACCGGGTATGCTGTATTTCCGACAAAGTTTGCCGTAATTGGTGTCCTGATCTGCTGGGATCAGTGGTACCCTGAAGCAGCAAGGATCACCAGTCTCATGGGGGCAGAGATCCTTTTATATCCAACTGCCATCGGCTGGGCTTCCGGCCAGGATCCGGAAACAAACCGTCAGCAATATAATGCCTGGCAAACCATTCAACGGGGCCATTCCGTGGCAAACGGTGTGTTTGTTGTATCCGTGAACCGAACAGGGCATGAAGGGAAAATGGAGTTTTGGGGAGGCTCATTTATTTCGGATCCTTTTGGCGATCTGCTTTATCAGGCACCACATGACTGCGAGGAAATACACGTTCATGAACTCGATATGAAGAGGATCCAGGAGATGCGCATTCACTGGCCATTTCTGCGTGACCGCCGCATCGACACCTATGAGCCCATCCTGAACCGATTTATTGATGAGCAATAACTGATAATGGAAACAATTGACCTGATTAAGACTCCAAGGGCGCTGGGATATCATTTTCCCGCAGAATGGGAACCACACCGTGCAACCTGGCTAAGTTATCCGCATGATGATTCCTATTCATGGCCTGGTACCTTGCCCAGAATCTTTCCATACTACAACCGTTTTATCCTGGAGCTTTCCAGGAATGAAGAGGTATGCATCAATGTACGTTCTGAAGAATTGAAGAGTAAGGTTACCCGGGATCTGGAGGAGATGGGTGTTGATATGTCCAGGGTCAGTTTTTTTCTGCATCCCACAAACGATGCATGGTGCAGGGATCACGGGCCTGCTTTTGTTGTAAAGCCGGGTTCCGGGGTGCCCAAAGGGATTATCAGCTGGAAATACAATGCCTGGGGTGATAAATATCCCCACGATCTTGATGATGAGATACCAGCCCTTATCGGAAAGAGGTTCAACATCCCGGTTTGGTTCCCCGGAATTGTTATGGAAGGCGGGGCTGTTGAATTTAACGGCCGGGGATCATTGCTTACCACCACCGCCTGTCTGCTGCATGAGAACCGCAACCCTGGTCTGTCCCGGGAACGGATCGAAGAGTACCTCATGAATTATTATGGTGTTGAAAAGATACTCTGGCTGGAAGAGGGGATCGACGGAGACGATACCAACGGCCATATCGATGATATAACCAGGTTCTTCCGTGAAGATGCTGTGGTAACAGTTGTCGAGCCGAACCGAAACGATCCTAATCATGCACCTCTCAGCGCCAACCTGAAACTTCTTAATTCATTGAGGATCCAGAATGGCAAGCAACTGGATATTGCAGAACTTCCGATGCCAAAACCCGTGATCTACGAGGAGCAGCGATTACCGGCCTCCTATGCGAATTTCTATATAGCAAACAGATCGGTAATTGTACCAAATTACCGGTGCAGGGAGGATGACATTGCCATGCGGGTTCTCCAGGAATGTTTCCCGGACAGGGAGATCATTGGTATCGATTCAGTAGAAATAATCTGGGGACTTGGTTCCTTTCACTGCCTCTCACAACAGGAACCTTTGTAAGGAATTTTCCGGCAGAGTGCTGCAACCTACAGGCGGTAAATATTGTTCCCGATCAGGTGATCGGAAATTACCAGAGCGGCCATGGCTTCCACGACCGGTACTGCGCGCGGAACGACACAAACATCATGGCGGCCTTTCCCTTTGAGGATCACTTTTTCCCCCTTTTTATTCACAGTGACCTGGTCCTGCATCAGGGTGGAAACAGGTTTAAAAGCTACATTGAAATAGATCTCATTGCCATTGGAGATTCCTCCCTGGATCCCGCCCGAGAAATTGGTTGCGGTCTGGATCTTCTTATTCCGGTAAATAAACAGGTCATTGACAGATGACCCGGAGAGGCCGGCACTGTTAAACCCGGTTCCATATTCAAATCCTTTGGCTGCATTTATGCTCATCATCGCTTTGGCGAGGTCGGCCTGCAGTTTATCAAATACAGGTTCTCCGAGTCCGACAGGAATCCCGTTGATCCGGCATGTAATGATTCCTCCTGTGGTATCTCCGGCTTTTTTCAGTTCCGTAAGGAGTTTTACCATTTTTTTTGAAGTTTTTTCGTCAGGACATGCAACTTCACTCTTCAAAATATCAGAGGCAGTGGAAGGGATATAGTTCTCCGGTAATCCGATTTTCCCGATACGGCTTACATAGCCCTGTATCGAAATGTCAAATTTCTGAAGGTAAATTTTGGCAAGTGCTCCTCCAATTACCCTGGCTACAGTTTCACGTGCAGAGGCTCGTCCGCCGCCGCGGTAGTCACGGTGCCCGTACTTCTGTTCATAAACGAAATCGGCATGAGAGGGACGGTAGGTTTCCCTTAGATGAACATAGTCATCCGGGCGCTGATCCATATTGCGTACAATGAATGCGATAGGGGTTCCAGTTGATTTTCCTTCAAAGATCCCGGAAAGAAATTCACAACTATCATCTTCCTTGCGTGAGGAGGATAGGGGATTCTGACCGGTTTTTCGGCGGTCTGTTTCCGATTGAATGAATTTTGTGTCAATCTCGATATTGGAAGGGAATCCATCAAGAACACCACCGATGGCAGAACCATGTGATTCTCCGAACGTCGTGAGTACAAGGTTTTTTCCAAATGAGTTGCCTGCCATGATGGTCGTATTCAGAATATTGAAAATCGTCCTGCAAAGGGGGCATTCTAAAGATAAAGCAGTCACTGCAACTTTTATTCCGTTACAGTGCAGGAGGTATGGCAGATTATTGGGCTCTCAGCAGTTTAAGTTTAGCTTCCAGAACTTTAACTTCTCCTTTTGCCTTGCTGATTTTTTTCTCAAACTCTTCTTTCAGGAGGTTTGCATTTTTTGAATTGGCAAGGAACCCGATATTGTTTTCCCAAAGGTTGATATCCTCTTTCATCTTGCTGATCTTGCCTGCAAGCAGGTCTTTTTCCTTAAGCAGGAAACGCTTGTTGGATGGATCATGCTTCAGAGTTTCGATTCTGTTCTGATAGCTGATCGTAGAAATTTCCACTTCGCTGATCTTCAGGCGGTCAAGATGTTCATTGATAAGCGTTCTGAATTCATTTTGCAGCCTGTCTTTCTCTTTGATCGGAATATGTCCGATTTCAGTCCATTCACGCTGGAAATTCTTTAATGCCTCCAGATTCTCATTTTTATCCTCACCGAACTGGTGTTCTTTCAGTCGGCTGAGTACTTCATTCTTCTTGGCAAGATTTTCTTCCTCATGCTGTTGCAGGTGAGAGAAATATCCTGACTTGGCATTGAAGAATTCATCACAGGCAGCACGGAATCGTTTCCATATTTTATCGGAATGTTTCTTGGGTACGGGCCCAATCGCTTTCCATTCATTCTGAAGCCTGATCAGTTCCGCGCTTGTTTTCTTCCAGTCAGTACTTGATTTCAGGGCTTCTGCCTGCATGCACAACTCAACTTTCAGGTTGTAGTTATGCACCTGCTGGTCCTTCAGTACATCGAAAAATTCTTTCTTCACAGAAAAGAAATTATCCAGCTGAGTCTTGAAACGGGTCCAAATCTCATTATTCTGCTTCTGGGAAACCGGTCCGATGCTTTTCCAGATTTTGAGCAGTTCATTAACTTTGTTTGTGTTTTCCTGCCATTCCTTGATAGAAGTGTTCTTTGCAGCAACGACTTCATCCGCCTGTTCACACAAAGCGATCTTGGTGTCAAGGTTTTTGCCCTGTTCTTCTTCAATTACCTTGTAATGGTCACGCCTGCGTTCATTGATCTTATCCGTGGCATTTTTAAACCGATCCCAGATCTCGTCTTTCTTGTCGGGAGGAACGGGTCCGATCTCTTTCCACTCTTCATGGTATTTCTGCAGACGCTTGAACGACTTGAGTGCAGATGTCTCAAGAAGGAGCTCTTCTGTCTTCTCGCACAAGGCCATTTTTGCTTCCAGGTTCTTGCGCAGATCAAGATCTTTTAATTCCTTATTCAGCTTTACCTTATCGAAGAATTTTTCAACAAGGAAATGATAATTCTGCCAGAGGTTATTGATCTCGGTACGGGGAACCATGCCAATCCCTTTCCACTTTTCCTGCAACGTCTTGAATTCGTCGTAGGTTTTCTTAAGGGTCTCCTCTGAATTGACAAGGGTGCGGAGTTCATCCAGAATAGCCTGCTTTTTCGTCAGGTTATCCATTTTGACTTTTTCCTGTTGCTCCGTGAACCTTGCTTTATTAACCTTATATATATTGAAGATCTCGTTAAAACGAACATCCAGCGGATCTTCACTGTAAGCAAAATCTTCCTTTGTGCCGCCTTCTGCCATGAACTTCTCATATTGCAGCAGGTTTTCCTCTTTTTTCTTTCGGATATAAACGACCTTGATGAGCGAGATCCTGGATTTAACAGAATTGACATCTGTGTCGTTTACTGTTTTTTCCAGCAGGTCAACCAATTCTTCGCGGGTATGCTTGTCAAGGTCTTCTTCTGATTCATGAACTTCCTGTTCTGCCAACTCTTCAGCCAGCTCATCATCAAGTTGTTCATCTTTTAATTCGTGAATCTCTTCCGTGAGTTCCATTACCGGAGAGTTTACTTCGGCAGGAACAGCTTCTTCCACTGGTTCAATTGCGGCAGATGGTTCTTCTGTCAAAAGAACTTCAGTCTCACTGAGGGGAACGGCTGTTTCCTCAACAGCAATTTCTTCTGTAACGACAGGCTCCGGTTGTTTTTCAGGCTCCGGTTGAACTTCTTCGGTAACTTCTGCTACCGGTTTCACCTCCGCGGTCTGATTTATCTCAGTTGGCAGTTCACTGGTTATTTGATTTTCTGTTTCTGCAACAGATGAAGCATTCTCCTCCTGAACCTTGTTTTCAAGTTCCTCAGGGATCTGATTGGTGTTTTCCTGATTTTCCATTAATGGGTTTCAAAAAAATTAAACATATAAAAAACTTAGCGTCCGACCAGTGCCGGTTTTGAAATTTCGTGTTATTATCTGCAAAAATAGTAATATTTTGGAATTAATTGTCTTTTTTGAGATTCACCGGGCCTGTATGGAAAATGTCAGATATCCTGTCAGGATATATCGGGTTTATTTCCTTATACTGCGATTTTTCAGCATTCCCTATGGCAATGCACGCTTATTAAAAAGGATATACCCGAAATTAACGTTAAAGGTGAATGAATCTGCCTGTTTGTCATAAAAATTCACCCCCGCACTCAAAGGCCCGAGGAAAGAGTTGTAAACCAGCACCGCAGATCCGAGTAATGACCGGTTACTTAATACAGGGCCAAAGGATACATTCTGGGTTACAGGATCCAGTATCACCTCCTGGTAAGGCTGGAAAAGATATCCCTCGAGGCGGAAATCCATTTTCTTGAAGATCCGGAGGATGCCTTTAAATCCAACTGCACCGTAAATGCCCGAACGGTAACCTGGAATAAAACGGGATTGCATTTCAGGCAAAGGCTGGAAGGCCGGCATATAAAGCAGCGTGGATGTGTAATTGCTGAACAGAGGGTGATTGGACCAATTGCCTTCCAGGTAGAACCCGAGTTTGACAGGGCCTATTTTTTGGAAGTAGTTGTCCCAGATAAGTCTGAGATTAAACCATTCCTGGTGGTAGGCGGCAGTATCCCGGTTGCGGGATGTTGATCCGGGCATCTCACGCTCTGTTCCGTTCATATAAGACAGAATAATTCCGAAACGGGCTCCTGCACTGGCATATTGCTTTCTGTTCAGATTGTTCAGTTCGAAACAGATCCTTGGTGAATAAAACTCAAAAACCGACTGGTCAGCGGTATCGTTCCTGGAAAATGAATTGTTCTGGTAGAAGTAGTTCTTGATATAGCCGGTATTTGCTCCAATGGTCAGTTTCCCTTTGTTGGTTGCAGGTATTCCCAGTGCTATTTCACCAAAGCTTTCACCCTGCACAACATAGGATGGCGTTTTGTCATCAAAAAAATATGTCGAGCTCCTGAAATAATTTAAATGGTTATAAGTGTAGTTCAGGTCAAGGAACAGCGGGTGCCACGAGTTGAAATCGATTCTTGCATCCAGTTTGAAGGAATTGTAAAATTTACCGAAATAACCGTTCACCATGAAGCGCAATGCTGTTTTCCATAGGTATTTGTACTGCAGTTCAAGGAACCCCTGGCTGCTTGCACCCATGGACATATTTCCGCCGAACTGGATATTGAAATTGTCAGCTTTCTGGATCTCGAGATAAAGGTCGTAATGACCGGTTCTGCCGTTAAAACGGGCAACCGGGCAGATATTCCTGATTTGTCCCTCATTAAGGACCTTAAAGTATTCCTGCTTCAGCTGTTCCATCGTGACAAGTTTCCTTCCATGCTTCAGCTCCTTGATAACGTATTCAGATTGGTTCTTATTCAGTCCTGAAGTATAGATGGAATCAAAAAAAACCGGGGTCAGCCTTCCTTTGAATTCTGACCGTCTGGCGGCCATTACCTCAGGACTGACACTGTCTCTGACCAGCTTTCGTATTTCAGGAATCTTCCGTATGGCAGCAATGTAGCCACTGTCTCCCAGTTCAATGGTTTTGCTGAAATTGAGGAGGCCGATATTGGGGATGCTGGGGGTGATGAGTACTGAATTTTTATAGGGGATGGAACCATTCTGACGCTCCATCAGCATTGTTTGGAGTTGTTCGAGGATATCATCCCTGTCAGGTTTGGAATATCGTTCGGCAACCCTGCTTCCGATGATGACATCCGGATGGAAATCATTGTAAGCTACATCAACAGGGAAATTGTTGTACATCCCACCATCAAAAACAAGTTTACCGTTTATTGTGATTGGCCTGAACACGAATGGAAGTGTCATCGATCCCCTGACGGCAGTGTTCAGGTCACCTTTCCTGAGTACTACGGCTTCAGATGAATCTACATCTGCAACCACGCAGCGAAACGGAACCATGAGGTGGTCGAAATCATAATTGCATGCTGCACCCGCTGCCGAGAACAGATCCATTACTGCAAAATCCATATTATAGGGTGATATTACATTCGTTGGCAACTGTGCGGTCAGTTTCTTTTTGAAATTGAAATCCAGTGACACCCAGGATGAGTTCGCCTCCTCTTTTCTGTAATAATAGACATATTTGTCTTCCATGTTTCCGGTTGACCAGCGAAGGAAATCGTCGGAAAGCATAAGTGCTTCAATCTCATCAGCGGAGTAGCCACTTGCGTAAAGACTTCCGATAATGGCCCCGATTGATGTGCCGGCTATAAAGTCTATTGGAATGTGCTGCTCTTCCAGGGCACGGATAACGCCGATGTGTGCGGCCCCCCTTGACCCACCGCCGCTCAGAACCAATGCCACCTTCTGTCCACTGCTATGTGACGGTGAATTGAAAAGAAAGAAAGTAATAAGCAGGGTAAGCCAGAAATAAGGTGCCCCTGAGCGTTTCATGAAATTCGATTTAATTCCAATAAATCAGATATTATCCAGAGCCTGGGCAAGGTCAGCAATGATATCCTCTGCCTCCTCGATACCAACAGAGAGCCTCACGAGTTCGTCAGAGATACCCCCCTGTCTTTTAGCCTCAGCAGAAAGCTTGGAATGGGTCATTGATGCAGGATGCTGAATCAGTGTTTCAATTCCACCAAGCGATACTGCAAGGATACAGAGTTCTACTGAATTCATTAGTTTCCTCCCGGCATCAAGTCCGCCTTTTAAACCGAAACTGATCATCGATCCCGGACCACGCATCAGTTTCTTTCCGAGTTCATATTGCGGGTGGGAGGGAAGCCCCGGGTACATCACCCATGCCACTTTGGAATGGGATTCAAGAAAAGCAGCAACTTTCACTGAGTTTTCCTGTGCACGGTCGATCC
>Ga0073936_10002937_pt1 | contig 24910 bp, 20 predicted proteins | sample AliMusrvi5mmetaG_FD_87041 | JGI IMG/M metagenome (GOLD analysis project Ga0073936, IMG submission 87041) | Freshwater lake bacterial and archeal communities from Alinen Mustajarvi, Finland, to study Microbial Dark Matter (Phase II) - Alinen... | ecosystem: Environmental > Aquatic > Freshwater >... | reverse complement strand
CTCTGCATCTGCTCGACGCCGAACCAAGACAACCCGCTCATGAAAGGCGTCGCCGAATGTCCCGGCACGCCGGTCATCGGGGCCGATGTCTGGGAGCACGCGTATTACCTCCATTACCAAAACCGCCGGGCCGATTACCTGAAAGCCCTGTGGAACGCGGTCTCGTGGACGGCCGCCCAGAAAAATTACGACGCGGCCATCGCTTAAGACTTCCCACACGAAACGCCCGGTGCCACGGTACCGGGCGTTTTCGTTTTGATATGGCGCGCCTGAATTCCAACTACCTCAAACTCAAAGCCGGCTACCTTTTTCCTGAGATCAACCGGAGGGTCAAAGCGTTCACCGACTCGAACCCCGGCGGCACCGCACGTCTCATCCGTTGCGGGATCGGCGATGTCACCGAACCACTCCCCGGCTCGGTCCGCAAGGCGATGCACGCGGCCGTCGATGAGATGGGGGTTCGCGAGTCGTTCCGCGGATACGGGCCGGAGCAGGGGCACGAATTCCTCCGGCAGGCGATTGCGGAGAACGATTACCGCGCCAGGGGAATCAATGTCGCGAACGACGAGATTTTTGTCTCGGACGGCTCGAAGTGCGATTGCGGGAACATCCTCGATGTTTTTGGCCACGACAACCGGATTGCGGTCATGGATCCGGTCTATCCGGTGTATGTGGACACGAATGTCATGGCTGGTCATACCGGCGAAGGCGATGCCTCCGGCCTTTACAGCGGGTTGGTTTATCTCGCCTGCACTGCGGAAAACGGCTTCGTTCCTTCGGTCCCGCACGAAAAAGTCGATCTCATCTACCTGTGCTATCCGAACAATCCGACCGGAGCCACCGCGACCCGCGCCCAACTCGCCGCCTGGGTGGAATACGCGCTCGCGAACGACGCCGTCATTTTGTTCGACGCCGCCTACGAGGCCTACATCCGCGACCCGGAAATCCCGCACTCGATCTACGAGATCCCGGGCGCCCGGAAATGCGCGATCGAGTTCCGCAGCTTTTCCAAGAACGGCGGGTTCACCGGCATCCGGTGCGCGTTCACCGTCGTGCCGAAGGATCTCGAATGCTCGACAGATTCCGGCGGGCGGCGGCCGCTCCACCCGCTGTGGAACCGGCGGTTCAGCACGAAGTTCAACGGCGTCAGCTACGTCACCCAGCGCGCGGCGGAAGCCCTGTATTCCGAAGAGGGCCGCGCCGAAGTGGCCGCCTTGATCAGCCACTACATGGGAAATGCGGAGATCCTGGTCGCTGCCGCGAAAGATTGCGGGCTGGCAACTTTCGGAGGCGTCAACGCGCCATACATTTGGGTTCGCGGGCCGGAAGGCCTGACCAGTTGGGAGATCTTCGACACCTTCCTCACCAAGGCGAATGTCGTTGTCACACCGGGCAGCGGGTTCGGTCCGGCCGGCGAAAGTTACTTCCGGATCTCGGCATTCAACAGCCGGAAAAATGCCGAGGAAGTCGCCGTCCGCTTGAGGTCGTTGGCTTGGTAAACAGGAAAGGCCTCAGGACGCGACTCATGCCGCCTGCGGAATTCATTTTTCGCCGGATGTCTTGGCAAGGATGAGGGAAGCGGGTGAAATCCCTTCTTCCCTGCATGTCCAGTTCCACAAAACTTTCCAACGACCAATCGTTGATCCGCCGGTTTCTCGACCAGCCGGCCGAGCTGGCCGCGCCGGTGCGGGCCGTATTGCTGGCCGAGGGGGAATCGATCCGCCTCTATGTCTGGGCGGATTTTGATGCCTCGCTCCAGTTGAATGGCCGGTGGGTGGTCGTCACGGATTCGCTGGTCGTGATTGCGGACGACGGCGATGCGTCCGGATGGAGCCGGATCCGGCGAGAGGAAATCCGGCAGGTACGCGAGGATTCCGGCATGAGCGGCGGCTGGCTCGGCCTCTATGGCGAAGAAGAGAAGCTGGTCGCCGGGTTCACGTTCACCAACCGGCAGAAGCGCGCGTTCGAGCAGTTGCGGTTTCTTTTGCAGCAGCAACTGGACGGACACCCGGTGAAGCCGTCGAACCCGGATGAACTCTACGCGGAAGCGGTGGCATCGAGGATCCGCGATGCCCAGTCCACCGTGGCAAAAAACCAGATGGCGGTGATCTGGAGGCTTCTCGGCTACTTCAAGCCCTACCGTAAGGAGGTTGTCATCGGCTCGGTGGCCGCAGGCATCATGACCCTGCTCAACCTCGCTCCTCCCTACTTCACGAAGTATCTTCTCGACCAGGTGATCCGCCCGGTCGGGGAAGGGAAATTGCGCCCCGAAAACGTGGTCAAAACCGCGGTCGGCGTGATTGCCCTGCTCGGGCTGATCTTCGTTGTCCGCGAGTTCTGCCTCTGGCTGCGCCTGCGGAAAATGGCGTTCCTCGGCGAACTCGTCGCCCATGATCTGCGCCAGGAGGTCTATGCCCACCTGCAAAAACTGAGCCTGGGATTTTTTTCCAAAAAGCAGACCGGCAGCCTGATCACCCGCGTGAGCAGCGACACCGACCGGCTCTGGGAATTTCTGGCCTTCGGCGTCGTCGAGGCCTCGCTCTCGGTCCTCATGCTCGCCGGGCTCGGGGGGATGCTGATCTGGATGGATTGGCAGCTCGGGCTCGTGATGACGCTTCCGGTCCCGCTGTTTCTCGTGGCGTATTATTTTCACGGCAAGGTGATCCACCGCCGGTTTCTCCGCGCATGGCGGAAGTGGTCCGATCTCACCGCCGTCCTCTCCGACACGATCCCCGGCATGCGGGTCGTCAAATCCTTCAGCCAAGAGGACCGCGAGAAGGCGCGGTTCGACAAGCGCAACGACATCGCCCTCGCGAGCTTCAACGCCGTGCATCAGAGCTGGACGTCGTTCTGGCCGCTCCTGATGATCGCGTTCCACGTCATCCTGCTCGCCGTCTGGGCCATGGCGCTCGCGCGGGTGCTCGGCCTCTGGGGGCCACCGCTCACGCTGGGAACATTCGTCGCGTTCCTTCTCTACATGGGCCTGTTCTTCTATCCGCTCGAGGTCATCGGCCAGATCACCCGGATGATGAACCGTGCGGTCAGCTCGGCCCACCGGGTGTTCGAAGTCATCGATACCGAGCCTCCTGTCGCCGAGAGCTCGGACGCCGTCCGCCTCGATCCGGTGCGGGGCGCGATCCGGTTCGAGCAGGTGTCGTTTTCCTACGACGGCGTCCGCCAGATCCTGCGGCGGCTGGATTTCGAAATCCGCCCCGGCGAGATGATCGGTCTCGTCGGGCCGTCGGGAGCGGGGAAAAGCACGATCATCAACCTGATTGCGCGGTTCTACGAGGTCAGCGGAGGCAGGATCAGCATCGATGGGGTGGATTTGAAGCGGCTCGACACCGGGCACTACCGCCGCCAGGTGGGCATGGTCCAGCAGGAACCGTTTTTGTTTCACGGGACCCTGCTCGACAACATCCGCTACGGGCTGCCGGAGGCCGATCTTTCGAAGGTGATCGCGGCGGCGAGGGCCGCCAACGCGCACGATTTCATCTGCCGGCTTCCGCTCGGCTACGAAACCGTTGTCGGCGAGCGCGGGCACACGCTCTCCGGCGGCGAAAGGCAGAGGATTTCTATCGCGCGCGCCGTGCTGCACGACCCGCGGATTCTCATCCTCGACGAGGCGACCAGCAACGTCGATACCGAGACGGAGCGGAACATCCAGGAGGCGCTCGACCGCTTGGTCCAAGGCCGCACGGTCGTGGCGATCGCGCACCGGCTCTCCACGCTGCAACGTGCCAGCAGGCTTCTGGTGATCAAGGAGGGCGTGCTGGTCGAGGAGGGGACGCATGCGGAATTGCTCGCGCTCCCAGCCGGCCTCTACCGCAAGCTCCACGACCTCCAGCAACAACTCCACGCCAATTTTGCCGTATGAGTGAGCCCCATCCCCAACTCCGAACCGGCGCGGACGGACGCCTCCAGTGCAAATCTGCGGGCTCGTGGATACCGGTCCGTGTCGTCCGGTGCTTCCCGTGGGTTTCGGCAGACCGTTTTTTTTCTCTCCGCGACCGCGACGGCAAGGAGGCCGCGCTCGTGGAACAACCCGCCGACCTGGACGGGCTTTCGCGCAAGGCCCTGGGACTTGCCGTGGCCGCTTCCGCAAGCTGCCTGGAAATCCGTAAAATCCGCCGGATCGGGCAGGATATCGAGCTGCGCGTTTGGGAGGTCGAGACGCGGGCGGGCGGGCGGAAGTTCCAGACCGAACTCGACACGTGGCCGGAGCCGATCCCCGGCGGCGGATGGATCGTCCGCGACATCACCGGCGATCTCTACCGCATCCCCCGGCCCGAAGAACTCGACCAGACCAGCAAAAGCCTGCTCTGGGCGTTTCTGGACTGACGCCACCTCACCCGATCGCGAAGTTTTTTCATGGACAGGATGGGTTCACCCATCAGAATCAAAGCCCCGCATGCGTTGTTGTTTGTTGATTTTCTCCCGGTTTTCCGCAGCCGCCGCCTCCGTGATTTTTCTCGCCTCGTGCGCCTCGGTGAGCGTGAAGGATGTCGCCCGCCTGAATCCGAACCCGCCGTCCCGGTTGCCGGAAAAAGTCTTCGTTGCGCCGTTCAGTTTCAGCAGCCAGGAAATCCGTGTGGACCGGTCCGGGGCGGATCTCGAAGATTTCAAATTCAATCTCCGCGAACTCATGACGCGGAACCTCGTGCGGCGGCTTCCGAAGTCTGTCGCCCCGGCCGAGGCTGTCGCCGTCAACGCCCCGCTGCCGCGCGGAAATTACTGGCTCATCCAGGGGAATTTCGACCGGGTTTACCAGGGCAGCAGGTTTCTGAGGGCGGTGGTCGGGCTCGGGGCAGGAGCCACGCTCATGGACACCACCGTGGTCGTGTATGATCTTTCCGGCCCGTATCCGGTGCCGTTCCTGCGGATCGTCACCACGGGCGGATCAAATATCTCGCCGGGCATCGGCGGGGTCGCCGCAATTTTTTTGTCGGGACCGATGGCCCTGACCAACCTCGCCAACGTGGTGGATGGCGCGCGCAGCGGGGTTACGTTCGATACGGTCCGCACCACCCGCGAAATCAACTCCACCCTTTCCGAGTATCTCTACCAGCGGGGAGCAACCCCCTATAAAAAGGCCGCCGGCCCAAAACGTTTGGGGGAATTTCCGAACTGGCTCGGGCCGCCGGAGCGTGAAAAAATGAAGGGATCTCTGAGCGTCGAGCCGGCGCATCAGTGACCCGTCATCCGGTTGAGGCAAGCGAACGGACGCAAGGAGATCGCGCGCAAACGAGGCGAACTGCCCCCGCTTGCCAGGTTCGGCGCCATGGGCTAGGTTGGCGTAGCCCGACGGGCATATTCTTATGGCGAACGCAATGGTTATTGGGATCGGCGGGGTTGGCTCCGTGATCGGCCAGAAACTCCACGAATTCGATTGTTTCGACCGGATTGTCCTCGCGGATTTGGATCCGGTGTTCGCGCGGCAGTTGGCGGCCAAGACTCCGAAAAACCGGTTTGTCGTGGTGCAGGCGAACGCGATGGATATCGACGGTCTGGCCGCCCTGATGAAGGAACACGCCGTCACCGTGACCTGCAACGCGTGCGTCTGCCAGACGAACCACTCGGTCCTCGAAGCCTGCCTGCGAGCGGGCTCGCACTACCTCGACATGGCGGCGGATATTTACTCCGCCCCGGGGGTCAAGCGGCCGGGCAAAAATTCCTTCGAGGCGGAGATCGAAAAATTTCACCAGCCGTTCCTTGACCGCAACCTCGCGGGAATCCTGTGCATGGGGATGGACCCGGGCGCGGTGAACGTGTTTGCCCGCTGGGCGATCGACCGCCTCGATACCGCCTCGAGCATCCGCGTGCTCGACGCCGATAACGCCGAGGTCAAGGGATACCGGTTCGCCGTCCTCTTTTCCCCGGAGACATTTTTTGAGGAGCTCGGGGCGGCTCCTTATTACGTGAAGGACGGGCGGGTCGTCAGCGGGAAGCCGCTCGAAACCGAGGTGGAATGGGTCCGTTTCCCCGATCCGATCGGCCTCCAGAAAACCTACGCCGTCGCGCACGAGGAAGGCGTCAGCCTAGGGATTTATCCCCCGTTCGTTGAGAAAGGGGTCCGGTATTCCGTTTTCAAATACAGCGTCCCGGACAAGGTCGTGAACATCTCGAAGTCGCTCCAGCTCCTCAATCTCGACACCTGGAAAAAAGTCCGCGTGGACGGCGTCGAGGTTTCCCCGGTGCGCGTGGCTAGCGCCCACCTTCCGAAGCCCGCCCAGCTTGGCGCGACGGTGGACGGCTATTCGTGCGTGGGCACCGAGGTGCGCGGCACGAAGGACCGCAAACGCGTCGAGTATTTTGTTTACTCGATGGACAGCCACCGCGACACCTACGAGAAATACGGCTACTCGCTCACGCTCGTCCAGACCGGCATCCCGCCAGCCATTACGGCCAAACTCCTTGCCACCGGAAAAATTCCCGAGCGCGGGGTGATGATGCCGGAGGCGCTCGACCCCGAGGAACTCATGAACCACTTCACCCGCGAGGGGCTTCCGATTTTTGTCGAGAAGCGCGAAGTCGAGCGGATCTGATGCTTCTGCCATGAAGCCGAAACCGCTCTTCATCCACGGCCGCCATGTGGATTCGGAAAGCAGCCATGCCGTCATCAATCCCTGGAACGGCGCCCGTCTGGCGGACGTCTGCCTTGCCGACGCCGCGCAGGTTGAGGAGGCGGTCGCATCCGCCCACTCGGCGTTCCAGACCACGCGGAAAATGACCGCCGACGCGCGGGCTGTCATCCTGGAAAACATCGCGCGCCTCATCGCGGAGCGCAGGGCGGATTTCGTTTCGACGATCGTCGCCGAGGCGGGGAAGCCGGTCGCGTTTGCCGAGGCCGAGACCGAACGCGCGCGCCTGACCTTCCGCTTCGCCGCCGCGCTTGCGCTCTCCGACGAAGGCCACGGGATCGCGGTGGATGCCAGCGCGCCGGGGGCCGGGCATTTCGGCCTGGTCAAACGCTTTCCGATGGGCGTGATCCTCGGCATCACGCCATTCAACTTCCCGCTCAACCTCGTCGCCCACAAAGTCGCTCCTTGCCTCGCGACCGGCAACAGCATGGTCCTCAAACCCGCGTTGAAGACCCCGCTCTCCAGCCTCCTGCTCGCGGAGGTCCTCGATGCCGCCGGCGTCCCGCCTGGCCAGGTCAATGTTGTCCCTTTCAATCACGAGCACATCCCCCCGCTTCTCGTGGACCCGCGGATCAAGATGGTCAGCTTCACCGGCAGCGCCCAGGTCGGATGGCAGCTCAAATCGCAGGCCGCCAAGAAAAAAGTCGCCCTCGAACTCGGCGGCAACGCGGCCGTCGTCGTCGAGCCGGACTGCGACTGGCTGGCCGCGATCCCCAAGATCGCGGCCGCCGCCTTCGGCTACGCCGGGCAGTCGTGCATCAGCGTCCAGCGCATCCTCGTCCACAAGGACATCCACGCGCCGTTCCGCGACGCGCTTGTCGCCTGCACGAACGAAAAAATCCCGATGGGCAATCCCTCGGACAGATCGACCATCGTCGGCCCGATGATCAACGCCGGCGAACGCGAAAAAATCCTCGGCTGGATCAAGGTGGCCGAAGCGCGCGGTGCCCGTCTTCTCACGCCGTTGCGCGTCGAAGGCCGTTCTCTGCTCGGCCCGGTCCTCCTCGAAAATGTTCCCGCGGACTGCTCCGTGCTCTGCCAAGAAGCGTTCGCCCCGCTGGCCGTCCTACAAGGCTACGACTCGTTCCCGGACGCTCTCGCGATGGTCAACGACTCCGCGTTCGGTCTCCAGGCCGGGGTCTTCACCGGCGACATCCGCAAGGCGCTGCTCGCTTTTGAGGAACTCGAAGTCGGCGGCGTCCTCATCGGCCAGGTCCCCACGTTCCGCGTCGAGAACATGCCCTACGGCGGCGTCAAGGAAAGCGGCTTCGGCCGCGAGGGCGTCCGCTACGCGATGGAAGAAATGACCGATCCCCGCTGCCTCGTCATCAACCGGGGCTGAGGCTTTTCCGCCCACCGAAAAGGGCGAGTTCGAAGACCTTGAACCCGGATCCAGCGATTGAAGAAGCTGAGACAGAATGACCGGAATGAGTTACACGGAATCCACAGTGTCCTGAAATGTTCCTCTTCCTCCTCTTGCAAGTCTCTTCCGCGGAATTCTGTCCAAAATCCGTTTCCCGTTTCAAATCTCGACTGGCAGCCCAATTTCAATCGTCCGGTTGCTGGGCATCCGGAAAAAGTCAGCGGCATCTTCGGCGTTGCGGCTCATGACGGAGAAGACCGATTTGCTGAGGCGAGAGAGGCCTTTGCCTTGGACCGGCGTCAAGGATTCGCGGCCGAGGAAGAACGTGGTTTTTTCCAAGTCGATCTCGAACTTTTTCAAAGCCGCTGCCGCCACGACCTCGTTGATAGTCGGAGACTCCATGAAGCCGAAATGGGCAATAATCCGGAAGAAAGAGCACTCCATCGGTTCGATTTCTAACCGGGTATCCGGGTCCCGGTAGGGGATCCGATCGGTGGCGATTGTCAGCACAATATTCCGATCATGGATCACATGGTTGTGCTTGAGGTTTTGCAGCAAGGCATTGGGTGTTGCATCGGGGGAACTGGACAGAAAAATGGCGGTTCCCTTGACTCGGTAGGGGCTGAGACTTGCAGATAAAAGCCCGGAAAGATTGATGGATCCTACAAACTCTGTCAGCGGCATGGCATGTTTGAACTGCTCGCGAATACACTCGCGGCCCTTTTTCCAAGTGGTCATCGCATAAAACAAGACGGCGCCAATGAGGAGCGGGAGCCAGCCGCCGTGGAATACTTTCAGCGCGTTCGAGGAGAAAAACGCGATCTCCACCGTGGCAAACACCGTGCAAAAAAACAGCGCGGGCGGCCTGCTCCAATGCCAGACCCGCCGCATGGCAAAATAAAAGAGCGCCGTAGTGGTCAGCATGGTCAGGGTCACCGCAATTCCATACGCGGAAGCAAGGGCCGAGCTGCTCTGGAAGCCGATCACAAGGCCAATACAGGCAATCGCCAGCGCCATATTCACCTGCGGGATAAAAATCTGGCCGGAAGCTTCATCGCTGGTATGAAGCACATGCATCCGCGGGAGATACCCCATCTGAATCGCCTGCATGGTCAGGGAAAACGCCCCGGAAATCAGCGCTTGGGAGGCAATAATCGTTGCCGCAGTTGCCAGGAGGACCAGAGGCCAAAGCGCCCAACTCGGGCCCATCAAGTAAAAAGGGTTTTCGGCCGCTTTAGGGTTCGAGAGGATCAGCGCCCCTTGGCCCAGGTAATTCAGTGTGAGTGCGGGAAGCACAAAGGCATTCCAGGCGAGGCGAATCGGGCGTCGGCCGAAGTGACCCATGTCCGCATAGAGCGCCTCGCCGCCGGTGACGGAAAGAAAGACGCTGCCGAGCACGGCGATCGCCGTCGCGCGATGGTGGACCAGGTAGCCCAGGCCCATCAGTGGATTAAACGTCGCTAAAATGGCCGGTTGCCGGATGATATTCGCAACTCCCATCACCCCCAGCGAAAGGAACCAGACGGTCATTACGAGGCCAAAAATGCTCCCGACAGCCTCCGTTCCGCGCCGCTGCGCGGAGAAGAGTCCGATTAAAATTGCAATGGTGAGCGGGACGACGAATTTCCCGAATACGGGCGAGATAAGGTCCAGCCCTTCCACGGCGGAGAGCACGGAAATCGCCGGGGTGATCACGCCATCCCCATACAGGAGTGCTGCACCGAAAAGCCCGAGAATCGTCATCACCGCCACCGTTTTGCCCCGGTTCGGGGCGTTCCGGTATGGAAAAGCAAGCGCCAGAAGCGCAAGGATGCCGCCTTCCCCCTCGTTGTCCGCTTTCAAAACGAATCCCACGTATTTGATGGACACCAAAAGAATCAGGCTCCACAGAATGAGTGAAATGACTCCAAATACGTCTGCGGATGCTGCCCCGTGTTTCAGGCACTCCTTAAAGGCATAAAGAGGGCTCGTTCCGATGTCGCCAAAGACGACGCCGAGCGCCGTGACGGAAAGGGCGATGACTTTGGTGCCCGCTGGCTTTGCCCCTTGATGTCCCCGGCTGCTGTGGGTTGGTGCGGACATAGTTTCAAATACTCCGAATGCCGGCCACCGTCCAGCTTTTCTGCCGGATTCCCTCTCCCCTGGCAGCCGGCAAACGGCCCGATCTGTTCCCCATGCCGGTGGTCACGAAAATCTTGCCGTCCCCGATCTTGCCCGTCCTGGCCGCTTTTACGATTGCCGCCCGCGCGAAGGCGGCTGAAAACCCGTGAGCGACACGCCCTGGCAAGTTGGCCCGCATTATGCTCCATCGGATGTCCAAGGAAGGATTAAACTTATGGAAATCCGCGAACACATGGATCACGCCTATGCCAGATGCCTCGCCAGCCAGGTTGCGAGGTATCTCAAAGACCGTTACGGGGCCCGGAAAGTTTTGGTGTTCGGCTCGCTCGTCACGGGGTTTTTCAACCCCGACTTTTCCCCGATCAGCGTGGGGTTCGTCGGGGCCAGCGAAAACCTCGACGCCGACGCCAACGCCGACGCGGTCTCCGACTGCAGGTTCCACTTCGGCCACCGGGATCCGGACGGGATCAACCGGCTTCACATCGTCAGCCTCAAGGACGTCAGCCCGGCGATGCGCGACTGGATCCTGTGGGAGGCTGAGGAGGTCTGAAAAGTCAGAACGTGTGGATGAAGAGCCCGGAGCGGAGCTTGGGCTCGAACCAAGTGCTTTTCGGCGGCATGATCTGGCCCGCGTCGGCGATGTCCATGAGCTGGGCGACCGTCACCGGGAACATCGAGAACGCCACGGCCGCGCGGCCGGTTTTCACGCGATCCTCAAGCTCCGCGGTGCCGCGGATTCCCCCGACAAAGTCGATTCTCTTGCTCGTGCGCGGGTCGTCGATGCCGAGGACCGGGGCCAGCAGGCGGTCTTGGAGCACGCTCACATCGAGCCGCGCGACCGGGTCGGCGGACGGGTCGGTTTTCCATGAGAGCCCGATCCAGCGCCCGTCGAGGAACATGCTCACGTTTCCAGGCGCGGACGGCGATGCATGGGCGTTCTCCGTCACTTCAAATGTCTCGTGCACCTTCGCGAGAAATGCTTCCGGCGTGTGCCCGTTGAGGTCGCTGACCACGCGGTTGTAGGGGAGGATGCGGAGCTGGTCGGCCGGGAACAGCACGCAGAGGAACCAGTTGTATTCCTCGTCTCCGGTGTGGTGGGGGTTCGCCGTGCGGCGCTCGCGCCCGACGCGCGCGGCGCTGGCGCTGCGGTGGTGCCCGTCGGCGACGTAGGCGAGGGGAACCTTGGCGAACGCCTCCGTGAGCGGGCCGCGCTCCCGCATTTTCCAAAGCGTGTGGCGGATGCCATCCGGGGCTACGAAGTCCGCATCCGGCGGGAGCGATGTCCGCGCGGCGACCAGCGCATCGATGTCCGGGCGGCCCCGGTAGGTGAGGAAAACCGGGCCGGTGTCGGCCCCGAGCGTGCCGATCAGCTTCGTGCGGTCGTCCTCCTTGTCCTTGCGCGTTTTTTCATGTTTGCGGATGATGTCGTTCTCGTAGTCGTCGATGTGGCAGACTGCGGCCACGCCGGTTTGCACGTGGCTGCCCATCTGCTGGCGATACAAATAAACCGTCGGCCCGGGCTCGCGGACGAGCGCGCCCGACGACACTAGCCCGTCCAGGTTTTTTTTCGCCGTCGCATAGACGATCTCCGAATACGGGTCCGTCTCCGGCGGCAGATTGATCTCCGCGCGGTCCACATGCATCAGGCTGTGCGGGTTCCCGGCTGTCAGCGCGGCGGCCTCGGCTCGGTTCACCACATCGTAAGGCACGCAGGCGACATCCGCCGCCAATTCGGGTTTCGGGCTCAGCCCCTGGAATGCTCGGACTCTCAACATGGGCGGCTTTGTAGCAGCGCGGAGCACGCCGCGCAAGTCACCCGAGAAAGGGATTCAGAACACGGACCCCGGCCTTGCGGAAATCCCGTTCGTTTCTGGTAGCGACGGTCAGCCCGTGCTGGAGTGCCGACGCGGCAATGAGGCTGTCCTTGAGGGGCATCGCCAGCCCGGCTTTTCTCAGGTTGGCGAGGAGTTGAGCCCAGCGCATGCCGGTTTCGAAGTCCCATGAAAGACAATGCAACGAGCCAGCAACTCTTTGGAACCATTCCTCAAGCCGCTTCCTGCGCGCGCCGGAAGGGAGGCAAAGGATCCCGGTCCTGAGTTCCCCGATGACAATCGGATCCACAGCGAGCTCCTCTTCGTTGTCTTTCAACCAGACAACAACGCCTTCATCCGGCTCCGGCTTGGTCACCTCGCTCAAGACGTTGCTGTCAACAAGGAAGGGCATATCGAATCGGTGGTCTCGTTGGATTCCACCGGGCGAAACCAATTTTTGTCCGGGCAGGACAGAAGCAGTCGCGCCAGCCCCTTGCGGGATCGCCCCGGCGTTTTCAGCCGCAAATGATAATCTCCGGATGAGATCCGCTCGATTTCAAAGACCTGCCCTGGACGGATCCCGTCCTCCCTCCGCATTTCCGCCGGAAGAACAATCTGGCCTTTGCTGGAAATGCAGGTCGTCATTTGGCAGGTAAGATATCATCTTACATTCCCGTTTGTCAACCGCCTGAGAAATGGACGGCCGTTGATGGGACCGGATCAAGGAGTGAGCGGCCCGAGAAGCAGCGGGGGCAGTTCGTGCAGGGCGTCGATCGTGTGGTCCGGGGTGACGTCGGCGAATTCCTCCGAGCCGGGGACCCGGATCCAGACGGTGCGGCCGATTCCGGCGGCTTGGGCTCCGGCGATGTCGCGGGCGAGGCTATTGCCGACCATCGCGGCGGCATCCGGCGCTGTTCCGAGTTCCCGGAGAAGGATGTGGAAGATTTCGGGGTTCGGCTTCCCGACCATGTGCTCGCCGGAGACCGCGACCGCGTCGAAAAGTTGGGCGAGCCCGGAGTCGGCGAGTTTCCCTCGCTGGAGGTCGGGGGCCCCGTTCGTGAGGAGGCCGATTTTGAAGAAAGGTTTCAAGCGGGCGAGGGTTTCTTTGGCGTCCGGCATCAGGCGCTGGAGCTTGCGGCGGGCCGAGGCGAATTCTTTGGCCAGCGACCCGTCGTCATCCGGCAGCCCCTGCTCGCGGAGGAGGGCGTCGAACAGGCTGCGCCGGAATCCCATCGACCATGCTCGCAGCGTTTCGATGCCGGGTGAATCGAAATTCCCCCAAAGGCATTCCTCGGCGGTGACGCCGGTTTCGTTGCAATAGGCGAGGCACGGGTTGTCGCGCCACAGGGCCTGCGACAGCCTTTTCGCGTCAGCGAGAAAACGCGGGACCTCCGTCCCATGAAGTTTTGCCGCCAGGGCGGCGGTTTGCTCCATCGCGGATTTCGAGATTGCTTCATCCACAATCAGCGTGTCATCGAGGTCGAACAGGATCGCTTGAACCGGCATGATCATCCCCTCTCAGAGCCGACGCCCACTGTCCATCTTGTAAAACGAAAATATTCGTGCTGGAATTCACGCTTCCTATGAGCGCATTTCCCGACATCAAGAACATCCCCTACGAAGGCCCGTCCTCAAAAAACCCGCTGGCCTTCAAGCATTACAATCCCGACGAGCTGGTCGAAGGAAAATCCATGCGCGACCACCTGCGGTTTTCGGTGGTGTATTGGCACACGTTCCGCGGGGCCGGGTCCGACCCATTCGGGGCCGGGACGATGCTGCGCCCGTGGGACGACGGATCAAACTCGGTCGCGAACGCGCAGAAGCGCGCGCGGATCGCCTTTGAATTCATCGAAAAGCTCGGGGCCCCGTTCTATGCCTTCCATGACCGCGATATCGCCCCCGAGGGCGCCTCGCTAGCCGAGTCGAACAAAAACCTCGATGCCGTCGTGAAGGTGCTCAAGGAAGAGCAGGGGCGCACCGGCATCAAACTTCTCTGGGGAACGGCCTGCCTGTTTGCAAACCCCCGATTCCTCCACGGTGCCGCCACGAGCCCGAATGCCGACGTCTTTGCCTACGCCGCCGCGCAGGTGAAAAAGGCGCTGGAAGTCACCCACGAGCTCGGCGGCGAAGGCTACACGTTCTGGGGCGGGCGCGAGGGATATTCGACGCTCTGGAACACCGACATGAAGCGCGAGCTCGACCACTTGGCAAAATTTCTCCACATGGCGGTGGACTACAAAAAAGAGATCGGCTTCAAAGGCCCGTTCTACATCGAGCCGAAACCGAAGGAGCCGACCCGCCACCAATACGACAGCGACGCGGCCGCCTGCCTGAACTTCCTGCGCGAATACGGGCTCCTCGAGCACTTCCAGCTCAACCTCGAAACCAACCACGCGACGCTCGCCGGCCACACGATGCACCACGAATGCGAAGTCGCCGCCGCCGCCGGGGCGCTCGGCTCGATCGACGCCAATACCGGCGACGAGCTCATCGGATGGGACACCGACCAGTTCCCGAGCAGCCTCTACCTCACCAGCGCGATCATGCTCACCGTCCTCAAAATGGGCGGCCTCAAAACCGGCGGCCTCAACTTCGACGCGAAGGTCCGCCGCGAGTCGTTCGAGCCGGCCGACCTCTTCTACGCGCACATCGGCGGGATGGACGCCTTCGCGCGCGGGCTCAAAATCGCGGCCGCGATCCGCCAGGACGGCCGCCTCGGCGACATTGTAAAAACCCGCTACGCGAGCTGGGATTCCGGTCTCGGCGCGGAAATCGAATCCGGCAAACAAACGTTCAAATCACTCGAAAAGATCGCCCTCGCCGCCAAGGACCCGGTCCAGCACGGCAGCGGACGCCAAGAGCTCATCGAAAATATTATCAACGAGCTGATCTGACGGCCGCCTTCCCGCTTCCGTCTCGCTGAAACGCTCCCAAGTCTCGGGATTTGGTTGAGATCGTTTGTGATACCATTTTATAGTATCGCATCGTAATGAACAATAAGCATCGCGAAACGTTGCGGAAGATTTTTGAGACCCCGGTGCGGGGAGACGTGGCGTGGCGGGATGTGGAGAAGATGTTTATCGCTCTGGGAGCCGAAGTATCCGAGGGATCGGGGTCGCGTGTGCGGGTGGCGTTGGGCGGCGTTCGCGCCGTCTTCCATCGCCCGCACCCTGCCCCGGCGACGGACAAAGGCGCACTCAAAAGCGTGAGACGGTTTCTCGAACAGGCGGGAGCAAAACCATGAAATACAAAGGATACACAGGATCGGTGACGTTTGATGAAGAAGGGGAGATTTTTCACGGCGAGGTGGAGGGGCTGCGGGACGTGGTGACGTTCCAGGGCACGACGGTCGCGGAAATCAAGAAGGCGTTCCATGAGAGCGTCAATGACTACCTCGAATTTTGCGCGAAGCGGGGGGAGTCTCCGGAGCGTCCGGCGAGCGGGCGGTTCGTGCTTCGCGTGCCTCCGGCGATGCATCGCAAGCTGGTCGCCGCAGCCAAGCGCCAGAAAAAAAGCCTCAACGCCTACATCCTCGAGCGCCTCCAAGCGGCTTGATTGCCGGCTCTGCGGGAAGAATCGGGGCAGATGAACTACGAGCGCATTTGAGCAGGTTGACCGGCTGGTAGCGCTGATGACACCAGGCGAGGTTTTCGCGCCTTACTTGACCGAATTTTCCACCCAGTCGATGAGGGCTTTGGGGCCGCCTGCCAGGTAGCCGGGGTTGCGGGCGAGTTCCTTGCCTTTGCTGTCCACGAGCACGAGCGTCGGGAAGCCGTCCACGCCGAATTTTTTTTCCAGTTCCGCGTTCTGCTTTTTCACATCTGCGGACTGGGGTTTGCCTTGCGGGAAATCGACCGTGACAAGGACCAGGTTCTTTTCGGCGAACGTTTTGAATTCCGGCTGCGAGAAGGTTTCCTTGTCCAGTTTGATACACCATCCGCACCAGTCGGATCCGGTGAAGTCGAGGAGGACGGGTTTGTTGGTTTTGGCGGCCTGCTCGAGCGCCGCTTTGTAGTCGGTTTGCCATCCGTCGGCCGCAAAGAGGGTGGTGGAGGCGAGGACGATCGCGGAGAGGAGGAGACGTTTCATAAGAATCCAAGCTTCACGCAGAAATTTTAAAATTCAAACGCAAAGAGCGTCGGGATCAAAATTCGGGGCGATGTCCCCGCTGACGGAATGCCTTTCCCCAGCGGCCAGATGGTGGGCGGCGGCGTAGGCGATCATCAAGGCGTTGTCGGTGCGGAGGCCGTCGGGCGCGAAGCGGAGTGTCACTTCGGCTTTTTCCGCGCGGGCTGCTGCGGCCTCGCGGAGGCAGGCATTGGCGCTGACTCCGCCGCTCATGGAGACAATTTTTCTTCCGCGGGTTTTGGCCGCCCGGAAGGTTTTCGCCTCGAGCACATCGACGACGGCGAGCTGGAACGACGCGCAGATGTCGGGGAGATCGGCCTCAGAAAATCCCTTTTCCAAAAAAACCCGCACGGCGGTTTTGAGCCCGCTGAAACTGAAATGGGAATCGCCGGAATCGAGCATCCCGCGGGGGAAATCGAAGCGCGAGGGGTCGCCCGCGCGGGCGAGGCGGTCGATTTCCGCGCCGCCCGGATACCCGAGGCCGAGCATTTTGGCCACCTTGTCAAAGGCCTCGCCGGCCGCGTCGTCGCGCGTTCTGCCGAGGAGTTCGTATTGTCCGAATCCCCGCACGTCGAAGAGCAGCGTGTGGCCTCCGCTGACGACGAGCGCGATATGGGGCGGGATTTCCGCCTCGCCGAAGAACGGGGAGAGCAGGTGTCCCTCGATGTGGTTGACCGCAAGGAACGGGCGGCCGGCACCCAGGGCGAGCCCTTTCGCCGCCGCCGATCCAACGAGCAGAGCCGCTGCAAGTCCGGGGCCGGTTGTCGCGGCGACGGCATCGATCTGATCGAAACCCACTCCCGCCTTGTCGAGCGCGAGATCGACGATGCCGGGGAGAAATTCGAGATGGTTTCTCGAGGCTACCTCCGGGACCACCCCTCCGAATTCCGAGTGGATCTGCGCCTGGCTGAAAATTTCGTGGGCCAGCACCCCTCCGAAGCCCTCGAGCACAGCCGAGGCGGTCTCGTCGCACGAGGTTTCGATGGCGAGGATGCTCACGGTTTGGAGGCTTTCCCCGAGTAAAGGAGCGTGCCTTGCAGCGCATCGACCGCCCGTTCTAGCTGGGGATCCATGAACACCGCCGCGTCCTTCGAGCCGTCTTCTTTGGGCTGCCGCGCCCGCAGCAATTCGGTCTCCTGGTCGTAGGTCAGCGTCGCCCGGATGTGCGGGGCGACCCCGTGCTGGTGGATCAGGTTTTTTCCCGGCGTGAAATATTTTGCGGTGGTGAGGCGGACGGCCGAGCCGTCGGGAAGGGCGATCACGCTCTGGACCGAGCCTTTTCCGAATGTGGTGTCGCCGACCAAAATCGCCCGGTTCAAGTCCTTGAGCGCCCCAGCCACGATCTCCGAGCCGCTGGCGCTGGCGTAGTTGACCAGCACCGCAATCGGGTATTTTCGCTGCGGGCCTTTGTGGTTTTCGGTCTTGTATTCCCTGGTGGGTGTGCGGCCCTGCGTGAAGGCGACCATCGTGTTCGCGGGCAGGAACTCGCCGCAGACATCGACCGCGCTGTTGAGGAGGCCGCCCGGGTTGTAGCGCAGGTCGAGCACGAGCGCGTCCATCCCCAGCTTCTCGAGCTTGTCGAGGGCCTTCGCGAGCTCGTCCGCGGTGGGCTCGTTGAACTGCGTGATCCGCACATAGCCGATCCGGGCCCCTCCGCGGCCGGGCAGGATCTGCGCGTCCTTGACCGTCGGGACCTTGATCACCGCGCGGGTGAGCTCGTAGTCTTTGATTTCCTTGGTCGCCGGCCGGTTGATCGTGAGGGTAACTTTTTCCCCCACCTTGCCGCGCAGTTTTTCCACCGCTTCGTGCAGGGCGAGCTTGTCCGTGGTTTGCCCGTTGATCTTGAGGATTTGGTCGCCGGGGAGGATGCCTGCCGCGAAGCCTGGGGAATCTTCCATGGGATTGATCACCGTGAAGACGCCGTTCTTCTGGCCGACGACCACGCCGAGGCCGCCGAACTCGCTTTTCGTGTCCTCCTGCATGTTCTTGAATTCCTCCGGATCCATGAACTGGCTGTGAGGGTCAAGGGCGCCGAGCATCCCCCTCATGGCATCGTAGGAGAGGTCTTTGTAGGAGACCTTGGAATCGTCCACGTAATCCTGCCGGATCAACTGCATCGCGCGGGCAAGCGTCTGCATCTGCCCATACGGAGAGTCTTCATCCTGCGGGGGGGTGGAGGAATCCTCAGCCCGGGCCGCGCTTGCGGCCACGGCGAGAAAAGCGAGAAGAAGCCGGTTCATGTTAAAGCCCAACATACGCAATTTTCCGGCGGCGGAAAATTATAACCACTGCCGGATCCTATCCGCATAACGGTTGTAGAAATACCCGAGCAAGAGGAGGACGCTGCCCAGCACAAGAAAGCTCAAAATCTGGAGCGGGAGGTCGAGCAGCCAGACGTCGATGAGGACGATCCTGCACAACGCGAGCGCGAGGATCCCCAAGCCTCCGAGGCGGAAGATCCGGGCGCGCACCAGGAATCCCGCAAAAAAAAGCGCCAATGCCAGAAGCGCCCAAGCCGCGGTGAGCGGGACGGGATCGTGATAGAAACAAACCGCCGAGGTCACCCAGACAAAAAGCGCGATCACCCCCGCAATCCCCGCGAACCGCGCCATTCCCGCAGGAGCGCGCACGGCGCGGGCAAGCCTTTCCTGGCCGAGGAGCAGGACGCAGCCGAAGAGGTCCCAGGGAGCGTAACGCGCGTCGGATCCGACCGAGTGCCAGAGGAAAATCAGGAGCGCAGCGACGGCGAGAATGGTGGCGACCGCCTGGCGCAGCGGCCGTTCGCGTGAGAACGAGAGGGCGATGGTCGCCGCGAGAGCAACCAGCCAGAACCGGTGGCTCTCCGGGACGTATGTATTCGCCCAAGTCCAGAAAAGAAGAGTCGCGGCGATGGCGAGCACGCCGCTCGGTATTCTGATGAGTTTGTCTCCCCTGCCAACCAGCGGCCCTGTCACCGCGGTCGCAGAAAGCAAACCGAGGGCGAGAAGCGACGCGCGGAGGCCGGCGGATTCCAGCGTTCCGAACCCAACCATCGCCGATCCGGCGGCGGCCAGCAGCCCGGCAAACGCCAGCTCCCGGCATTTGTGGAATGGCAGGCCCGCGACAATGACCAGGCCCAGGAATGCGGTCCCGGCGGACTCCCACTCGTCGGGAAGCTGATTCATCAGGATCCCAAAACCCAGCGCCACACCAGCGAGCGCGAGAACAAGCGAGCGGGGAGAAATGTCGGGGCCGCGCCCGCAGAACCGGGCGTTGCCAGCCAGGAGGGCCGCGACCAACCACGCCGCCCAGATGGTTCCAGATTCGGAAAGCGATGCCATTCCCGCGAGCATCGCGAGCACCCCAGCCACCGGCCCGGCAACCGCGAGGATGCGGGAGGGCAACTGGCTTGCGGCGAAGACCAGGAGCGAACATTCGACGGCCAGGATGACCGCGAGGCTGTTGCCGGTGAAGCGGATCAGGATCGCGAGGGTGATGAAAAAAAGGCCCTTGGCCAGCCAGGCCGAACCGGTCGGGGTGCCCGCTCCGTAAACCTGCCTGGCGGCCAGCGAGAGCCCGATCTGGACGAGGCCGAAGACCAGCGAGACGATCCAAAGGCTGTCGTGGTGGGCCGAGGAAATGGCGAACGCCGCCAGGCAGAAGAAAGCGGCGTCGTTGAGGGTCGAGAAAACCACGCGCGCCGCCCCCGCGACTTTCGGGCCGGTCGCGAGAAACGCGCCCGCCGTGAAGACGATCCAGTAAACGGACAGAAAGCCCAGTCGCAGGGTGAGATCCGCATCGCCGGACGCATGCACCTCCCAGAACTTCCAGTTTTTGGCGAGCTGCCAGGCGAAGTAGGACCAGTAAGTCGCCGCCAGGGCCAGAAAAGGCACGGCCATCCAGCGTTTGCGGGTCATCAGCACCACCGCGGCAACCCCGAGAATCGCGTTCGAGGAGAGCGTGAAATACGCGATCGGATTGACCGCGGAGGCATAGAAAGCGAGGAGGATCGCCAGCGCGGCCGTGGACTGGGAGTTCCGCCGGTCGGCCATCCAGCCGATGACGCCCGCAATCGCGACAAGGAACAGCCCGGCAACCAGCGGGCTGCCGATCACTTTGAGCGAGGGAACGAAATACGCTGCGTAGGTCGTGTAGTAAATCGCCGCCATGCCGCCGGCGATCAGGATCCCCGCGTAGCTCCGCAGCGATTCGCGCCCGCGCTCGATCAGCAGCCCGGTCGCGCACAGCGTCCCTCCGGCCAAATAGAGGAGCCCGAGTTTTGCGACGGAGCCGAAATTTTCGACAAGGCTTTTCCAAGCATAATTGGCGAGGAAGACCAGCCCGGTGAGCACGATCACGATCCCGATCCGCGCCAGCCAGACCGTGCCGACCCGCATTTCCAGCGAGGCCTCGGGAGCTTTGGAAACTTGCGGAAGCGGCACAGGCGGAGCCGCGGCGACCGGCGGCGCGACAGCCTCCTGTTCGCCTGCCGCCTCGATAGGCAGAGGCGGTGGAATTGGCGGGGCCTGCGGAGTAGGCGGGGCGACGGGTGGAGGAACCGGCGGCTGCTCGGGCTCCTGCGGAGGCCCATACCGCAGGCTCAGCTTCAACTCGGCCAGCGTCTCGTCCAGCCCGGCCAGTTCCTGCCGGAGCAGCGACTGACGGCGTTCGAGGGCATCCAGCCTGGCTCGCACATCGTCATTCATCCCGCCAGCAAGCCTTGCCCCGGCCCTTCTGTCAACCCGCAGTGTGCAGACTGTCGGCGACGGAGCATAAGCGAACGGTTTTCAATGTGTCAAAAGGCCCAGGCCCGCGGATCAGCGCCTTTTATCTCAGCAGCCCGTGCATAAGCGGGCTCTGGAAGCTGAGGCGGATCAGGTCGAGGAGGGCCGATGGGAGGAGGCCGGCATAAAGGGTTGTGGCGATGAGCAGAAAGGCTCCGAGCTTTTCGGGAAGGGTGATCGGGTCGAACGCGTGGGCGGGCGCGGAAGATTCGCCGGACGGATAAAACGTGCGCTGGAGCGCGCGGAGGGTGAAGGCAACCGTCACGACAACCCCGATGCCGGCGGGGAGGAGCAGCCAGGGAAGCGATCTCCACGAACCGCTGAGGATCGTGAACTCGGCAATGAAGCCGCTGAAACCGGGCAGGCCCATCGAGGCGACCGAGGCGACGGTGAATGTGAATGCGGCGAATGGGAGCGCCTTTGTCAGGTTCATTTTCCCGAGCTCCGCGATGTCGCGCGTGTGGGTGCGATCGTAAATCATCCGCCCGACGACGGCGAAGAGGAGCCCGCCGATGATGCCGTGCGAGAACATCTGGAGGACGGACCCGCAGAGGCCGGCGATGTTGAGCGTCATGAGGCCGAGCAGGACGAACCCCATGTGCGCGATACTCGAATAGCCGACCGTAAATTTCAGGTCCTTCTGCGCGAGAGCGACGAGCGCACCAAGGACGATGCCCGCGGTCGCAAGCACGGCGATCAGGATCCTCCATTGGTCGAGGCCCTGCGGAAAAAGCGTCATCGCCACGCGGAGCGCGGAATACGAGCCGAGCTTCATGACGACGCCCGCAAGCAGCATCGAGACGGCGGTCGGCGCGGCGACGTGCCCGGTCGGCGCCCACGTGTGGAACGGCCACAGGCCGGCCAGCACGGCGAAGCCGATGAACATCACCGGAAACGCCCAGGACTGGAAAGCGGGCGCGAAATGCGCTTTCGCGGGGTCGGCTAGCGTGAAGAGATCGAACGAATGCGCGCCCGAGGCGGCATAGGTAGCGATCAGTGCGAGCAGGACAAGCGCGCTGCCGGCGACCGAATACATCGTCAGCTTCATCGCGCCGTATTCGCGGTTCGTGGACCCCCATGCCGCGATCAGGAAATACTTCGGGATGATGACAATCTCGTAAAATACGAAGAGCAGAAAGAGGTCGAAGCTCTGGAAGACCCCGTAAACCCCGCCGATGATGACCAGGTAAAATGCGAAAAACGCCCGCGGGCGGTGCGTGACGTTCCATGAAAAAAGAACGCCGGCCACCGCGATAATCCCGGTCAGCAGCAGCATGACCACACTGATGCCGTCGGCCCCGGTCGAAAACGAAATGCCGAGCTGGGGGATCCACGGGATCCTCGTCAGATACTGAAAATGCGGAGCGCCGGGAGAGCTGTCGTAAAACAGGAACGCAAACTTCGCAAACCCCAGCCCGGTCAGGGCCGCGAGGAGAGCGATCCACTTGGCGAGCGGCGCCCGGCGCTCCGGCAGCAGGAGGATAAGCGCGGCACCGGCGAATGCGGAAAGAAATGTGGCGTTAAGAATCATTGGAAGAAACAATCACCGGGTTCGGCCTTTCATTTCGCATTTCAAATTTCGCATTCCACATTTTTTCAAGGTCATGGCTTGTTGAAGAGGGCGATGAGCACCTGCGGGTAGATGCCGAGGACGAACATCAGGGCGATCGCGGGCGCAACGGTGAGGATTTCAGCGGTGGTGAGGTCGGGGAATTTCGACCAGCGCTCCGGCAGCGGTCCGGTGAAGACTTTTTGGATGATGTTCAGCAGGAAGACCGCGGTGACAAAAAGCCCGATGGCGGCGAGCGCGGCCGACCACCAGACGAGTTTGAAGGCACCGCTGAAAATCAGGAATTCGCCGACGAACCCATTCAGCCCGGGAAGCCCGAGCGACGAGAAGATCGCGATCCCCATCAGCCCGGCGAGCACCGGGGCCGCCGTGCGCAGGCCGCCGAAGTCGGCCATCCCCCGCAGGCCGCCGGAGCGGCGTTCGATGAACCCGACGAAGCAGAAGAGGGCGGCGGCGGTGAGGCCGTGGTTGAAGATCTGGAGAAGAACGCCGTTCGTCGCCGCCGCGCGGGCGGCGGGCGCGCCCATCGGGACGACCGCGACGGCAAAGATCCCGAGCAGGCAATAGCCGAGGTGGTTGACCGACGAATACGCGAAAATGCGCTTGAGGTCGGTCTGCGCGAGTGCGGTGAACGCGGAGAAGATGATCGTCGCGAGCGCGAGCCAGAGGAGCGGGGTCGCGAGTTCCTGCATCCGCTGCGGGAACAGCGGCACGAGGAGCCGCAGAAATCCATAGACCCCCATCTTCGACATCAGCCCGGTGAGAAGCATCGTGACCGATGACGGAGCCTCCGCGTAGGCATCCGGCAGCCAGGTGTGGAACGGCACGACGGGAACTTTCACCGCGAGGCCGAGGAAGATGCAGCAAAAAACCAGAAGGCCCGCTGACGGCCACCCGAACCGCGCGGCGAGGAGACCGTCAAGCGACGGGCCGGCACTCGCCAGGCGGACGAGGTCGAACGTCCCCGTGACAAGCTGGATGGCCAGGAACCCGACGAGCATCGCGAGCCCGCCGAGCAGGGTGTAGATGAAAAACCGCAGGGCCGCAGTCGTCGCCGCTTTTGTTCCCGCCGAGCGGATGAGCAGGAACGAGGGCACGAGGCTCAGCTCGTAATAGAGGAACCAGTGGATGAAATTCAGAGCGGTGAACGATCCGAACAGCGTGGTTTCGAGGAGCAGGATCAGCACGATTTGCAGTCTCGAAATGCCGGGCCCAGCGGACAGCACCGCGAACGGCGTGATGATCGCAGTCAGCAGGATCAGCATCAGGCTCATGCCATCGGCACCGACGAAGTATTCGACGCCGAGCGAGGGGATCCACGCATGGCGTTCGACAAACTGGATCCCGCCCGCGGCATGATTGTATCGGAACGAGAGCACGGCCGCGCTGGCCAGAGCCCCGAACATGTAGGCTAACCCGATCCAGCGTGCCGCTTGCGGCGAACGGTCGGACAGGGGCCCAGTGGATGTCTGCCCGGTCGCCGGCGAAGGCAGGAGCGCGACCAATAAGGCTCCGAGAAATGGGATCAGCGTGAGGAGTGTCATGTGAGCAGCCATCCGAGAATGATAAGAAGGAGAACGGCCCCGACGCTCAGGAACCGCAGGTAGCCCTGCACGCGGCCGCTTTCCCACGAGGAGGCGAGCTGTCCGCCGTCGCGGAGTCCGCCGCAAATGCTGTCGAATCCGAGGTTGATCCAGAACCTGTCAAAGAGGTCGCTGAGCGACGAGGCGGCCAGGGACAGCCCGCCGACCAGCCGGACGATTCCGGAGAGGATCCAGCGGTCGATCCATCCTGCGAGGCTCCCCAGCAGCCCGAGCGCGCGGACGACAGTCGCGTGGTAAAACTCGTCCACGTAGAAACGGTTCGCGAGCGCACGGAATCCGCCCGCCCAAATCCGGGCCAGCGGATCCACGGCCGCGAAGTGCCGGTAGAGGAAGTATCCGATCCCGATTCCGGCGGCCACGATCACGACCGAGAGCCCGGCGATCGTGACGAAATCGTGCTCGGCCAGCCGGGCAAAATCGAGCGTGATGGGCTCGCCCGAGTGGTAGCCATGGAACCACGGCCACGCGGGCGTCGCGGGGATGGACATCAGGACAGCGGCTCCAGCGAGGATCCCGAGCGGGACGGTCATCACCGCAGGGCTTTCGTGCGGGTGGGCGTGGCCGCGATACGAGCCCGCGAACACGTAGCACATCTGGCGGGTCATGTAGAATGCGGTAAGAAACGCGGCGGCGGCAGCCATGAAGAACGGCAGTTGCGAGACCGGCCACTGGTGGGCGACGTGGAGAATTTCATCCTTGCTCCAAAAGCCGGAGAAAAAGAACGGGACCCCGCAGAGGGCCATCATGCCGATGGCGTAAGTGATGAATGTGACCGGCATGTATTTCCTCAAACCTCCCATGTTCCGGATGTCCTGTTCCTCGTGGACGCCGTGGATGACGGAGCCCGCACCGAGAAAGAGGAGAGCCTTGAAAAACGCGTGGGCGATCAGGTGGACCATGGCCGCTGTG
>Ga0073936_10002928_pt1 | contig 24956 bp, 16 predicted proteins | sample AliMusrvi5mmetaG_FD_87041 | JGI IMG/M metagenome (GOLD analysis project Ga0073936, IMG submission 87041) | Freshwater lake bacterial and archeal communities from Alinen Mustajarvi, Finland, to study Microbial Dark Matter (Phase II) - Alinen... | ecosystem: Environmental > Aquatic > Freshwater >... | reverse complement strand
CTACTGGGTTTCATTTATACTTGTCATCATCGGCGTTATCTTCGGTATGTTTATCAGTTCGATTGATTCTGCCACCAAATGGATCGTCTCTTCCCTGTACGGAGGTTATACTGCTGCGAATGTTCTCAAATGGATTTGGTGGCGGTTTAACGGATATGGCTATTTCTGGGGAATGCTTACTGGGCTTGCAGCATCTTTGTTTATCCCATTGTTTTTCCCTGAAGCCTCTGCGTTGAATACCTTCCCGGTAATCTTGCTGATCTCATCGGTGGGATCCATTGCAGGTAGCCTGCTTACTGAACCGGATAACGAAGAGGTCTTAAAGAAATTTTATTCCTCAGTCCGTCCATGGGGTTTTTGGGAGCCAATATACAGAAAAGTAAAAGCCGAAAATCCACTTTTTAAGAAAAATGGGGACTTTGGACGCGATATGATGAACAGTGTCGTAGGAATTGCGTGGCAAATGTCGATGCTTGTAATGCCTATCTACCTGGTTATCCGCGAATACATGTCATTGTCTGTGGCCTTTGCTGTATTTATGGTGACGACTATTTTTCTTAAGTATTACTGGTACGACCGGCTGGAAGATTGGTGATTTCTATATCTGGGGTTAAGTTTTTAAATTTTTTTACCTATTAATCGATTAATAAGAGATTAATTTCGTATGTTTGATTGTTGATTGAGGTTTTTTAACAGTTAAACAGGTAGAAAATGAGGAATTGGTCAATCCTTTTATTAGGACTGATTTTAATGGTTTTACACTCTTACAAAACTTCTTCTCAGAATTTATTTCATTCGGGGCTCTTGTTTACGGCCGCACCCAATCCTAAGGAGGAGCGCACAACGCTTGATCTTACAGCTAATTCCCTGATAACTGCGCGTAATAAATTTAACCTGGAGTTTGATATGGCGATGTGGAGTCGCGATCAATTTGGTTATGTTTTCAGAATATTTGATAAGGAACATCATAATATTGACCTTGTTTACATCCCGGAAAGCAGTACACTCGCTATTTTAAAACTTGTTGTAAATGGCTTACCGACAACCATTAATATCCCGCTTGCAGAAAAGGACCTGGTCCGCAATAACTGGCTTCATCTTGTGTTATCCTTTGATTTAAAGCACAATAAAATCAGTGTTGAGCTGGGTAACCGGCTTATAAATGATGACAAGGTTGATTTAAGTGGATTCAGAAGGCTAAACATCTGTTTTGGGGCTAATCACTCCATCTACTATCCCACTACTGATGTACCACGCATGGCCATACGGAATATTCGCACAAGTGATTACAATAATAAATCTACACATAACTGGTTGCTTAATGAATCGGACGGTGAGCATGCATCTGATCTGGTAGGCAACCTTTCGGCCAAAGTTAATAGTCCTGCCTGGTTGATTAACAATCACTTCTTTTGGACAAAAAAGGATGAATTAAAGTTGGAAGCCTCCTCAGGAGTCGCTTTTGATACCGCTCAGAACCGGATTCTCTTCGTTGGAAAACACAAAATTATAGCTTACGATATTGTAAATTCAGAGACGACGATCCAAAATGTCGTTAATGCGAAACCATCGGTTTTAAAATCAGAATCCTATTACTATTCATATTCAGCCAGGAAGATATTTTGTGTAGGAACTGTACCCAATGAAGTGAATGTTTATGATGAACATACCAATACATGGGGGAGGGCTCTAGCTGGCTCTTCGGCTATCCAGTCTGCTAATTCAACCTTTTTTCTCAATGATAATGCTGATGCGGCATATTCACTTGGAGGTTATCACAACTACAGGTATTATGATTTTCTGATGAAATATAGTTTTTGGGAGAAGAGTTGGCGACAGGTTTTGCTTCGGGGTGACCGGTTAGTTCCAAGGTCGTATGCGGCGATCACAAAATGGGGGAAACCTGGCGAATATTTGATTTTTGGGGGTTATGGAAATAATTCCGGGCAACAGGAGCTTGGTCCTCAGTGTCTTTATGATCTCTATCGTTTAAATACCAATGATTCAACGCTGGAGAAGAAATGGAATATCGAAAATGTGACCGAGAATTTTATTCCAATGGGGTCAACTACTGTTCCCGAGCCAACACCGTCGCTCTACGTACTTGGATTTCCCCCGTTTTTAAACGGAACTTATCTGAAACTTTACCGGATTTCACTCGAAAAGCCTGAATATTCGGCGGTGAGTGATACCATGCATTTCTATTTTGACGAGGAGCGTTCAAAGGCAACACTCTCATATTTTGAGAAAACGCACGAGTTTTTTGCAGTTGTTAAATCACCTTCCGGAGACGATTCAACGAATTATAAGATTTTCACACTTAACTATCCACCGGTTAACCGATCGAAACTGGCAATTACATTTAAGACCGTTTTATCAAATCCGGGAAACTGGATAATAAAGGTTTTCTGGATGATTGGTGCCCTTTCCCTGCTATTTATTTACCTCCTTATTTTACTTCTTCGTGAACTTCATTCGGCAGAGGAGAGTATGGAGGATGATCAGAAATTAAATTATCTGGTGAATAAAAAAGTGCCTGTCCGGGTAGAAAATCCCGATAAAAAGCAGGTGACTCTCCCATATTGTAACGCGATTTACCTGTTTGGAGAGTTCCGTATTTATGATTCAGAAGGAGTAGATATAAGTTCGCGTTTCCCGACTAAGTTACGACAACTCTTCCTTTCGGTTTTACTTCTTGGGACTGAAGAAAAAGGGATTACAAATGAAAAATTAAATGCCATACACTGGACCTACCACTCTCCCGAAAGTGCAAAGAATAACCGGAATGTGAATATTAAAAAATTGCGGGATATCCTCTCGACCATGAACGGAGTTCAGCTTATTCATACGGATGGAGCATGGAAGTTGAAACTAAGTATGGAAGTTTTTTGTGATTATACTTATCTCCAAAAAAAGATGAGCGGCGATTTTCAGCCCCTTACACGGGAAGAATTCGAAAAAATAATCCTGGTTCTGGCTCAGGGGATTTTTGTAGCTGACGAACGCACCCCTTGGCTTGATCCCTTCAACAGCCACTTTCTTACCTCTTTACTCGATTATCTCTTCCTGCTTACCGACTCTTTTGAAAAAGATAAAAATCCGGAAGCAATTTGCCGGATTGCCGATCTTATCTTAAAATCAGATACGTTAAATGAAGAGGCCTTTAAATTAAAAATTGAAGCCTTAATAAAACTGAAAAACCATAATCAGGCATTTTTCGATTACACCTATTTCACCAAAGGATATGAAAAGATGTATGGCATTCCGTTCCCACAGAGCTTCAAATCCTTTATTCGGAAAGAGGAGTGAGAGCGTAAAATTAACGTCTTTTAGAAGTTATTCCGTTAATTCCCCCCTATTCCATGTTGCAGGAAATTTCTATCTTTGCCCCCTATGAGTATTCAGTTGAAATTTATAACTCTTGTTGCGCTGCTGTTTGCCTATGGTTTAACCACTGCTCAAAATCGTAATTATGGAGGTGGTAGTTCTTCGGGGCAATCCCGGAGCCAGGGAGGTAAGGGGAAGGGAAAATCCTCCGCTCCGAAGGATACAGTTGTATTTAAAATGAAGGTATTTCAATTACAGGACGGTTATTCACGGCTAAAGGATAGCCGGCTGGATACTGTGTTTGCAGATTTTCAGACCTATAATCCGGCATTAAAGCACTCAATTTCAGCTCAGACTCTCGGAAATCTGGGGAGCTCAACACAAAGCAACGATTACTTCCAACGATCATTCGATTCAAATGAGTTCTTATTCCTTCGCAATTATAAAGATTATTCAGTATTTCCGAAGGATATTCACTTCTACAATACCACAAAGCCGTTTACACTACTCGAATATGGTCAATGGTTTAATAACAAACCAAAGGGGGAGTCCTGGTTGCATGTCTTTCAGACACAAAATATCAACCCGTCATTAAATTTTGGATTCTCGTTTAATTCAATAGCTTCTCAAGGGAAATACCTTACCCAGGAGGCAAAGGATAATTCGCTCAATCTCTTTGCCAGTTATAATGTCGATCGCTACGATTTGTGGTTTATTATTGGAAAGAATAAATCGACCAATCAGGAAAACGGGGGGTTATTAATGCCAACTGATATTCAAAATCCGGATCTGAAACCTGAAAATATCCCGGTCTGGTTCAACGGCACTGGCGCAGAGACGAATAATACTTTTGGGGTTATAGCCCATCAGTATAAGTTTGGCAAGTGGATCAAGGTGAAAGAGAAAGATGAAGAATTTCAAAAGTTCATCCCCCGGTTTACAATCATGCACACACTTGAATTTACAGATAATTCACGCTATTTTCATGAGGTTGAGCCAAATCCATATTTTGACTTTACAGATTCCAGAGGAAGGGTTTATTTTTATGGAACCGCCCACCAACCCTATATCAATTCACAAACCGGGACCGTTGCAATGCCTGCAACCCAGGATAAAACCGGGATGAAGCGAATTACAAATTTGTTTTACCTCAAAGGGGTGGAGGCGCCGGACCGAAAATATACGTTTGGAAAACAGGCCTATATCGGAAATGATTTAATCAGTCTCTATTATCCCCGGGAGGCGTTAATTTATACGCCGGGTCTTATGATGCCTCCTTTGGGGCTTACCCAATCGAAAAGCCTCTCAAACACCTTTGTAGGTGGTTCAATCTTCCAGTCAAGCGCCAAATTCCTGAACTGGAATGGTTCCGGAAGGTATTATATTCAGGGATATCGGGCAGGGGATTTTGATCTCTCCGGAAATATCGATAAACCAATCAGAACCTCGAAAGACACCTCGTTTGTCCGGCTCAACGGTCGGATGACCAATACGAGCCCCGACTATTTTTATAACCATTATTACTCCAACCACTTTACCTGGGAGAATAATTTCAATAAGACCTACGAGTTAATGGTCGGAGCTGCCTATGACAGACCATACAGAAGGTTAAAATTCGGATTTAAATACTCCATTGTCAGCCGGTTTATGTATTGGAATGAAGCCTCGCTACCCGCGCAGGCAACCTCAGAGTTTTCAGTGGCTCAGATTTTTGTACGAAAAGATTTTAAATTCGGTCCCCTGAACCTTCAGAATTCGGTGATGTATCAGAAATCCACAACCGATAAATTTATCCATATTCCTGAAGTATCAACCCGGAATACGGTCTTTTTGGCAGGGAACGTTGCAAGAGTTCTTGCTACCCAAATAGGTTTCGATTTGCGTTATGATACTGGTTATTATGCCGATTATTATAGTCCGGCACTGGGGATGTTTTATGTGCAGCACACTGAAAAGATTGGAAATTTTCCATGGCTGGATCTCTTTGTCAACCTCAAATTAAAAAGGACGCGCTTTTATGTGAAGTACACAAATCTGGGTACAAAGATCAACAGGAAAGGCTATTATACCACTCCAGGTTATGCTGAACAGATCTCAACTCTTTCATTTGGATTGTCGTGGACATTTTATAACTAGACCCACGGATTTAGGCTTTAGTAACCTCCCCGGAGGTTACTGAGCGGTAAATCTGATTGAATTCAGAGAGAATCATAGCCGTAGCACCCCAGATAAAGATTGAATCGATATCGTATCCGGGTACATTAAAATTCCCACGCAACGTGATCACCTCTTTGGTCCGGAATGTTTTAGGATGCAACAATTTTTCAATTGGAACAATAAGCAACTCATCAACTTCACTTTCCTCGATTTTAAAGTTGGGCCGGGTATGGCACCAGCCAATGAAAGGATTAATAGTGAAATTACTGACCTGAACATAGATTGGGGTGAGGGCTCCGATTATCTCAAGTTGGTCGGAGCAGACCCCCACCTCTTCGAAAGACTCACGAAGCGCCGTCTGAATCAAATTTTGATCTGTTGGTTCAAATCGTCCGCCGGGAAATGCAATTTGTCCGCCGTGGTTTCTCATCCCGGCAGGTCGCCTGATTAAACAGGTCTGTATTGAACCATCATCTAAAGGGAAAAGGATAATTAGGACACTACTCTGAAGGATATTTTGTTTACCCGCTTCAGGGTAGAGTTCGCGACCAACAGGAAGCATCAGGCGATGGGCATCCTCCCCCGGCAGTGTTTTCTGAAGCGCCTCTTTTAAGCTGTTTTTAAGAATTCTCATTATCCTCATGCCGGTATTGAATATCTCTCACATTCAGCTGCATATAGGTTTTACCACGGTATTCATTTTCAGTTACGGAATAACAAATATCGAAAGGTAATGAGCGTTTGATCACATCAAGATGGTCCGATTGTGAAAAGGCAATCCCCGAAAACACGGCTGATGAGCGGTTGGCCTCCATTAGATCGAGTTTCAGATGCTCATTGTTTTTTCCTACCAGCCGGCTTGTTCCGTAATCCATAACATTCTCGGTAAGGAAAACCGGCATCATATTATGTGGTCCGTAAGGTTCAAATTGATTCAGGAGTTTAAGGAATTTAGGGGAAAGATCTGATAAAGAGATTTTTGCGTCAATTTCGATCGTCTGCTTTTGCTGTTCTTTTGAAATTGTATCCCTCACAACCTGTTCAAAGCGGCGCGAAAATTCGGCGACATTCTCCAGCTTCATCGAAAGACCGGCAGCATACATATGACCTCCATAGGACTCAAGCAGATCGGAACAAGCGCTGATCGCTTCATATAAATCAAATTCGGCTACTGATCTTGCCGATCCTGTAGCAAGGCCATTCGACTCGGTGAGTACCACGGTTGGCCGGTAATAATGCTCGGTTAATCTCGAAGCTACGATCCCGACAACCCCTTTGTGCCAGTCACGGTTATAAATAACGGTACTGACCCTCCCTTCGTAAAATTCACTTTTCTCAATAATGTCCAAAGCCTCCTGCGTAATTTCCCGGTCCAATGTTTTTCGGATTTCATTGTAGGAATTAATTTCAATACCCAGGTCCTCAAGCTCTTTGGCATCTTTGGCAAGGAGGATGGCCACCGATTTTTTACCATGCTCAATCCTTCCTGAAGCATTTAACCGCGGGCCGATCTTAAAGACGATATCGTTGATTTTAAATTCGCCGACCATCCCGGCATATTTGATGATCGTTTTTAGTCCGATGGATGGGTTTGAATTTAGCTTTTGCAGACCATAATAGGCTAAAACACGGTTCTCTCCAGTTAACGGAACAATGTCAGAGGCAATACTAACGACTACTAAATCAAGTAATTCCATAGCAACTTCTTCGGGAATTCCCTGATTGATACAATAAGCCTGTATGAGTTTGAAACCAACTCCGCAACCCGAAAGTTCCTTGTATGGATAGTTGCAGTCGGGCTGTTTTGGATCGAGAACAGCCACAGCATCCGGAACGATTGCGTCAGGATTGTGGTGATCACAAATGATAAAATCGATGCCCAGCTCTTTGGCATAACTAATTTTGTCATTTGCCTTAATTCCACAATCCAAAACAATTACCAGTGAAAAGCTGTTTTGAGCTGCGTAGTCGATACTGATTCGGGATATTCCGTAACCTTCCATATAGCGATCCGGGATATAATAATCTATATTGGTTAGCCGGCTTCTTAGAAAAGAGTACATTAATGCGACCGAAGTGGTGCCGTCAACATCATAATCCCCATAAACCATCACCTTCTCATCATTGTCAATAGCCTGTTTAATACGGGCTACAGCCTTATCCATATCTTTCATCAGAAAGGGATCGTGAAGGTCAGATAACTTGGGACGGAAAAAAGAACGGGCCTCTGCAAACGTCTTTATTCCACGTTGGATAAGTAAGTTAGCAATCGCTATATCTATATTTAACGCTGCAGACAAATGTTTAAGGTCGTTGTTATCAGCAGGTTTCTTTACTTTCCACGATTTTTGCATACTTACTTCTTAATTGAGGCTAACAATCTAAATATTTTCCTCAAATATACTAAAAAGTAGCTATTTCCAAAAGGATAACTTTTTGTACCTTTGCACATATTTTTCGAATAACTGAAGGTAAACATTTAAAATGAGCAATATAGATTTAAGCGAACAGGAATTGATCCGGCGCGGTTCTTTGCAGAAGCTGCGTGATCTCGGGATCAATCCTTACCCGGCGAATGAGTTTAAAATCAATACTAACGCTAACCAGATACTAACTACTTTCAATCCAGAAATCCCTAATCTTCAGGAGGTCGTATTTGCCGGAAGATTGATGAGTCAGCGTATCATGGGCAAGGTGTCGTTCGGTGAACTTCAGGATGAAACAGGCCGGATTCAGATCTATATAAGCCGTGACGAGATCTGCCCTGGGGAGGATAAAACCCTTTACAATGAGGTGTTTAAAAAACTCCTGGATATTGGTGATATCATTGGCGTAATGGGGTATGTTTTTGTTACCCAGATGGGTGAAACTACGATTCATGTGCGGGAATTTGTTTTACTAAGCAAGTCGATTAAACCGCTCCCTGTGGTTAAGGAGAAGGACGGAAAGACTTTTGATGCTTTCACTGATCCTGAACAGCGATATCGTCAGCGCTATCTCGATCTGATTGTTAATCCGCATGTTAAGGAGGTTTTTCTGAAACGGACCAAAATCATTAATCAGATGCGCGAATTATTCAACGAGCGCGGATATATTGAAGTTGAAACACCTATTTTACAACCTATTCCGGGTGGCGCTTCCGCCCGCCCATTCATAACTCATCATAATGCACTCAATATGCCGCTCTATCTCAGGGTTGCAAACGAATTGTATTTGAAACGATTGATCGTTGGAGGATTTGAGGGAGTCTACGAATTTTCGAAGGATTTTAGGAACGAGGGGATGGACCGCACCCACAATCCTGAATTTACAGTTATGGAGATCTACGTCGCTTACAAGGACTATAACTGGATGATGGATTTTACCGAGGAGATGATCGAGCGCGTCGCTCTGGCACTTCATGGCAAAACCAGTGTTACTGTTGGGGAGAAGGAAATTGATTTTAAGCGCCCTTTTAAACGGATCACGATGTTCGATTCGATAAAAGAACATACGGGCTTCGATATTTCGGGAATGGATGAAGATGGTTTGCGTGAAGTGTGTAAAAAAACGGGTGTTGAGTATGACAACACCATGGGAAAAGGAAAATTAATAGATGAGATCTTTGGTGAGAAATGCGAAGGTCATTATATACAACCCACTTTTATCACCGATTATCCTGTTGAGATGTCACCGCTGTGCAAGAAGCACCGTGATAATCCGGATCTTACCGAAAGGTTTGAGCTGATGGTAAACGGCAAAGAGTTATGTAACGCTTATTCTGAGCTGAATGATCCGATCGATCAGCTTGATCGTTTTCAGGAGCAGCTCCGTCTCTCAGAAAAGGGGGATAATGAAGCAATGTTTATCGATATGGATTTTGTACGGGCGCTCGAATACGGCATGCCACCTACTTCCGGAATGGGAATCGGAATAGACAGGCTTACAATGCTTATGACCAACTCGGTGTCAATCCAGGATGTCCTGCTCTTTCCGCAGATGAAACCTGAAAAAAGGGCAGAAGAGGATCCAGCCGAAAAATATATCGAGCTTGGAATTCCTTATGAATGGGTCGAGGTATTGATGAAAATGGGGTATAAACGGGTTTCACAGCTTAAAGAGGTAAAACCGGGTAAATTATTCAACGATTTATGCGGGTATAATAAAAAAAACCAGCTTGGGCTCCCTAATCCGGCGGCAAACGATGTGTCAAATTGGTTAAAATAATACGTCGCTAAAATGACTGAAATTAACGAGAAAAGCAGGGTTGGCATAATAGGTAGCGGAAGTTGGGCCACTGCGCTGGCCAAGATTCTGATCTATAACTTACCTGAATTGAATTGGTTCATACGCAAAGAGGAGAATATCGAACTGTTTAAAAAGTTTCGTCATAATCCCAACTACCTGCGTTCTGTGGAGTTTGAGATGTCGCGTATAAATTTTTATTCAGATATTAATGAGATTGTCAAAAACTCGGATATCCTTGTCTTTGTGACCCCCTCCGCATTTCTCAAGGATACTTTGAGCCACCTCAAAGTAGATATCGGAGACCGTTATGTGATTTCTGCAATTAAGGGGATTATTCCGGATGACAATCTCGTCGTGGGTGAATTCTTTCATGAGTTTTATGACGTCCCTTTTGATCAGTTTGGAGTTATTGCGGGTCCATGTCATGCCGAGGAGGTTGCCCGCGATCTCCTTTCGTACCTGACTATCGCGAGCCCCGATGTGAAAAGGGCCAGGCAATTTGCGATGTTACTCGAGGGTCCTTCGATCCGTACCCATATCTCGGATGATATCTGGGGAACCGAGTACTCGGCCGTTTTGAAAAATATTATGGCTATCGCCGCCGGTATTTCTCATAGTTTGCGTTATGGTGATAATTTTCAGGCGGTGCTGATGTCAAATGCAATTCAGGAAATTAAGCGGTTTGTCGATACGGTCCACCCAATTACAAGGGATATCAAATCATCGGCATATCTTGGTGACCTTCTGGTAACCGGATATTCTCACTTTTCGCGCAACCGCGCTTTTGGAACCATGATCGGCAAAGGTTATACCGTTCGTTCGGCAATGCTCGAAATGGACATGATTGCCGAAGGATATTATGCCACCAAATGTATTAAAGAACTTAATTTACAGTACCATATCAATATGCCGATTACAGATTCGGTCTATAATATCATTTACGAAAATATCTCGCCGGCTATTGAGATCCGGTTATTAACAGAACATTTGCGTTAATTCAATTTTTTATGAAGAATATTTCATTACACCTGGACAAAGTCTACAGTTTTGTCCCGTCTGAGGAGATTGTAGCCTACAAAGCGGCTGCCGAAAAACAAAATTCAGCACTCCGCGATAAAAGCGGAAAGGGGAACGATTTCCTGGGATGGGTCGACCTTCCATCTTCAATTTCAGAATCGCTGCTCGAAGAGGTTGAAAAAGTCTCCTTAAAACTGCAATCAAAACACCTTGAGGTTTTTGTTGTCATTGGAATTGGAGGTTCCTATCTGGGAAGCAAGGCCGTAATCGATGCCCTTTCAGATTCATTTGCACAGATTAAGGGGAGCTTTGAAGCCCCGTTAGTCCTTTTTGCCGGTCAGAATATCAGCGAGGATTACCTTTTCGAATTACGCGATCTTCTCGACAATAAGGAGTGGGGTTGTGCGATTATCTCCAAATCGGGTACAACCACAGAACCTGCCCTGGCTTTCAGACTTCTGAAACAGGATCTCGAAGATAAATACGGCGTAGAAGAGGCCCGGAAACGAATTATTGCAATAACCGATGAATCCCGTGGCGCCTTAAAAACCCTTGCAAAAGAGGAGGGTTATAAAACATTTGTGATCCCGGATGACGTAGGTGGCCGCTATTCGGTTCTAACCCCGGTAGGATTGATTGCCATTGCCATAGCCGGATTCAATGTCCGCGAACTGGTTAACGGTGCAAAATCGATGGAGCTTGCCTGCGGAGCCGATGTACCGTTTGAGGAAAATATCGCGGCTCAATATGCGGCTGCCCGGAATGCCCTTTACAGGAGTGGCAAAAAGGTAGAGATAATGGTCAATTACAACCCAAAGCTTCACTTCTTCGCAGAGTGGTGGAAACAACTTTATGGTGAAAGTGAAGGAAAAGAGCTTAAAGGGATCTTTCCGGCAAGTGTTGACTTTTCAAGCGACCTTCATTCAATGGGGCAGTATATCCAGGAAGGGGAGCGGATTCTTTTTGAAACCGTTCTCTCTGTCGAAAATGTGAATAACGAAGTGCTCGTTCCGGAAGATAAGGCAGACCTTGATAAACTTAATTTCCTGGCAGGAAAGAGGGTTGACTATGTGAATAAAATGGCAGAACTTGGCACCAGTATTGCCCATGTTGACGGAGGTGTTCCAAATATCCGGATTAGTATCCCTCAATTAAACGAGTATTACCTGGGTCAATTGATCTATTTCTTTGAGATTGCCTGTGGAATCAGCGGGTATATTCTCGATGTTAATCCGTTTGATCAGCCGGGTGTTGAAGCCTATAAGAAGAATATGTTTGCACTGCTTGAAAAACCGGGTTTCGAGAAAGAGACCGCGGAGATTAAGGCGAGGCTGTAATTCAACGAATTTCATGTTAAATGAGGGCCTGACGCCAAGTCAGGCCCTCATTTCGTTTTAGGGTGAGGCGATTTTTAATCGCCCGTTTGGTTATCATAGCGCGATTGCAAATCGCGGGACCCGGTTTGAAAATTTAACTCGTTAATTTCTGCGGTCAAGAAATTATAATCATTTTTCTAAATACCCGAATGATTCTTTATCTTAGTAACCTTGTAAACCCGGGGGATCTTAAATGTAATTTTCCGGCTGGAAAGCTCTGACTATGCAAAAAAAAATCTGCTCTATCTTCCTTTCCTTAATGTTCTGCTCTGTTTTTTTTGCTGCCCAAGCCAATTCCCGGCCCACCGCACTAATGGTTGAATTTCTCCGAAACCCTTCACTGGGGAACGTAAATACTCCGTTCCCCAATTTTTCGTGGATCGTAAATGGCTTGGATTCGCAGAAAACTTATCAGATTCTGGTCTCCACCTCCCGAAAAAAAATTGAAGCAGGTAGTGGCGATTTGTGGGATAGCGGGAAGATATCTTCGAAGGAATCTGTCAATATAACCTATCGAGGGGTGCCGCTAAATCCAAATACATCCTATTTCTGGAGCGTACGAATTGGAACCCGCAAATCAAAATCTCTTTTAATTTCAGACATCCAGGAATTTAAAACCGGAACTTTCGCAGGTGGATCATCTGTGTCGGTAATGCCACTCAGTAAGCACCCGATCCGCCCACGTGTGATTATCCGAAAAAACCTCATTGGAAATTATTTTGCAGATTTTGGGAAAGATGCATTTGGTACTCTAAGGGTTCAGATTAAAAGCCAAAATTCTGATTCAGTGGTGGTTTACCTCGGGGAGAAACTTGAGTCCCCGGATTTTATTAAACGTAATCCCGGCGGGACAATCCGCAGCCGTTTCATCGGTTTGCATATTGACAAGGGAATGAAATGGTATACAGTTTCAATTCCTCATATCCCCCGGAATTCAAAATATCCGGCTATTGTTATGCCTGACTACGTTGGTGAAGTCACCCCCTTTCGCTATTGTGAGATAGAAACCCATTCCCTGCTGACCACCTGCGAGGGGGTGGAGCAGCTGGCGGTGAATTACTACTGGGATGATACTGCGAGTAGTTTTACCTGCCCGGATACAATCCTCAATAATGTCTGGAATTTGTGCAAATGCTCGATTAAAGCGACCTCCTTTTGTGGAGTGTATGTCGATGGCGACAGGGAACGGATTCCTTATGAAGCTGATGCCTATATCAATCAACTTGGCCATTACTGCACAGACCGTGAGTATAGCATGGCCCGCTATTCGAATGAGTACCTGATGTTGAATCCAACCTGGCCTACCGAGTGGATTATGCATTCGGTGATGTTAGCCTATACGGACTACCTCTATACCGGAGATGACAGGTCGTTGCGAAAATTCTATAATGATCTTAAAAATAAGAGTTTAACTGCTCTGGAGCGGGAGGACGGACTTATCAGTACAAAGACAGGGCTTTTGAATGAATCTGTTTTGCACGATATTCATATTCAGCAATCCCTGAAAGACATTGTCGACTGGCCGGCGGATGAGCGTGATGGGAATGAAATGCCAGACGTGAATACGGTTGTTAATGCTTTTCATTATCATTCCCTTAAATTGATGGCACGGGTAGCACAAGCACTCGGATATGTTACCGACGAACAATTTTACATACAAAGGGCTGAAAAGGTGAAGGAGTCGATTAATAAACTGTTTTTTGATCAGCAGAAGCGGTGTTATGTCGATGGGGAAGGGTCAGCGCATGCCTCGCTTCACGCAAATATCTTTCCACTCGCCTTTGGTCTTGTTCCTGATGCTTTTGTGGCTGATGTTGCTGCATTAATCCGTTCAAAAGGGATGGCCTGCAGTGTATATGCCTCCCAATACCTGCTCGAATCGCTTTACGAGGCAGGGGAAGACAAGGCGGCGCTCGAGCTGATGCGTTCAACTGGTGACCGCAGCTGGTGGAATATGATACAATCCGGGTCAACGATTACACTCGAAGCGTGGGACATCAAATTCAAACCCAACCTTGACTGGAATCATGCCTGGGGTGCCGTTCCTGCAAATATGATCACCCGCGGTTTCTGGGGAATCGTACCACTCACGCCGGGGTTTGGAAAGGCTCAGGTCAAACCTCAGACAGGGGGTGTTCTCTCCTCCAAAATAAAAGTACCCACCATACGGGGTGAGATCAATGGCGCCTTCGATACCGATAATAGGACCCGGTTCGATCTTCAGCTCACCCTCCCTTCGAATATGAAGGGTGTCGTATTTATTCCGGTACGTGATATTGCAAATCCGGTTTTATGGATTGAGGGCAAGCGGATTGAAGGAAAACGGGATGGAAAGTTTTTTGTAGCCGAAACCGGAGGTGGGGAGACCCGTTTTTTGGTGAAAAGTGGGCGGTAATGTGGCGTGATTTTAATCGTGCATTTTTATTTTGTATATTACGCCTGTGCAAATTAAAGAATCCATACTATGTCTTTTTTGTCCCTTAGAGTCCTGGTGTTGACTTTTATTCTTTTACTTTCCTGCAGTTCCCCCCAACAAAAAAGTGTGGTTGACGCTGAGTGGGATAAAGCCAGGGCTCTTGATACTGCTGCGATCGCTCAGATCAGGATCACCACACCGGCAGAGTATCTTCAGGTCCTTGACACCCTTGACCAGGGAGATCTTTCATCACTCTATCTGGCAGCTGTTTTGTTTAAAAATGGGATTGCTGATTCACTGACGTGTGACTCTCTCTTTGCCGTTTATTCCGACTTTTTAAAACGTGTTGCTGAAGCGTATCTCGAAAATAACGAAAAGGCAGGGAGCGATCTTTTGAATTCCCCATCAACAGAAAAGATTAAGAAATGGAAGATCACCCTTGCCAGCTACGGAATATATCTTGACTCATTAAACGGGACCTATTCTCTCAAGCCTAACCACTCTATTCTTCTGGAGACGTTTGGAGCTAATTTGACTTCCGCTTATCGTCAGTTTCTAACAATAGTTTCCAGGGAGGAGAACAGATGGACCAGTGCAGAATGGCAGAGCGTAACCACTTCCGATTCGCTGATAACAACAATTATAACATGGGAGAATTTTATTCATCAAAACCCTGGTTTTATCGCGATCAAGGAGACTCAGCAAATATATGCTCATTCGCTTGGCGAATTTTTGGCCGGAACTACCCATTCAAAGGTTTTTGATCCGGAAACCTATCTTTTAAATGACAGTTCGAAGGTAGCTTTTGAATCATTTATCCTGAAAAACCCTAAAAGCATAAGTGCTGAAGTTGTAAATGCTTACCTTGAAATGCTTAAAACAGATAATTTCAGCTATTCCGAAAAAGTAGACTCCTTTCTGATGAATAAGGTTTATTCGACGGAATTGTTTGTTGAAAAGAATTAGTCCTCTGATAAAACATTAAACTTAACTCAGAAGGGAAGGCGCTATACTATGACAAGAGTTTTATTGGTGTTGGTTTTGACCGCTTTTATATCCGGATGGCTTCTGACGGGGTGTTCTCCCAAAGACAAAATCGATAATCCAGGATCTATTACCATGATTGGTGAGATCGTAGATTTTTCAGAGGTGGGAATTTATACAAAAACCACCAGCCAATCCTTATTTGTAACAGGTGCTGCGATGAAAAGTGATATCGTAGTCACAGTAAGCGGCGATTTTGAGATTGCCCTGGATGACACCAACTATTTGGAAAAGATCACAATCCCGGCACCCTTAGCCGATAAATCAACAACCATTCATATCCGATGCGCACCGGCAAGGCTTGGAAATATTAACGGAATTTTACGGATCGAAAGTGGTCAAATAACACCAAAGAGCTATTCCCTGAAAGCCACCGGAGTGAAGGTGCTCAAGGCCGTTTCTACTTTTATTAATGTCCGGCATGCCTGGGGTGGAGGTTTTTCCCAAACGAATTCAGGCGTGTTCAACTTTCCCTCAAAACCTCAAAACATTGAAAAGATTATCATGTTTATCAAACTCGCTTGTCCATTAGGGGGATGCAATGGCTGGGATGTCTATTCAAATATTCGGGTGAAGGATACTATAACTGGTAAATGGCTTGAAATCGGAAGATATATTACACCTTATGGCGTTAGCAATTCGCAGATCCCTAAGGGATTTATGATTGATGTGACCGATTTTAAAGCTTTACTGACCGGGAAGGTAAATCTTCGCTCTTTTATTGAAGCCTGGGGTGTTGACGGCTGGCTATTGACTGTTAACTTTGAGATTGCGGAGGGGATTCCTGATTTTAAGTATTACGCTGTGAGCGAGATTATTCAATATAACAGCAATTCGCTTGAAGGAATTCCATACGGTGAACCAAATAATTTTGTGATGGATAAAATCATCAAGGTTCCGGCTACATCAGAGAAGACAATACTGCGCACCGTCATTACAGGTTGGGGACATGCGACCCCTTCAGATCCTGACGGAAGGCCCTGTGCCGAGTGGTGCTTTCGGTCACATAAGATACTGATCAATGGAGTTCCAACATTTACTCACCTGATGAATGGAATAGGTTGCGGGGCAAATCCGGTCAATCCGCAAAATGGCAATTGGGAACCTGACCGGGCAGGGTGGTGCCCCGGAATGGAGGTGCCGGTTCGAACGGATGAACTCGATGGCTCATTAGCCGGCAACAGTTTTACCTGGAAATATCAACTTGTAAATTGGACCAATGATTTCAAATCAACCGCAGATAATATACATGCCTATTATGCAATTTCCTCCTTTGTTATCGCAAAAAGTAATGCCCCATTCACTGCATTACCGGTAGTTAATTAACAGAGCTGGTTTATTGGCCCCTTTTTTTGTACTTTTGGCCTTTTATATCATGCATATTCAGTGTATGTTCAAATGACAATAATATAATCAAAAGTATATGGAACAGAAACCTTCCAACCCGGAAAAAGGAGCGCCCAAACAGACTCAGATCGATGTGAAGGAGAACTCCGAGCTACTGAAATTTTTAATTGAACAGCTCAAGGGGAAAAGCAGGACTACCGTTAAGGCATTACTTGCACATCGGCAGGTTTCGGTTGAAAATCATACAATTACCCAGTTTGATTATCCGGTGCTTAAGGGGCAGCAGGTGACTATTACCTTTGGAAAGATTCCTGAAGAGATCCGGTACAAAGGGTTGCGTATTCTGTTCGAAGATCCCTATATCATTGTTATTGAGAAAGAGGCAGGCATGCTCTCTATCGCTACAGCCAAGGAGAAGTTGCTCACTACCTATAGCATCCTCAGTGGTCATGTGAAGCGTGAAGATCCAAACAACCGCATTTTTGTGGTTCACCGTCTCGACCGCGACACGTCAGGTATTATGATGTTTGCCAAATCGGAGGAGGTTCAGTCCATTATGCAACGTGCCTGGCATGAGGCTGTAATAGAACGCACTTATGTAGCTGTTGTGGAGGGAGTAGTTGAAAACGATGAGGGTACAATCCGTTCGTTTTTAAAGGAGAACAAGGCGTTGATTATGTACTCAACCAAAGTGCCCGGTGAAGGGGATGAGGCGATTACCCATTACAAAGTGCTACGGCGCGGAGATGCCATAACCCTTGTGGAGGTAAAGCTTGAGACGGGACGAAAAAACCAGATCCGGGTTCATATGAAAGAGCTGGGACACCCGGTTGTGGGGGATAAAAAATATGGTGCTAAGACCAATTTGATAGGCCGCACCTGTCTGCATGCCAGAGTGCTTGCCTTTATCCATCCGATTATCGGGAGCGAGGTTCGCTATGAGACACCGGTTCCCGGAAGGTTTATGTCGGTCTTTGCAAGGCATGATAATAATCCGGTAAACCACGATTAAAAAGCGACCCGAAGAAAAGCTGTTGTAATAATCCTTGCTAATAAGTATCAAGACCTGTCCTGGGATTAACGGATTGGCCGATGATGTTATTTGGTTTGGAATATTACCAAATTTAATTGCAAATCCATTGTTGGATCTACAAAATTATACTTTAGGATCATCTTGATCGTCAATCAACATACGATATTCCATAGCGATAAAATTTATGTTTTACCATTATTGTCAATGACTTCCATTTTATTATCCTGGTTGCAATGAAAAACCTCCTGGCTCACAGGCTTTATTTTAATTCACATGTTAAAGAATGGATTATTTTCATTCATGGCATCGGAGGTAATTCGAGTACTTTTAGCATGCAGCTAAAGGCATTTAGTGGGCACTTTAATATTCTTATGCCAGATTTAAGAGGGCATGGCTTATCACAGGGATTAGTCGAACCCGAAAATGCCAAATATTCACTTGACTTGATCTCAGAGGATGTCTTCCGGTTAATGGATCATCTTAAAATTAAAAAATCTAATTTTATTGGATGTTCTTTTGGTGCATCGTTAATAAGGATTATGGAGCGATCAAAGCCAGAGAGATTTAAATCAATTGTTATGACCGGAGCAGTATTGCGGATAAAGACCAGCATCTACTTAATTTTCAAACTGGGTAAATTGCTCTCCCCCTATATCAACAATCACTTACTGTACTCCGTAGTGGCTTACTTTATTATGCCTTACAGGAATCATAAGGAATCACGACGCCAGTTTATTGAGGGTTCCAAGGTTATTGCAAGAAATGAATACCGATCCTGGTTGGGGATCCTGGAAGAGATTAAACACCGGATGGACGAATTGTTCTTAGAGTCGTTTATCTCTGATTCAGTTCTTCTTATATCAGGGAATGAGGATCATGCTTTTCTCAAGGATTGTCTCCGATACTCGAACATTCATGAATCGATACAAATGGTTGTATTACAAAATTGCGGACATGTTAGCAGTATTGAAAAATATGATAAATTCAATAATCTTGCATTGGATTTTATCCAAAAAGAGGAGCGTAAAGCTGGCCTGCATTAATTTGATTTTGCTGTAAAATAAATTCCTATTCCTATATTTGCGGCAGCTTCAGTTTTTATAATTTCATTTTAACAGACAAAGCCGACTCATGCGCTACACTACGAAAATATTCGTTAAAGAATTTGCACTTATCTTATTCACAATAAGCTTACTCATCACATGTAAACAATCCGCAGAGGAACGGCTGACCAACTATGTAAATCCATTTATCGGCACCGATGAGGACGGGCATACTTTCCCAGGGGCTCTGGTACCTTTTGGAATGGTTCAGCTTAGTCCGGATAATGGCGATCGCGGCTATAACTGGTGCGCCGGTTATCACTACAGCAGTAAAAACATTGGAGGGTTTAGCCACACCCATTACAGCGGAACCGGCGCTGAAGATTTATGTGACATTTCGCTGTTCCCACTTGTTAACCTTGAACCCTCTCCAAAAGCAATAAGAAGTGAATTCTCACACCAGGATGAGATTGCCAGACCGGGATATTACTCGGTTCTCCTTAAAACAACGGATATAAGGGCTGAGCTTACCGCCACTGTGCACTGCGGCCTTCATCGCTATACCTTCCCTGAAAGCAAAAGCGCTACAATAAAGCTCGACCTGGGCGTCGGTAATGGCGTTGAAGCACGTGTGGGACATAACGGCGACTTGCCGTTGGAGTGTTATTTTAAGAAGGTAAACAGTACAACTTTCGTTGGATTCCGTCGTTCAATCGGCTTTGTGGGTGAACGGATTATTTATTTTGCCGCTCAGACCAGCAAGCCGGTTGAGGATGTGACAATTTTTGCCGATAGTGTCAGGGTTAATTCAAAAGAGGTGGCACGAGCTGTAAAATTAGTCTCATCACTGGCTTTCCGGGGCACAAAAAATGGGGATCAATTACTTGTGAAAGTTGCTATCAGCTCTGCAAATATTGAAGGGGCAGTGGCTGGTCTGGAAGAGATTAGGGGGTGGGACTTTGAATCAGTAAAGAAGGCGGCTTCAGATGCCTGGGAAGCTGAATTAGCCAAAATCCGTGTGACTTCAGAAGACCAGGCTTTTAAAGAGACTTTTTACTCAGCCGCTTATCATTGTTACTTTGCCCCCTTCCGTTTTGATGATGCGTTGGGAAATTATACCGGGGCAGATAAAAAAATATACAACCGAAAAAATACCTATACACTTAGTTCTTTATGGGATACCTATCGTGCCGCTGCCCCATTGTTTACACTTACTCAAACTGAACGACAACCTGCAATAATACAAACGTTTCTCGAATTCTTCAAACAACACGGGCTTCTTCCTTCCTGGGAACTCTATTTTAATGAAGCCAACGTGATGCCTGGTTACCATGCTGTTCCAATTATTGCTGATGCGGTGTTAAAGGGTATACATGGTTTTGACGCTGATCTGGCTTATGAGGCAATGAAAACTACCTCAAATGAAGATATCCGTGAATCTGATTATTACCGACAGTATGGCTATGTGCCTGACGACCTTGACCCCCGGCAACGCGGCGTCACAAAAACGGTGGAGTATGCCTTTGATGACTGGTGCATTGCCCAGGTGGCCAAAAGCCGGAATAATGCTTCCGATTATAACGAATATATGAAGCGGAGCGGATACTGGAAAAACCTTTTTGACAACAGGAGCGGATTTGTCAGAGCCAAAGACTCAAAAGGTCAATGGATGCTCCCGTTCAACCCCAAAGAATCAATTGGTTTTCAGGAAGGGAATGCCTGGATTTATTCCTGGTATGTTCCGCAGGATCTCTTTGGATTGATAGAGGCCATGGGCGGTGTCGCGAAATTTGGACAAAAACTTGATTCGCTGTATAAAGCCACTGACGGGAAAAAAAGTGAATTAAAAAACAACGGGTATTACGGATTGTCAGAGTTTTCGAATGAACCGAGTCATCATGTTCCATATCTATACAGCTACATCGGAAAGCCCTGGCAAACTGCTGAAAAGGTGAATTACATCCTTAAGAACTTCTACAGCAATCACCCAAATGGATTATGTGGAAATGATGATTGTGGACAAATGAGTGCATGGTATATGCTGAGCTCGATAGGTTTCTACCCGGTAAATCCAGCAAATGGCGAATACGTTTTAGGATCTCCGCTGGCAGATAAATCAGTGATAACACTTGAAAATGGAAAACAATTCAGTATTAAGGCCGAAAACCTTAACAAGCAAAATATTTACATTCAAAAAGCAACCTTAAACGGCACATCCTATACCCGCTCATTTATTGCGCATTCCGATATTTTGAAAGGGGGAGAACTTATCCTGTCGATGGGTGCGAAACCTTCAGAGAATTGGGCAACACGCACAGAAGATCTGCCTGGAAGGCAATAAAATAAAAAATAATATCCGATGAAAATATATTTATTATTCAGTTTCCTGTTTTTTACCCTCCTTTTGAAAGCCCAGGTTGTCCCTTTTTATTCGGCTTCAAACGATAAATATGGATATAAGAACGACAAAGGGGAGGTCGTCATAACCCCAAAATATGATCTGGCATATACCCTTGATGAGGGGATGGCCGCTGTAAGGGTGAATGGGAAGTATGGATTTGTGGATATAAGCGGGAAAGAGATCGTCTCTCCAAGATACGAAAATACCTGGAAATTCATCGGTGGATTTGCGGCAATCAAGTCTGGTGGTAAATACGGCTTCATTGATAAGACCGGGAAAGAGGTGATCCCCCCCATTTACGAAGAGGGCTATAATTATCATGGAGCCTGCTGCTACAAAGGGTTGGCGCATGTAAAACTAAACGGTAAATGGAAGGTTATTAAAATCACTTCTGGTCAATAAATTAAACCCCTTCAAAGCAACTTTTTCAAGAGCGAATTGTTTAATTTAGATATCAATTAATTTAATCTTTCGAGTATGAAAAAAAACATGGGAACCGTTGATAAAACTTTGCGGATTTTTGTAGCAGCAATCATCGCATTACTTTATTTTACGGAGGTAATCAAGGGCACTCTGGGTATTGTTTTATTGGTTTTCGCTGTAGTTTTTGTGGTGACAAGCTTTGTTAGTTTCTGTCCCCTTTATACACTGATTGGGTTAAATACCCGCAAAAAGTAAAAAACAATTGCCATGGCTTTACGGTCATGGCAATTGTTTTTTAGAAAAATTTAACCTCATCACCTTTCTTCTCAATTCTTCTTCGGTAGTTTTTCAAGAAGCACTACATTTTCAACGTGATGTGTATGAGGAAACATATCAACAGGCTGGACCTTTGTAACCTGATAGCTGCCGCTTAATAATGCGATATCGCGTGCCTGGGTTGCCGGGTTGCAACTCACATAAACAATCCGTTCAGGTGCAGCAAATAAAAGAACTGCAATCACCTCTTCGTGCATTCCTGCCCTTGGTGGATCTGTGATGATTACATCGGGGTGCCCCTGCACTTCAATAAATTCCTTTGTAAGAATATCTTTCATGTCGCCGGCGAAGAAACTGGTGTTTGCGATCTGGTTATTCCTGGCATTCACCTTTGCATCGGCAATCGCTTCCGGAACATATTCAATTCCAATTACTTTTGCGGCTTTTGAAGCGATAAAGCAGGCAATGGTGCCTGTGCCGGTATAAAGATCATAGACAATCTCTTTACCCGTCAATTCGGCAAAATCACGCGCTACCTTATATAATTCGAAGGCCTGAAGTGAATTGGTCTGGTAAAATGATTTTGGACCGATGATAAACCGAAGACCTTCCATCTCCTCAATGATATAATCGCGACCCTTAAAGATAATTACTTCCTGATCGGTTATTGTATCGTTTCCCTTTTGGTTGATAACATAAAGCAACGAAGTAATCTGCGGAAATTTGGTATAAAGGAAGTTCAGCAGATCCTCCCTTTTTTCAATATCCTCAGAGAAAAAATTTACAATCACCATCAGTTCACCGATGGTTGTTGTCCGTATAATCAGATTGCGCAGAAACCCCTCCTTATTACGTAAGTCATAGAATGCAAGCTTATTTTTTGTTGCATAGTCTTTTACGGCATTTCTGATTTCATTTGACGGATCTGGTTGCAGCCAGCACTTGTTCACATTTAATACTTTGTCAAACATACCCTGGACATGAAATCCGAGCACATCCATATCACCGAACTCATCACCTGAGCGAACCTCATCATTGGTTAACCAGCGACGGTTCGAAAAGGTAAATTCGAGTTTATTGCGGTAAAAGGTTGAATCGGCGGAACCTTTAATCGGCATTACAACCGGTTCTGCAACTTTCCCGATCCGTTTGAGCTGGTCATAAACCTGCTTTTGTTTATAATAGAGCTGTTTGTCATATTGAAGGTATTGCCATTTGCAGCCACCACAAATATCGAAATGTTCGCAAAAAGCGGGAATCCGGTCCGGGGAATCGGTCTGTATCCTCACAACTCTGGCTTCCTGGTACTTCTCCCTCTTTTTTGTGACCTGAAGATCAACAATGTCTCCCGGAATAACCCCAGTGGTAAATACAACAACTCCGTCAACCCTTGCGATCGCTTTCCCCTCTGCGCCGATATCTATGATCTCTACCCCTTCATAAAGCGGTAATGGTTTATTTCCTCTGGACAAAATGTTATTTTTAAATTTTTTGTAAAGATATAAATTGAAATAAGAGAAATAAGAGAAATAGCAGGAACGATGAAATCTTTGCCTGTTCCCTGAACCCTGTTTTTAGTCCGAAGTGATGCTCCCCAAAATAAATGCCCTTTGCCCGTCAAATTTTGGTATCTTTGCGCCAAATTTCCGGCTCCTTTTGGTAATCGACCTTTCGGTAGTGACTGATTGGTGATCAAAATGAGTATTTATCCTTGTATGTGTTTGTGAATCATGAGTGTTTCAGTTGAAGAATTGTACGTCGAATTCGGCGGTTTTGAGCTTTTTAAGCATGTAAATTTTATCGTAAATCCGCGAGACAGGATTGGTTTAGCCGGAAGAAATGGTGCCGGAAAATCGACGTTACTTAAAATACTTGCCGGTATGCAAACCCCAACTTCAGGCAGGGTTGTTATTCCGCGTGATATTAAAGTCGGCTATCTGCCGCAACATATGGAGCTCTCCGATTCCAGAACCGTAATGGAAGAGGCGGTCACTGCATTTGCAGAAATCCTGGAACTCGAAAAGCGGATTGAATTCTTAAATACAGAACTGAGTGTTCGTGAAGATTATGAATCTGTTGAATATCATCGGATTATTGATGAGATGCATGAGGCGAACGAACGTTTTCAGTTAATGGGAGGGACAAATTTCCACGTCGATATCGAACAAACCATGATGGGGCTGGGTTTCGAACGATCGGATTTTACAAGGCAAACCTCCGAGTTCTCCGGAGGATGGCGCATGAGAATTGAGCTGGCTAAGATTTTATTGAAAAAACCAAATGTATTCCTCCTCGATGAGCCTACCAATCACCTGGATATCGAATCAATTGAGTGGCTCGAGACATTTTTAAAGGATTATGCGGGAGCGGTGGTCCTGGTATCACATGACCGGGCTTTCCTGGATAACGTCACAAATCGCACCGTTGAGATCAGTCTTGGAAAGATCTATGATTATAAGGTAAATTACACCAAATATCTTGAGTTGCGTGTTGAACGGCGCGAACAGCAGATGGCCGCCTTCCGTAATCAGCAGAAGATGATTGCCGATACCGAAGATTTTATTTCGAGATTTAGGTACAAGGCTACAAAATCGGTACAGGTTCAGTCCCGTATTAAACAGTTGGATAAAGTAGACCGGATTGAGATCGACGAGGAGGATACCCGGTCTTTGAATATTAAGTTCCCCCCCTCACCGCGATCGGGAACAGTGGTTTTTGAAGGGATCGAAGTAACCAAACGTTATGGCGATTTATTGGTGCTTGATAAGGTTGATCTCAAACTTGAACGGGGTAACCGGATTGCCTTTGTGGGTAAAAACGGGGAAGGAAAGAGTACAATGGCCCGCATAATTATGCAGGAGCTTGAATG
>Ga0073936_10002925_pt1 | contig 24973 bp, 19 predicted proteins | sample AliMusrvi5mmetaG_FD_87041 | JGI IMG/M metagenome (GOLD analysis project Ga0073936, IMG submission 87041) | Freshwater lake bacterial and archeal communities from Alinen Mustajarvi, Finland, to study Microbial Dark Matter (Phase II) - Alinen... | ecosystem: Environmental > Aquatic > Freshwater >... | reverse complement strand
TGCGGGGTCGTCGTGCCGTCACCCAACTGGCCGTAGGCATTGTCGCCCCAGGCCCACAAGGTGCCATCCGCCTTCAGCGCCACACCGTGCTGCACGCCGCAAGCCACCGCCATCCAGTCCTGGCCGGCAAGCCGTACGGGGGCATCCCGCTCGGTGGTCGAGCCGTCCCCCACCTCACCGTCGTCATTGAAGCCCCAGCCCCAGAGGGTGCCATCCGCCTTCAACGCCGCGCTGTGTTCGCCGCCCGCCGCCACGGCGACCCAATCGGCGTTCATCCCGATGCGCCCGGGACTATGCCGGTCGGAGGTGGATCCGTCCCCGAGCTGGCCGTATTCGTTCAGGCCGCACGCCCATAGGCTACCGTCCGATTTTACCACCAGACTGTGATAGGCGCCCGTCGCCGGCTGCGGCGTGTGAACCGCCCCGGCCGCCCCGGATGCCATGAGAACCAGGCCAAGGAGCGCCCTGTTCCACCCGTTCCGGCCGACCCGGTGCGGTTCTCCGCCTCGTGCGATGCTCGTCATAAGTGCTGACCTCCTGTTTTGAGCTGACTTCCCATTTTTATCGGCCGACCCGACATAGCAACCCCTTCTCAAAATCGGCTCAAAACGCTTGCATCTTCAGATCTCTTGCCTCAAAGTAAAAGAAGTTGCAAGTGTAGTAGTGAAAAACATACACTGCTGTATGTTTTAATAATGACAAATATCTGAATCTTTGTCAACGTTGGGTTTTTATATCAATGACGGATGCTGAAAAGAAACCTGCTGTTCACAAAGACCGTGGTCCAAATAAGTGGCTGGACACCGGGATCAAGACTCTGATCGAGGAAGGCATCGATGCCGTGCGGGTTGACCGTCTTGCCACGAAACTCGACATTTCGCGCGGTAGCTTCTACCACCACTACCATGATCGTAACGACTTGTTGAAAGCCGTGCTGGATCACTACATCCAGACGAATCACCAGAATCTGGTTGCGATGCTTCCCGCGCTCCAGGGAACCGCAAGGGAAAAGCTCTGGACCTTGTGGACGGCCACGGCCAACCAGGAATTCCGCGATTACGACTGGGCGATCCGCATGTGGGGTATGCACGACCCGCAGGTTGCGGACGTGTTGAACAAGATCGATGTCAAACGCATGGACGTCATGATCGCCCTATTCATGGAGATGGGGTTCACCGAGGACGAAAGCTGGATCCGAGCCGCCCTTGCCTACCATGGCTCCCTCGGCGATCGGGCCTTCTTCGCGCCATTCCCTCCGATGTCCAAGCGGCTGGAATGGCGGAAAATAGCACTCGACCTTCTCACCCGCCGGCCTTAGCGACGTGGGTGAAGCCCGACCCATCAGCCGCTTAACCGCCCATCGGTAGGGTTACACCCCATGGAAGTCGCCCGCCCCATCCTTTACCCTTATTCATGAAGAGGAAATGAACCAAAGAAATCAGGAGGAATGAGGCATGAAGAAGTTACTGGTAGTTTTGATGGGTGTTTTAGTTGCATCGGGTGCGATCGCCGAAACCAAACCGGTTCAGCTAAGTCTGACCCCGGACGTAGCCCTTTTCCCCCGGACTGACCGGATTGAAGGATTGACCATCGGGCTATGGAGCGAGAACCCGCAATCGGCGTTTGCCTTGGGGTTTGTGAACGGATCCACGGGACCAAGCGCCGGCTTGAGTATAGGCATCCTGAACTACGCCGACACTTACACGGGCTTCCAGTGGGGGCTTGTCAACTACACAAAGGGCGACTTTACCGGCTGGCAAGGCGGTTTCTGCCTTGGGCTTGTGGGCAGTATTGTGAACTATACCAGCGGGACCATGAAAGGGTTCCAGTGCGGCGTGGTGAACTATGCCGGCAACCTGACCGGACTGCAACTCGGTGTCGTCAACTATGCGGCGGCGGCGGGATCGGGTTTTCAAATCGGGCTGGTGAACATCATGCCCGAAAACCAGTGGTTCTCCGGGTTGCCCGACGAATTGGCTCCCGCAATGATTCTCGTGAATTGGCACTTCTAAGGCGCTGCTCAGGGTCAGACACATCACAGGCAACGCATGAAGGCGGTCAGGGATTTCTTCTCGTCAGGCGTAAGACGTAACTGTTGGATCAGGTTGAAATACTCCACGGTATCTTCCAGGGTCAAACAGCGTCCATCATGCAGATAAGGAGGCGAGTCCTTGATACCCCGCAGCGGGAAGGTCTTGATGCTGCCGTCCCGGGCCAGCCGTGGCAGAAGACAACGGGGTGTCCGGAACCCCAGTCCTTATAATAAATTTCAGTGCCGTCTTTGGTTGTGATCATGCCCATCGCCTTATACGCCAACCTGAATCGCGAGGAAAGGCTGGATACCCATCTGCTTGATTTGGTCCAGGTTTTCCTCGATTTCATTCACATGGCCGTCTTCATCCTTGAGGATTGCCTCCAGGATTTCCTTGGTGGCGTAATCCCCGACATCCATGGCCACTTTGACCGCGCTGTTATATCCCACAACAGCTGTCATTTCGGCAGCCAGGTCGTTGGCACACTGCAGGGGAACATCGGCTCCAATATGAATCTTCTTCAAGTCGCTAACGATGGGCGTGCCTTCCAAAAAGAGGATCCGCTCAATCAGTTTCTCGGCATGCTTCATCTCCGTGATGGAACGCGCCCTTACCGCTTTCTTCAGTTTCCCATAACCCCAGTTCTCAGCCATTTCCGCATGTACAACGTACTGGTTGATCGTCGTCAGTTCGTCTGCCAATAATCCGTTTAGAACCTGTACCAGTTTGTCATTACCCTTCATGGCGGTATTCTCCTTTTCCGTATTCTGTTGCTGATCCTGTGTAGCTTAAACACCCTGCGGCTCGCTATGGGGTAAACCCTACTCTCTTGAATGGCGCTAAAATTCAACGAGGGGCGCGAATGCGGAGAATCCGGCGCCAAAGGCAATGAGCATCCCTTTTGACCAGGCTGCGGTCGTCCTTGATCCACAAGTTCCCTCAATACGAAAAGAACGGAGGGGGATGAAGGTTCCCGGTTCAGTATCAATCAGTCCTCCCGATGGGCGATCTCCGCGCTGCTGACCACCGGCCACAGCGGCCAACCTGCGGCGAGCGAGCGTGCCGTCGCTGTCAAAGAGTTGGTTGGCGGTCCCTCTCAGATCCGGTCATGTTCATCAGCTTCAACATCCGGGACAGAGGAAAGGATTCTCTGGAAATCCTTTTTGCTTCCGCGCTTGGACCGAGCCATCAGGTAATCTTCCGTCATAAGAGCAGATATTTTTTCAGCGATGGCTGTCGCGATGAGTTGATTGATGGAGGCATGCTCCCGTTTCGCCAAGGTCCGGGCGGCATCATGCAGGGAATCTGGCAAACGTAGACTAAGTGTACTCATTGTTCTTCTCCCAATAGCTTTATTAATTGTCCAGGCATCAGGATTTTGATCCCGAACTGCCCCACACCCTTAAAATCTCGAATATTGTAGGTGACAATAAAATCACATCGACCGGCCACCGCCAGTTCCAAAATCATATCGTCACCCGGATCGGGAAGGTGCGGCCGCCACAAATAATAGATCTTCCGTTTGTCAGAGATCGTACAGATGTAATCAATGAATTTGCCAATGTCTGCTCGCGAAAACGGCGCCTTGGTTCGGGGATCAACCAGTGCTTTTTCGTACTCCACGACCAAGGGTACCGAAACGGCTGTGGTAAACCGGCCCTCTTCCAACAAGGTGAGTAATTTATAGGAAGCCCCCCGCTTCGAACGAAGTCCCGAAACGAGTACATTCGTATCAAGTACCACCTTAAACACTTTCATGCTGATACCATATGCGGTAGCATGATCTGATTCAATATATTTCTATTTTCTCATCGCCAACGTTGCGGATCAGGCGCGGCCATTTGCCGTCGCCTGCATCCCGTGGTTCGACTCTAATCTGTGATTACGGCCTTATTAAAGTCCAGATGCATGTGTCTGTCGCCTTTCCGGACGTCTACGATGCCGCTGCCGTGAACCGAGCTCATGAATGGGCTGTCGAAGACCTTCGCGGGCTGAAGATCAACCGGCTTGCCGTTGATATTCGGCACAGAAAGATCTCCTCCGAGCTCCAGGCGAACTTCTGCCCCGATGTCATCAACAAAGGCATAGGTCGTTCGCCCATTAACAAGGCCGTGCTGATGGCTGGCGAGATAGGCAAGAAAGTCGTCGAATGTCCTGTGCCTGCTTTCGTCGGACACCACAAAGGCAACGGGCGGATTCTCCTCGTTCGGCCACAGCCAATCCGCATCCTGCTCGTCTTTCTTGAGTTCGTAGTTCTTCGCGGTCGAATTGCGTTCCTTGCTCAGCACCTTGACCCCAAGCCAGGCGCCCGCTTCATTGAGCACGACCCAGCCATCTCTCTCAACGAGCCGTTTCCGCAGCGATTTGGGAAAGAAGACCCGCATGTGTCCGGTCTGCTGGGCGAGGGGATGGTTTGCCACCAGCATGACGTTCCGATGCTGCACAGCCGCATGCTGGTTATAGGTCTTACCGTTACCCAGCCCCACGGACTGCGGATACCCCTCCTCCACAGGTTTCCTTGGAGCATCCCCGACCGTGGGGATCATGATTTCTGGGCAAACACTACTGCTTGAGGCGGGCTGCCCCAGCATTCCTCAAGATTCCGTTCACGCTTGGAAAAATTGTCGGCCCCATGTGTTTCATTCGCGAGCGAAAGCTGCTCACCTTTAATTTCCCTTGTTGAGCCCCTTGTGGTTCATGAATTCCCAAATGCGATCCATCCAGGTATAGCTGCCCGTGCCCGGGGCGGCCTTCCGCTGGAAGCAGTGCCCGCGTCCGACAAGCGTGTGAAGATCGGACTGGATTCCCATCCGGCGAAGCTGCTCCCAGCATTTCACCGAATTCATCGCCGCCCAGCCGTCCGCATCGCCGTGGATGAACAGGATCGGACACGTCGCGAGGTCGAACGAGAACTCCGGGACGGGCCGCGCGTCTTCCTCGTTGCCGCCCTTCGCATTCGTAGCCTCCGCGCCGTCCGTGAGCGCATACGCCGGATAGATCGCGACCGCCCACTGCACGCTGCAGGGAAGCTTGTCAAGATCGTCGATCGGCCCATAGGAACGGCGTTTCGAGCTGGTCGCGCCCATGAGCGTCAGGTGGCCACCGGCCGAGGAACCCATGATGCCGATGCGGTCGGGGTCGAGTCCCTTCGCCGCGGCCTCGCTACGAACGATTCGGACGGTGCGCTGTAGGTCCTGCCACGCCGTCGTGTGCTTGGCCAGCCCGCCCAGCGGACGCGGCGTGCGGTATTTCATCGTCACGACCGTCATACCCCTTTCGTTAAGGTAACGCCGCGCCGGCGCGACTTCGAATCCGTCTGGACCGTTGCCCCCGTAGCCGCCGCCCGAGTAGATGATCTGGATCGCCTTCGTCTTGAGTTCCTTCGGCATGTGCCACTCGAGATAGGGAAGGCACTGGTTCGTCTGCACATCCGGCATTTTGCCTTCCGGCCAGACCGGCTCCTTGCTGTATTCGCCGCGATCGTCGTCGTTCGGATAGCGGGACATCAGATCCACTTCCTTGCCGAGACGCCCGTCGAAATTCATCTGGCGGACGTACTCGGCGATACGGTCGAACCAGTGATCGTAGGCGGTGCCGTTCTCGCCCTTGCTCGAGTCGCCCATGAAGCCGTGGGGGCGGTCCGCGAAGAGGTGGATCTCGGCCGGGATTTTCATCCTGCGGAGCTGGCGGTAGATCTGCGTGGAGCCATTCGGCGAATAGACGTCCGCTCCGCCGTGGAAGAGCGCCATCGGACACGTCTTCTCATCGAACTTGAACACCTCCGAAAGCTTTACGTCGATCGCGTCGCCCTCGCGCGTGTTGGGATCGGTGAGTCCGTCCGTAAGTGCGTAGGCGGTGTAGATCGGCACAGCCCAGTTGACGTGGCACGGAACCGCGTCAAGGTCGTCAATCGACCCGTACGCCGGTGTGAGCGCGCTAGTGGCGAGCAAGACCGTGAGGTGCGAGCCCGCGGAGAACCCGAACGCGCCGATCTTCTCGGGGTCGAAGCCGCGCTTCTTCGCATCGTTGCGGACGAGACGGACGGCGCGTTGCCCGTCCTCCCACGCGCTCTGGTAGATCGGCAGCCCTTGAGGACGCGGCGTACGGTAAGTGAGGCTCACGCAAACGAACCCGAGTTCGGTGAACTTCTTCGCGACCCGGTCAATCCACATCCCGTCGCAGCAACTCTGATAACCACCACCGGAAATGAGCAACATGCATCCGCCGTTTTTCTCCGCAGGCGCCTCGTACCAGTCGAGATGCGGCATCGTATGTGCCGCCGTCTTGAATCCCGGCGCTTTCACCTCCTGGGTAGTCGCCGCGATTTGTTGCGCCTGGAAATCCGGAATCTTTCCTTCCGGCCACAGCGCAACCCGCTCCCCGGCAAACGCCAGAACGGCGACCAGCAACCAAGCACAAAGAATTATCAGTTTTTTCATCATATCGCTCCCTTGATTTTTCCATAACCGCCACAGCGGTGCGGTGATTCTCCTCACCGCCGGGATTTTCACATTTCGGCCCGGGCGCGCCGACGCGTCGTCAGCGGAGATCCAGGCAGGCGATCTCTTCCTTGTTACGCACGTACAGTCTACCGTCAGCGATAATGGGAGCGGTCCAACTTGTTCCCCCTAACGGCTTGCAACGTCCCAATTCCTTGTATGCCGGCGAGGTCGCATCCAGCATGATCAGTTCCCCGGTGCTTCCGGAAAGATAGATCACCGTGTCGTCCACTCCGATGACCGAGGCATAGGCTCCAGCAGGTTCCTTCCAAAGAACCTCGCCACTCTGCGGATCCAGGCAAATCAGGAACTTGGGGTCGGAGGAGCCATAGATGCGCCCGTGATAGTAGACCGGCGCGGGGAAATGTTCCTGCATCAACTGGTGCTGCCAGACAACCTTGGGCGCGCCATCGGCGAGCTCGATCAATCCCGTGGCGCCACCCTCGGTGGTGCAGATGAATATGCGATCGCCAACCATCACGGGAGTCGGCCCCTTCTTTCCACCGAATCTGGTCTTCCAGGGAAGCTCCCAGAGAACACGGCCATCGCCGGCATCCACCCCCATCAATCCGGGCACGTTGAAGAGGAGGTATTGCCGGTGTCCTTTCAGCGTGGCGACCACCGGCGTGGCATAACTGGCCTGGGCGCTTCCCCCGCCTGTCCAAATGGTTTTCCCAGATAACGGATCGAGCGCGACCACGGCGGCATTGGTTCCCCCAGGACAGAAGATCAGTTTACCGTCATCAATCACCGGCGACATGGCGTAGTTCCACGGCGGCTTGATTCCCTTGTATTCGGCAACCACGGCCCGTTGCCAGAGCAGCGCCCTGGAATCGGCGCTCAGACAGAGCACCTTCCCGAGACGGCTGAAAACATACACCTTGTTGTCATGGATCAACGGCGTGCTCACCGTGAAGCCCTGTTTATTGACGGCGGCATCGAAGTAACTGTAGCGCCACACCTCCCGCCCGTTCAACACGTCCAGCGCGCGAACAATGTCGTTGCTGCCCGCGTGATCCACGATATAGAGCCTGTTGCTGGAAACCGCCGGGGCGGCATAACCCTTGTCACCGAGGCTTTGCTTCCAGAGCAACCGGGGCGGCCATTGGTTCCAGTTCTTATTGATCCTCTTGTCCGGGGCGATTCCGTCACGGGCCGGCCCGCGGAATCCCGGCCAATCGGCGGCAGCACTGACCTGCACGCCCGCGCCCAGGACGAGCAAGGCAAAGCACACGAAACAGACAGTTGAAACACGCCTCATGACACCCTTCCCGTATTTGATGAAGCCCAACCATACAGCCTCCATGAACCGTCATCAAATGATTATTCGACAAGGGTCATATCAACCTCTGCCTTTCACAAAAGTGTTGTATTCCTCCAGACGCATGAACCCGGGATCAGGTTCTGAAGGTTGCCGGCTGCTCGCTTTGCCCGCAAACAGATCGTCAAACCGGCAGTCATTGACCTCAACGGCCACATTTCAGAATCTCTCAAGTTGTTGCGTCCACTGATCGAAGGGGATATCCGCCTCACTTGGATACCGGTGCCTGAACGCATGATGGTCATGATGGATCCGACACAAATTGACCAGATACTAACCAACTTTGCGCTCAATGCCCGGGACGCCATAACCCAAGTCGGCAAAATCACCATTCCCACCCAGCGCATGGCCATACAAGCGTCGTATGTTGTTTGATGGCGTTAAAATTCAACGAGGGCCGCGAATGCGGAGAATCCGGCGCCAAAGGCAATGAGCATCCCTTTTTGACCAGGCTGCGGTCGTCCTTGATCCACAAGTTCCCTCAATACGAAAAGAACGGAGGGGGATGACATGTTTCCGAAATTCTCGAAGACGTGGTAGGAGAAGCGAAGGGCCTCAGGGGTAAGGTCCAGTTTCTTGGCAACTTGGGCCAGCACCACGGTACCGCCCGGATGGACGGCCCACCATGCAACGTCGTTCCGAGAGAGGCCGTGCCGGGCCAGAAGGCGGGATGTAACCTCCAGTGCGGTGCATGCGCCGATGACAGGGACCCGCTTACTCAGGTGGTTCCGCAGGAGGCCACCGCTCGTCCGGTAACGCAATTCCTCGCGGTACTGGGGAAAGAGGCCGGACTCAAAGTCAATCACCCGCGCCAGACCGCCCGTTCCGCCTTCCCTCGACACATCGAGAACGGCGGCGGCAGCTCCATCCCCAAAGATGGAATTGCTCACCACCAATTCCGGCTCATGACAGGGGAAGATGGTGGCTGTGCAGATCTCCACGGCAATGCTCAGGATGGGACCTTCCCCGCTTCGCGCCAGCATGGCGGCGGCCGCCTCCAGATTCGGAATCGCCCCACCGCACCCCATTCCCATCAAATCCTGGAAGCGAATCGAAGTCCTGAGCCCCAGGTCTTCCGCGATATACGATGAGAGGCCCGGACAAAGGTAACCTGTGCAGGTGTTGACAATCAGACCGGCAACCTTGTCAGGCTCCACGCCCGCTTCAGCCAGCGCCCGGTGGGCAGCAGCAACCGCCGTGGATCGGCCATACTTGAGAAAACGCGCCAGTAGCAGGTCGGGATCCGTTTCGAGGGCATCTGTCGTCGTATCCATCCCCAGATACCGGCCTTTGATCTTGCCATCCAGAAGAATACGCCGATACAGATCCTTCTCTTCCGGCTTCAAGTTGAACCGCGTCGTAAAGAAATCACAGGCCTCCTCCTGCGTTGCATACAACGGAGGGGTGGCGGTGCCCAGACCTCTCAGAATCGTCTTCATTCGTTCTCTCCTCGGTTGAACCTGATGATGGCGGCAATCCGGAACCAGCGGGCCGAATTTACGGTAACCGCGACCCCGTCGAGTTTCCGAAGCAAGGCGGACAGCTCACTGATCTTGAAACCGCGCTGGATGGATAGCAAAGCGTCATGCCGGACTCCGGCCGACCCGCCGGCCAGCAGCAGTCTTGCCGCCAGGGTCGCCACACACGACCGCCGGAGATCATTGACGAGCACGCTGTTGCGCACAAACCCGCGAAGCTTTCGCAGCAACACGAGGATTTGTTCATCGCTGAAATGATGGAAGCACATCGAGGCCACGGCACAATCATAGGGCTCGTCCGGTTGATGGGTAAAGACGTCCTCCTGAAGCACTTGAACCGCCGGATTACCCACCCGGGCAAGTCGCCGACGCGCAATATCCGCCGCGTGACCGGCCATTTCCAGACAGGTGAAGTGCAAGGCGCGCCCGTGGGCGGACGCCCATCGGCTCACCGCCAGCGGGATGTCGCAACTTCCCGAACCGATGTCAAGGATGCGCAGGGGAGCGCCGGTATGAAGTCGCTCCGTCTCGGCTGCCAGAAAGCGCCTGACCACCCGGGTGCCGCCATAGTGACGATTAATCTTCTCTATGAACCTGAAACTGTCAGCTACCAGCGCCGGATCGCAATCCTGCCGGTCCAGAAACTCCTTAGCCGTGGCGCGCGCGTCAAACACCCCAAAGCCCTCCTGTTATCATGGCATCATCCACTTCCGAATACTTTCTCAACACCCCGGCACGAAACTCGGGCGAGATCGAAACGGCCTGCCCGGCAATCCGCTCGCAATAGCCACAAACCCGGCAGTCCAGGGTGGCGCAATCGCGGTCGCGGAAACCGTCGAGAAAGGTTTCGGGGATTTGCCGCGACTCCAGTCGAATCGGACAGTCCGGCAGCGGCGAGAGCAGGCCTTGCAGGCGGGCTAATTCCAGCAACGGCTTGAGTCGCGAAGGCCTGATCTGCCCCGGTTTCCAGAAGTAACGCAGAGCCCAGAACGATTCTTTGCGAGTCGGTTCCTTGAAGCCATACGACAGCAGGAGTTCGGCCAGATTGCCATCGAACCGCCGCTCGCTATAGGCTTTGACGCGCCGTAACAGTTCAGCCGAGGGGATCCCACGCTCCAGAATTTTGTAAGTCGTATACCCCATCTTTTCATAGGCGGCGATATCCTCGGGCCGGATCCACGCGGCTTTGATGAATTGTGACGGATCCATCAATCGCGCCCGGGAACAGCGTAAAAAGCAGTAGTCGATAAAAAGCGTGCCCGGGTCATCAGAGGCATGCGCAAACCCGTTCTGATGATAGGTCTGCATGGGACAGTTCACGAGGCAGACGTGATTCGCAATCAATTGCAGGTCGCAATGGACTGACCGGCGGATTGCCTCCAACCGGCGAAAATCGCGGTTGATTGAGAAACTTTCCAAGGTGATGGCATCCGCACCGAGCTCTTCCCAGAAACGGGCACGCCGGGGCGTGTCCACCTGGGCATAGATTCCAACTCTGACCTTGAACTCGGGAAAGCGGCGTTTGACCAGTTCCAGAAGAAATGGGGTGGAGACGGTGAGCCGACGCACACCCATATCGCCAAGTTTGGCCAGCAGGGCCGTAACCCGTTTCTGCCAGGGGCGCGTCCATTCGCGGTTGCCAAAACACGCGCCGTTCAGAAGATAATTAAAGGCAATGCCATGACGGTCAAGATGCTGGATATAGCCCTGCAGATCCGCTTTTGAAAGCGGTGTCGACAGATAACGCGGCCTCCCTCCGCTTACCCCATCACCGGGAAACTTGCCATAGACCTCATCGACCGGGTAGGCGGCGAGCGCGGAGACAAGTTCGGGGTCATAGTTCGCCGCCACCGAAAACTTGGCCAAAACGAATAGCCCTCACTTTCTCCTGTTGATCCTGTCAATCCATGCGCCAATCTACTTCTGCATGTTCGCGCCAGTCTTCTCAACGGCGGCTCCAGCTTTTTCGACGACTGCGCCGGTCTTCTCAACCACCTGGCCCGCCGCATCCTTTGTGGCCGCCGCCATCTCTTTCGCGGTCTCGGCGGCATTGGAGGCCACAGCCACAGTCTTCGCCGCCGCTGCATCCAGTTCAGCGCCTGCCTGCTCCGCGATCCCGGCCGGCTTGGCCGCCTCTGACCCGGTCTTCTGCCTGCACCCAGCCAGAACCACAATACCAGAAACCGCCACAATTCCCACTACCTTCACTGTATTGATTTTCATGATCATATCTCCTTATGTTACGTTGTGTAACAAGGACCATCATGCGTGCTGGACCCGTTGGTTTCCATGGGGTGTAACCCTACTGGCCAGCCAGTCCCCTGCGCAAGAAGCGGGCAAGGGACTCCTAAGGGTCAGGCATCCTACGGGATGACCGAGTATTGAATGGGGGATACGTCCCCGAAACTCGCTGTCGCCACCACTGTATTCCCATTCATGATCCAAACTAGAGGCATTCAGGAGATACCGGGAACCGGTCATGTTCATCGGTATGCGTCTTTTCGATCATCAATGGCCAGTATGAACACAATCCTTTCCGCCTCATCCACAGAATAGAAGATTCGATACGGACCTGTCCGGTATCGCCATGTGGCGGGAGTGTACCCCTGCAACTTGCGGATGTTGGGCCCGAAATACGGCCCTTGCCGCAACTGGGGGTAAATGTAACCTTCAAGTTTCTTCGGAAGAAACTGGGGTGGCCCCAATCGTGCCAACGCCTTTTTGAACTCATCGGTCTCAAAGACCCGGAATTCAGGCGAATGAACCGCGCCGGTGTTTGGCATCCAGGTATCCCCGTTTCAGGCTTTGATTGAGTCCTGTGTTTGCGCGGATCTCCGCCATCTCAAACTCATCAACGGTTTCGTGATCCTGCACGAAACGCAACACGGCCGTTTCGATAAAGTTCGATATGGGTCTATTCTCCCGTTCGGCCACGCCCCTGAATAACCGGTAGACAGTATCGTCAAGCCGTAACGTCACTGTTTTTGACATCCTCTCCTCCGTTCTTCATTTCAATGATGATAAGAATACAAAAGAATACATTTGCTATCAATCTATTTTTGGAATACGCATTTCCGGCCCCGTAGCCGCATTGGAGATCAGGAACTCACGGCTAACAGCCTTCCCCGGTCTGTTCCTTTACAAGAGCGGATTCAGGAGTCAGGATGCGAATAGACTGTCGCCGTTAAACGATTCTGGATTCTAAATTCTTAATTCTGGATTCTGCTTTCGCGACGCCCCTGGAAGGAGTTTTGCGAGAGCCCCGGAAGGCTGAACGTTCATTTTTATAGGCGTTACGTGCGCCTTTTTCCGCAAAGGCGGAATGGACGTCTGCGTGGACCATGTGGGCTTTCGCATAGGCGGCGCGGGCGGCGGCGTAGACGGCATCCGCATGGGCGATGCGGGCATCATTATGGGCATCGTGGGCATCGTCGTGGGCGATTCGGGCATCCGCATGAGCGATGCGGGCGTCAGCATGGGCGGCGTGGGCATCCGCATGGGCGATGCAGGCTTTTGCGTAGACGGTCTCCGCCTTGGCGAGGGCGGCTTCGGCTTTGGCCGCTTTGGCGGCGGCTTCCGCCGCGGCTTTCTTCGTTTCAAGCAGTTGAAGATGTTCGTTTTCGGTCATGGTTCCGCCCCCGTGTTAGAACCACAAAAAATGATCACCGCCAATGATGAAACACCCCGAAAGCACCAGGCATGTCGAAACCACGATCACCATGAGCGCGATATGAAACATGACGCTTCGTGTATTCATATACGCCCCAGGAGAACCAATATGAGCAGGATCACGACCACAAGGCCCAGTCCGCCGCTCGGATAATACCCCCAACTCTTGCTATGTGGCCAAGTGGGCAATGATCCCACCAGAAACAGGATCAACACAATCAATAGGACAGTTCCAACGTTCATGGTTTTGTCTCCATGGCCAATACGGTATGCGATAGGCCCTCCACGTGCTATGGGGTGTAACCCTACTGAGTTTGGTGGGGGTTATACCCCATGGCATCGGGACCGGCATAAGCGCATAACTCTTCTAAATACCTGAAGGAAGACGAAGCACTATGATGACCGTGCCAAACTGGATGAGCGGACGCCACCGGGCGAACCCCGGCATCGGCGAGCCGCCACTGAGGGCCGAGTTGTTTAGTGTCGAGCAACTGGCAAGACATGCCAAAACTCTTGCCGCCAATCACCAGGTCGTTACCCGGCACGGCTCCAACCGTTTGCTGGCCCGGCTGGGTAAGAACGAGGATATTTTGAAGGTCTTCAACCGCGCGACCCTCACGGAGCGCCAAGGCAGGCACGTCACTCCCGCCGCCGAATGGCTTCTCGACAATTTCTACCTGATTGAGGAGCAAATTCAAATGGCCAGGCGGCATCTGCCCCGCGGCTACAGCCGGGAACTGCCACGTCTTATAAACGGGCCGTCCGCCGGACTTCCACGCGTGTATGATATCGTGCTCGAGCTGATCTCGCATGTGGATGCCCAGATTGATTCGGAGCCGCTCAGCGCCTTCATCGCCGCATACCAGACGGTGGCGCCTTTGCAATTGGGCGAACTGTGGGCCATTCCGATTATGTTACGGCTGGGGCTCATTGAAAATCTCCAGCGCGTCACCACCCGTCTTATGCTCGCCCGGGAGGAATGCGATCTTGCGGACCTCTGGGTGGATCGCTTGCAGGACATGGCGGAGACCAATCCATCCCATCTCGTGATTGTGGTGGCGGACATGGCCAAGTCCGAACTTCCCGTATCCAGCTCGTTCGTGGCGGAATTCAGCCAACGGTTGTCGCGCCAGAGTCCGGTGTTGCATCTCGCACGAACATGGCTTGAGCAGAGGCTCGTTGAACAGGGACTCTCCATCGAACAGCTTGTCCATCTGGAGAGCCAGAACCAGGCGTCCGATCAAGTTTCAGTCAGTCACAGCATTGCGAGCCTTCGTTTCCTCAGCGCCATGGATTGGAAGGACTTCGTCGAGAGCCTGAGTCTGGTGGAAACAACGTTGCGCTCGGATCCCGCCCAGGTCTACAGCACCATGGATTTTTCGACCCGCGACCGGTACCGGCATTCCGTCGAGTTTTTCGCCCGGCACAGCGGGCTGTCGGAGGCGGACATCGCGCGGCGTGCCATCGACCTGGCTGCTGACAACGCCCGGGTGAAGGGGAAACAAGACCGGGCCGCCCATGTCGGCTTCTTTCTGATCGACAAAGGGCAGTCCGTGCTGGGGCGCATCGCGCCTGTACGCTGGCCCTGGAGAACGCTTCTCGAACGCGGCATTCACCGGTATCCGATGACGTTTTATGCCGGCGGCATCGGGACGCTGACGGTTTTGGCGACACTCGGGTTCATGCGGCAGGCCCTGAGCTTTGAGGCGCAGGGCTTGAAACTGATGTTTGTCACGGTGGTTTTCTTCCTTTGCGCCAGCCAACTGGCTGTGGCCGTGATGAACTGGCTGGCCACTCTGCTGGTGAAACCCCGCCTGCTCCCGCGCCTGGACTTTTCCTCAGGCATTGCGCCGGATTGCCGCACCATGGTTGTCGTGCCGACTTTGCTAACCAATCCGGACGGCGTCGACCAGCTTCTTGAATCGCTGGAAATCCATCATCTCGCGAATCGGGACCCGCGAGTGCATTTCGCGTTGCTTACCGACTTCCGCGATGCGCCGGAGGAGAGCCAGCCCGGGGATCAGGCGCTGCTTCAGCGGGCGCGGGCAGGAATCGGGATGCTGAACCGGAAATATCCCTTCGCGGATCAGGATGTCTTCTTCCTGTTTCATCGTCCGCGCCGCTGGAACGCGGGCGAGGGCTTGTGGATGGGCTACGAGCGTAAGCGCGGAAAACTGATGGAGTTCAACGCCCTCCTCCGCGGCGGAAGCCAGGGTTGCTTTTCCGAAATCGTGGGGCGGACGGTGATCCTGCCGGCCATCACCTATGTCATCACGCTCGACACCGACACCCAGTTGCCGCGCGATGCCGCCCGCCAACTCGCCGGAACGATGGCCCATCCCCTGAACCGCCCGGTCTTTGACCCCGTGCGTGGGATTGTCTCGGAAGGGTACAGCATCATGCAGCCGCGCGTGGGGGTCAGTCTGCCAAGCTCCCGGCGCTCCCTGTTTGTCCGGCTCTTCGCAGGCGACACCGGCATCGATCCCTACACCCGGGAGGTCTCCGACGTCTATCAGGATGTGTTCCAGGAGGGGTCCTTCATCGGGAAAGGGATCTACGATGTGGATGCTTTTCAGCGGGCGATCACGGGGCGTTTCCCGGAGAATACCATCCTCAGTCACGACTTGCTCGAGGCGTGTCACGCCCGCTCCGCCCTTGTCAGCGACGTGGAATTCTACGAGGACTATCCCTCCCGCTACAACGTCGACATTGACCGGCGCCACCGCTGGATTCGCGGCGATTGGCAGATCGCGCCATGGCTTATGCCGGGGGTGCCCGGAACCGGCGCCCGGCGTGTGGCCAATCCACTCTCTTTACTCTCCCAGTGGAAGATCTTCGACAACCTCAGGCGCAGTCTCGTCCCGATTGCCCTGTTGCTCCTCATGGTGGTCATCTGGTTGCTCTTTCCCGCACTCGGTATCCTTGGTCTGCTGCTGGTCCTGGTGATCGTCACGCTTCCCGGATTGCTGGTGGCAATCCTGAACCTGTTCCGCAAGTCCGCTGATTTGCCGTGGGCGCTGCATCTGCGGGGCGAGGCCGGGTCATGGGGCCGACAGTTGGGCCAGATCCTCCTCACCCTGGCCTTTTTACCCTACGACGCCTTCATCAGCCTCGATGCCATCGGCAGGACGCTGCTGCGACTGCTGGTGACGCACAGACGACTTCTGGAGTGGCAGACGTCCCATGATTCCGAACGGACCCGGCGCGCCGGCCTTGCCGGCTTCTACGCCACCATGTGGGTCGCGCCGGTTGTCGCGCTGGCGGCCGGACTCGTGTTGGCCATCCTGCACCCCGCCCAACTCTCCTTCGCCCTTCCGCTCCTCGCGCTCTGGTTGGCCGCTCCCTGGATCGCCTGGCGGATCAGCCAGCCCATTGAATTTCCGTCACCGGATTTGACGGCGGAACAACTGGCGTTTCTCCGGAAGACGGCTCGCAAAACCTGGCATTTCTTCGAAACCTTCGTCACCGCGCAGGAGAACTGGCTGCCGCCTGACAATTTCCAGGAAGTCCCCTCCCCGACGATTGCGACGCGCACTTCGCCCACCAACATGGGACTGGCGCTCCTCTCCAATCTCGCGGCCCTCGATTTCGGGTATCTCCCGGTTGGCACCCTGATCCGGCGCACGCAAGACACTTTTGCCACCCTGCAGCACCTCCCCCGGTATCGCGGGCATTTCTACAACTGGTATGAGACCCGCACGCTCCAACCCCTTCTCCCACTCTATGTGTCGAGCGTGGACAGTGGCAACCTGGCGGGGCATCTGCTCACGCTGGGCTCCGGACTGAGGGAACTGGCCGATGCGCCCATTTACACACCGCGGATTTTTGCCGGCTTGCACGATACGGTCATGGTTCTCAGAGCCTGGGCTCCCGGCCATGAGGCGTTGGCTGCACTTGACTCTGAGTTGACTCAATCCCCCGCCAGTCTGCGCGCCGCGTATTCTTTGCTGCTGAGAGCGGCAACCCAAGCCGCCCTGCTCGCAGCCACGCCGCCGACCTCCGGGGGTGAGTGTGATGTCTGGGCTCAGACACTTAAGCGTCATTGCGAGGATCACCTGGAGGATATGCTCTTCCTCGCTCCCTGGCTGGCCTTGCCAGACCCTCAACTCTCGGTTCTGCAAGCGCACATTCCCCACCTTGACCAGGCCCCAACCTTGAGAGCGGTCGCGGCCTTCGACCCGTCGCTCCATCCGCTGATAAAGGAAGCAGGCGACCATGCCCGTCAACGCCTGCTTGCCCTGGACTCCCTGGCCACTCAAAGCGACACCCTGGCCGCGATGGATTTCACGTTTCTATTCGACACGGCCCGGGATCTTTTTTCCACAGGGTTCAACGTGACAGAGCGCCGGTGCGACACCAGTTTCTACGATCTGCTGGCCTCCGAGGCGCGCTTGTGCAGCTATGTCGCCATCGCCCTGGGCCAACTTCCGCAGGACCATTGGTTCTCGTTGAGCCGCCTGTTGGGCGCCACCCGGGGCAAGCCGATGCTCGTATCATGGAGCGGCTCCATGTTCGAATATCTGATGCCGCTGCTCGTCATGCCCAATTACGAAAATACGTTGCTCGATCACACCTGCAAGGCGGCGGTACGGCAACAAATCGCGTATGGAAAATTGCGCGGCGTGCCCTGGGGCATTTCGGAATGCGGCTATAACCGGACCGACGTCCAACTGACCTACCAGTACCACGCCTTCGGAGTGCCAGGCCTGGGGCTGAAGCGCGGCCTGGCTGACGACCTGGTGATCGCCCCCTACGCGACGGCCATGGCGCTGATGGTCGCGCCGAGAGAGGCGTGCGAGAACCTCCAGCGGCTGGCGTCCGAGGGCCGGGAAGGGACCTACGGTTTCTACGAGGCGGTGGATTACACGCCGGCCCGCCTGCCTCCCAATGAGACCAGCGCGACAATCCGGTCCTACATGACGCACCATCAGGGGATGAGTTTTCTGGCCTTTGACAACCTCTTGCAGGATGTCCCCATGCCGCGGCGTTTCATGGCCTGCCCCGTGCTGAAGGCCGCCAGTCTGCTGTTGCAGGAACGGGTACCCAAGACCTCCGCAAGCGTGTTTGCCGAGGATTCGACGCCCGAAACAGCGCCGACGTTTTCGAACGAACCCGAAAGCATTATGCGCGTTTACACGACGCCCACTCCCGCGGCGCCTGAAGTGCATCTTTTATCCAACGGCCGCTATCATGTCGTCATCAGCAGCGCCGGCGGCGGCTACAGTCGCTGGCGGGATCTGGCGGTCACCCGCTGGCGCGAAGACGGCACCCGCGATTGTTGGGGAACGTTTGTCTATCTGCGCGATCTGGCGTCGGGGGAGTTTTGGTCCACCGCCTATCAACCCACCCTGCGGGAGACAAAGGGTTACGAAGCCATCTTCACCCAGTCGCGCGCGGAATTTCGCCAGCGCCATGCCGGCCTCACCATCCACACCGAGATCAGCGTGTCGCCGGAGGACGACGTGGAGTTGCGTCGCACCACCCTCACCAATCGCACCCCGATGGCCCGAACCATCGAGGTAACCAGTTATGCGGAGGTGGTCCTTGCCATTCCGGCGGCGGACGCCTCCCATCCCGCGTTCAGCAATCTATTCGTGCAAACGGAATTCGTGCCGGCCTCCTCGGCCCTTCTCTGCACCCGCCGGGCCCGTTCCCAGGATGAACAGGCGCCGTGGCTTCTACACTTGATGGCCGGCGGCGGCCCCGGGGAAGTCACCTGCGAGACGGACCGTGCCCGGTTTATCGGACGCGACGGCACCCTGGCCGAACCGGCCGCGCTGCGGGGCCTGTCACCCTTGTCCAATACCGTCGGATCGGTACTCGACCCCATCGTGTCGCTGAGACGCACGGTGGTGGTTCCCCCCCACGGAACGGCCGTCATCGACCTGGTGTTTGGCGTGACCGAAAGCCGGGACACCGCGCTGGCCCATGTGGAAAAGTATCAGAACTCCCGCATGGCAGACCGCGCCTTCGATCTGGCGTGGACTCATAGCCAGGTGACTTTGCACCAGCTCAACGCGACGGAGGCGGAGGCCCGACTCTATGGCTGCCTCGCCAGCGCACTGATCTATGCCGACCCTGCCCGACGGGCCAGCCCCGGCGTGTTGCTCGGCAACCGGCGCGGCCAGAGCGGTCTCTGGAGTTATGGTATTTCCGGCGATTCGCCTCTGATTCTGCTTCGTATCAGTGACATGGATAAGATCGAACTCGTCAAACAACTGATTCGCGCCCACTCCTACTGGCGCATGAAGGGGTTGACCGTTGACCTGGTCATCCTGCACGAGGACATCTCGGTCTACCGCCAGTCTCTGCAGGACCAGATCACCAGCCTGATCTCGTCCGGAATCGAAGCCCAGATGCTGGACAAGCCGGGCGGCATATTCGTCCGGAGCCTTGAACAAATCCCCAATGAGGATCGCCTACTGCTGTACTCCTCCGCACGCATCGTGCTCGACGATGAGAAAGGGTCGTTGGCGGAACAGTTGGAGCATCGGAATGTTCTTGAACATTCGATCCCGATTCTGGCGCCCTCCCGTTCCGGCTCACGCGATATGCCCGCCCCGCTCCCTGAACGCGAGTTGATCTTCCCCAATGGTTATGGCGGTTTCACCCGCGACGGCCACGAGTATATCATCACGCTTCAACGCGGCCAGATGACGCCGGCTCCCTGGGTCAATGTCCTGGCCAATCCCTATTTCGGAACGGTGGTGTCCGAGAGCGGTTCCGCCTACACCTGGGGCGAGAACGCCCACGAGTTCCGGTTGACCCCCTGGAGCAATGATCCCGTCCAGGACATCACCGGCGAGGCGTTCTACATTCGGGATGAGCAGACCGGGCAGTTCTGGTCGCCGACACCGTTGCCCGCGCGCGGACAGACGCTCTATGTGATCCGCCACGGGTTTGGCTACTCTGTGTTCGAGCACACCGAAAACGGCATCGCCTCCGAGTTGTGGGTCTACGTGGCGATGGATGCCCCGGTGAAGTTTTGCGTTCTGAAACTGCGCAATGTCTCGGGCCGCCCCCGTCGCTTGTCCGTGACCGGGTATTACGAATGGGTCCTGGGCGACCTACGGCAGAAAAGCCTGCTCCATGTTCACACCGAAGTGGACCTCAAGACAGGCGCCTTGCTGGCGCACAACCACAACAACACCGAATTCGCCAACCGAATCGTTTTCCTGGACGTCAACGATGCGCGGCGAACACTCACCGGCGACCGGAAGGAGTTTATCGGCAGAAACGGCAACCTCTCCCAACCGGCGGCCATGAAACGGGTCCGGCTTTCAGGCAAAGTCGGCGCGGGGCTCGATCCGTGCGGCGCGGTGCAGGTTCCCCTCACGTTGCAGGAGGGGCAGGAGTGCGAGACGAGTTTTCGACTCGGGCTCGGCCGCAACCCCGCGGAGGTCCAGACCCTCATCCAGCGGTTCCGCCTTGCGGACGCCAACCGCCTGGCGCTCGAAGGGGTCTGGTCCTATTGGAACCGGACCCTTGGAGCCATAAACGTGGACACCCCCGACTCCTCCGTGAATGTGCTGGCGAACGGCTGGCTCTTGTACCAGACCCTGAGCGCCAGACTCTGGGGCCGAACCGGCTTCTATCAATCCGGCGGCGCCTACGGTTTCCGGGACCAACTGCAGGACGTCATGGCGCTGGTGCATGCGGAACCGGCCCTGACCCGCGAGCATTTGCTGCGCGCCGCCTCGCGCCAGTTCAGGGAAGGCGATGTGCAGCATTGGTGGCATCCCCCGGCGGGCCGGGGCGTGCGAACGCATTTTTCCGATGACTTCCTATGGCTGCCGTACGTTGTGTGCCGCTACGTGTCGTGTGTCGCGGACACCGGAGTTCTCGACGAGTCGATTCCGTTTCTGGAAGCCCGTCCGATCAAGCCGGAGGAGGAAGCGTTCTATGATTTACCGAATCGCTCCGAGGAATCCGCCACACTTTACCAGCATTGCGTGCGCGCCATCGAGCGGGGACTGCAATTCGGGAAACACGGCTTGCCGCTGATCGGGTGCGGCGATTGGAATGACGGCATGAACCGGGTGGGTAACCAAGGCCGCGGCGAAAGCGTCTGGCTGGCCTTCTTCCTTTACGACGTGCTCACCCAGTTCGCCGAGCTGGCACGCAAACGTCATGACCCCGTTTTCGCGGAGCGCTGCCTCACCCAGGCCCTGCAGCTCCAGAAGAATATCGAGCAACAGGCCTGGGACGGCCACTGGTACCTCCGCGCCTATTTCGACAACGGCGAACCCCTCGGCTCCCAAACCAATCCTGAATGCCAGATCGATTCCCTGCCTCAAAGCTGGTCGGTGATCAGCGGCGCCGGCGCCCCACCCCGCTCACGCGAGGCCATGGATGCTGTCGATCAGCGCCTGGTCCGCCGCGAAGCCGGGCTGATTCAAGTGCTGGATCCCCCGTTTGACCGTTCCCCGCTGAATCCTGGCTATATCAAGGGCTACATTCCCGGCGTGCGGGAAAATGGAGGCCAATACACCCACGGCGCGATCTGGACCGCCATGGCCTTCGCCCTCATGGGGGAAACCGAGCGGGCCTGGGATCTGTTTTCAATGATCAATCCCGTTCATCACGGGGAGACTCCTGAACAGATCGCCACCTATAAGGTGGAACCTTATGTCATGGCTGCGGACGTGTATGCCGTGGCCCCTCACATCGGACGGGGCGGCTGGACCTGGTACACGGGATCCGCAGGCTGGATGTATCGGCTGCTCATCGAAACGTTGCTGGGAGTGAACCTGGAGGGAGATCAACTGCGCCTGACCCCACGCCTGCCGGCACATTGGACCACCTATAAAATCCACTACCGTTACCGGCAGACCGTGTATCACATCACCATCAGCCGGAGCGCCGGTGAGGCGACCCCTGCGAACCGGCTCTTTCTCGACGGTGACGAACTTGCTGTGAAGACGGTCCCTCTAGTCGATGACCAGCGGGAGCATTCGGTCGAATTACGGCTGTGAACCTATAAAAGGGTGCTTGAATCAGGAAAATAGAACACTTAGTCACACTTCTTAGCCCCCCCCCTCTTAGTCGGTTACACTTACCCCCGGCCTTGGCGGCTGTCATCTCAACCAGGGTACAAATTGTACCCCAGTTGGAACTCAATTCCGAGTCGCTGCTCCCTTGTGTATCCAAATTTTAACTACGAAACTTTTTTGGTCAGGGCCTTCACGGCTGCCTCGAAATCTTTTTCGGCTTGCGATGGGGCGTCGAGCTGGGCTTGGTGATAACTTTGGAATTCCGTCTCAGCCTTCTTCAAAGCTTCTTCATGAGAAATCTTACCCGCATGTGTCAGAAGCTGTCGTCCGCTCAGGCGCAGAAAATCATCTAACTTGGCAATCCAGTCGCCCATTGTCATGGGTTGACGATTGAGCGCCTGGATCTCCGCAAATTCCAGATACGCGGTCACGATCCTGTTCAAGGCCTCAAGCTCCGCCGGGGACAGGTAGTTCTTAGCGATGACCGCCTCTTCCTTGCTTGGCCGCGAGCCGACCCAGTTTGTCATCCCCATGTTTTGCTTCGTCGCATCCGCCCGGGCATGCACGACTTCCGCCGCCGTATGACCATGCGCGGCCCAGTGCATCTTATTCTGCACGGCGGCAAAGAACCGGTGCGATGCCTCCACACTGGGATCATAGTCGATACTCGTCGCATAGATATCCAGAACCTTTCGCCAAAACACCTTTTCCGACGACCGGATATCACGGATGCGAGCCAGCAATTCCTCGAAATAGTTCCCCTCGCCACGCCGCTTCAGTCGGTCATCGTCCATCGTGAATCCCTTCACGATATACTCCCGCAATCGTTGCGTGGCCCAGATGCGGAACTGTGTGCCTCGGAGCGACTTAACTCGATACCCCACTGAGATTATGACATCGAGGTTATAATGCTTCAGCCTGCGCTCAACCTGCCGCATCCCCTCCTGTCGAACTTGTAAGTAATCCTTACAAGTTGCAAATTCTGCCAGTTCATTGTCCTGATAAATCGACCGAATATGCAAAGTGATATTTTGTGAAGTGGTTTGGAATAACTCAGCCATTTGGGACTGTGTCAGCCAGACGGATTCCTCCTCCAGCCGGACTTGAATTTTCGTCCGCCCATCCTCCGTCAGGTAGAGCAGGAACTCACCGCCTAGTGCTGGAGACTCTTTGATCATGGTGCGCTTCATATATCTAACAATAACTAATTATAGCTAAATACACAGTCCGTCAAACATATAACTACGATCGAAAGACTCACGCCATCACCCCGCCAAATACAACCCCTCACCCACCACCCTTGCCTGCCCCAACGTCACCAGGGTCTGCAATAGTTCCTCAATCTTATCCACCCGGGCGCGGGAGAAGGACTTGGCCAAGATTTGAGCGGTGGCCGGCGAGGACTGGGCGGCAAGCAACTCGCGGAGAACCTTGACTTGTTCCGGAAGGGTTTTGGGCCAGGGGGCTCGCGCGGACTTGGGTGCCTTCGCGCCACCTTCGTTTTCGGTTTTCCGTCCAGCCTGGGTCCCTGGATCCACTTCCAGTTCGGTCTGGTGGACTTTTTCTCCCCGGCACTGGTAGTCGGGACGCAGCCAGCGGATCAGGCCCTTGGCCTCTTCGGCGGCCCGTTCGGCATTGAGCGCGACCAGTTTCTCCAGGATCTGCGCATCGGTCAGTGTGGTGGGCCACCCATAGGCCTCGAAGACGGCGGCATCAAGGTCGTCATGGAGCTGCTTCAGCACGGAAACCAGGCCTTGCTCATGAATCGTGCGCTCGGCCATGGTCAGCGTGGCGTTGGCTCGAAGTTTCTCCAGCACGTTGTACATGCCCGTCATGGTGAGGTCAGGATGTTCAGCTTGCTGGCGTTTGCGATGGGCGTCGAGTTGCTCGGCTAGGTCGCGGATGCGGGTTTTCTGCGCCTCGGTCGCGACTGGAAAGGGAAAAGTTTCGAAGCAGCGAGTTTTGACGTACACAGGATCATTCCCGACACCGAGATGACCTCCCGTCGCCAAAGCCCAGCACACATGAATTCGACTACTGAGAGTGCCCAGTCCCCACGCACCCTCCAGCGCGATGTTAATGAGCTTGTTGTCCGGCAGGATCGCTGCGTCGAGAAACATAAAGAAGCGGTGCTTGGAGGTTTCAACTGTGGAAATGTAGCGACGCAGACCGAACAAAGCCGGTCGCATCTCGCCCCTCGGTTCACCAAATATCCACCATTTATCTCTGTAACTTTTCCTGTTGTTTTGATCCCTCTCGGGTTTAACGCGTTCAAGGATCCATTGAAAAACAGCTGGGTATCTATTGCGCACATCGGATTCAGAGAGACCGAAAAGATCAATCGCCATAGCACCGCGGGGTCTCGATGTAAGATCACGACCGTTTCGGTACTCGCGGATATGATTCTCGATTCCGCTCATCTTTCCGCACCCCAGGTTCATAGCTTCTTCCGAAGAAACAATGAAACCTTCGCCAATAATCTGCACACCGCGATAGCACAACTTTCCATTTCCGATCAATTCCACGGCCCCTGCCACATCCGCCCCTGTCGTAAGATCAGCGTTGATTCGCCCTCTTGTGCTCTCGAGTTCGACATCGAAGCCATCCCCCTCGGTTTCCTTCTCTGATACCACCTGACTCAACAAGCCGTCATGACTGCCTGACGCAGCGACGGTCATGGCAATGCGCACGGCGGCGCCGTCGCTGGCGTCCACCCAAGGATGATCGGGAATGGCGAACAGGATGGAAAGCGGGTTTGGCGTGCCAGCCAGATGAGTCTCCAGTACGCGGCGGTTGAACTTCTGGCGCAGACTGTTGGTGGTCACAAAGCCAAATCTCTGAATTTTCCCTTCGCGAACCAACTTCGCGGCATGGTTCCACCAGTACATGACGAAGTCACTGGATTCACCCATATCGGAATGGACTTCACGCACGGTCTCGGTATAGCCGTCACCCAGTGCCTGGCGCATCAGGGCGGGCC
>Ga0073936_10002924_pt1 | contig 24975 bp, 21 predicted proteins | sample AliMusrvi5mmetaG_FD_87041 | JGI IMG/M metagenome (GOLD analysis project Ga0073936, IMG submission 87041) | Freshwater lake bacterial and archeal communities from Alinen Mustajarvi, Finland, to study Microbial Dark Matter (Phase II) - Alinen... | ecosystem: Environmental > Aquatic > Freshwater >... | reverse complement strand
GTGGGGTTGTTGGGGGTGTTGATGATGATGGCTTTGGTGCGGGAGGAAAAGGCCCGGCGCAGTTCGTCGCGGTCGAAGGTCCAGTCGGGCGCGTGGAGTTTGACGAGGCGGCGGGTGGCGCCGCAGAGCAGCATGTCGGGGTGGTAGTTCTCGTAATAGGGCTCGAAGACGACGATTTCGTCGTCGGGATTCGTCACGGCCAGCAGGGAGGCGATCATGCCCTCGGTGGCGCCGCAGGTGACGGTGATTTCGCGTTCGGGATCCACCGGCAGGTTGTAGGTGCGGGCGTATTTGGCTGCGATGGCCTGGCGGAAGGGTTTCGTGCCCCAGGTGATGGGGTACTGGTTGTGATCGGCGTTAATGGCGTCGATGGCGGCCTGTTTGAGGTTGACGGGCGCGGCGAAATCCGGAAAGCCCTGGGCGAGGTTGACGGCGCCGTGCGCGATGGCGAGGCGCGACATCTCGCGGATGACGGATTCAGTGAAGTGAGCGGTACGAAGGCTGCGGAAGCTCTTCGCGGTCCCGGCGACAGGCATGAAATTATGTTCGCATGGCCGTGGCGCGGCGCGCGGCGGTGCGGTTTGGCAGTGGAGCGACTACAATGATTGGAGCGTTTCGCCGCGCGGCGCGATGTTTCTCCGGACACCGTTCGTCCCGATTCCGAATTCCCATCCTGATTCCGAGGTGAACGAATGAAAGTGTCTTTATTAGTCGCGGCGCTCACTCTCTTTGTGGGCGGCGCTGTTTTGACGGCGCAGAGCGGGCGGTCGTATGGTCCCGGGCATATCTGGTGGGATTCGGGACAGGGCGGCAATCTGCCGTGGGAAGAGCAATACGACAATGCCGACGGGCTGCTGGGCATCGTGAATGAGCGCGGCGCCGTGCATACGGAGGGTCATGCGTTCTTCGAGGCTCTGGGGACGAACGGGCGCGCCTGTATTACGTGCCACCAGCCTTCGAATGCGATGAGTCTGGCGGCGGCCACGGCGGCGCAGCGCTGGAATGAGACGGCGGGGAAGGATCCGCTGTTTGCGGCGATCGACGGTTCGAACTGCCCCGGGTTGCCGCAGGAAAAGAGAGAGTCGCACTCGCTGTTGCTGGAGCGCGGTTTGTTTCGGATCTTTCTGGCGTGGCCACCGAAGGGAGCGGACGGACAGGCGATCCGGCCGGAGTTTGAGATCGAAGTGGTGCGCGATCCGACCGGCTGCAATCTCGATCCGAAGTATGGGTTGCGGAGCGAGCGGCCGGCGATCTCGGTTTACCGGCGACCGCGCATGACCGCCAACCTGAAGTATCTGACGGGGGATGAGGCGGGCGAGGCGAGGGGGATGCGGCTGATGGCGGACGGGCGCGAGCCGAGTCTGCGGAGCCAGGCGATCAACGCGGTGATGGGTCACGAGCAGGCGGGCGTGCCGCTGAGTGCGGAGCAGTTGCGGCAGATCGTGGATTTCGAGCGGCATATCTTTGCGGCACAGACGGCGGATATTCGGGGCGGGCTGCTGACGGAGAAGGACGGTCCGGAGTTGCTGGGGCCCACCAACGTGTCGCTGGGCAAGGGCGGCGTATTGGGCGCGGCGGAGGACACGTTTCCGGTGTGGCGGGATCCGGCGGGCCGGCTGCGGGAGGGTCTGCAGAAGGATTTCCGGGCTTCGGTGGCGCGCGGCAGCGAGGTGTTCTTTGGCCGGACGTTCGTGGCGGGCGATCATGCGCGCGCGACTTGCTCGACCTGCCATAACCAGCGGTCGGCGGCGGCCTGGATGGATATCGGGACGACTAATAAGGCCGCGGCGGAGGCTGGTTCGGATGAACTGCCGCTTTTTAAGATTACGTGCAGCGGCGACGCGGCGCCGCATCCGGTCTACGGACGCACGATTTACACGCAGGATCCGGGGCGGGCGCTGATTTCCGGGAAGTGCGCGGATGTGGGCTCGATCGTGGTACAGCAGTTCCGGGGACTGGCCGCGCGGGCGCCGTATTTCTCGAACGGGTCGGCCAAGACGCTGCAGGAAGTGATCGGGTTTTACGACAGGCGGTACGGAATCCGGCTCACGGCGCGGGAGAAGGAAGATCTGGGGAACTTCCTGCGGGTGCTTTAGGCGGGGCGCTTTTTGGCGGCGGCCCTGGCTGCCGACGTTTTTGTGGCGGCCGTTTTCCCGGAAGGAGCGCTCTTGCGGGCGAGCGGTTTCTTTGCCGCGGCGCCGGCTTTCGAAGTGGTTTTCGAGATCACCCTGCGAGGCGCGGCGGGTTTCGCGAGCGGCGTTTTCAGGCCGCCTCCGGGGGTGCGCGCGGCAAGAGGCAGGCTGGCGAGGTTCACGGGGGGGACATCGGAGACGTCTTTCGCATCGGCAACGTACGGCGCGACGGGCGGGCGGCGGTCCCCGTAGATGGTGCGGTACATGTCGGCGTTGCGCAGCACGGCCTGCACGTATTCCTTCGTTTCGTTGAACGGGATGCTTTCGACGAACTCGGCCGGCTCTTTGTAGCTGATCGACGTGAGCCATTGCCGCACGCGGCCGGGACCGGCGTTATAGGCCGCGAGGGTCTGCACCCAGTCGCCACCCCAGCTGTTCAACTGCTCGCGCAGGTAGTGGGTGCCGAGCTGAATGCTGACGGTGGGATCGAGAAGCGTGTTGGCACTGGCGAGGCGGACGCCCTGCTCGCGCGCCATCTGGCGTCCGGTGGCGGGCACCAGTTGCATCAGGCCATAGGCGTTCGCATGCGAGTGGGCCGAGGGATTGAACTCCGTCTCCTGGCGTATGAGAGCGGCGACCGAGTAGGGATCAAGATCGTGTGTTTTGGCGTGACGCACCACGTCTTCGCGATAGGGCAGCGGGAAGAGCATCTGCCAGAACTTCAACGGCGCTTTGTCGAAGGGCAGGGCCAGGTAATCGGCACTGAAACTCTTCATGATGCGCAGGGCATGGAAGGGCGTCGGCATGCTGCGGGCGAGTTCCATGGCGAGCAGGTGCGGCTGTTCCTCGGGCAGTCTGGCGCCAAAACGCAGTTCGGCATCGGCGACATCGGGGAGGCCGGCGAGCATGAGCAGGCGGGCGCGGTCGATGCGGAGCCGGGTGGCCGGATTCGGCAGGGTGGAGGTGAAGTCGCGGTGTTCGGGCCAGTCGACGGCGGCCAGCCATTCGGCAGTGGAAGGGTCGGGGGGCGCGGTCAGTTTGGCGTCGGCCAGGCGTTCGCGGGCGAGCACGGCGTAGAAGTAGTGCGGAAACTGCAGGCTGACGCGGTCGTAGAAAGCGCGGGCTTCGGGCAGGCGGCCGTTCTTTTCGGCGAGGCGGCCGAGGAAGTAGAGCGCGGTGCCGGCGCGGGAATCGGAGGGGTAGCGCTCGACCTGTTCACGGAGCAGTTCGACGCGGTCCGGCGTGCCGCCGATGTAGGCATCCCAGGCGACCCGCCAGTGGGCCGCGGCGAGGGTGCTGTCGGGCGGAAAGGCGTCCGAAGCGGCGCGGAACAGCGGGGAGTATTTCTCGCGCTCATTGGTCACGACGTAACGATTGCCGGCGGCCAGCAGCGCCTTGAGACGCCAGGGGGATTGCGCGTAACGCTCCGTCAGCAGGTGCGTGGACTCGGCCATCACGGCATCGTCCCCGGTCTTCTTCGCCGCTTCGGTCAGGAAATATAACCGGCGGGCGTCGGCCTCGCCACGGGCCACTTTCAGGCCGTTCAGATAGCGCAGGGCAGAGGCGGCGTCGCCAGCCAGAAAATCCGCGGCTCCGATGCCGACTTTGGCCTGATCGCGATCCGGTTCGGGCAGCGTGGAGGCGAGGCCCACGTACTCCTGCCTGGCCTTGGAGAACTCTTTCGTGTCGAGCCATTTCTGGCAGCGCTCGAGCTGCTGGCGCGGCGGCGCGACGGGAAAATCGCGGTTCAGAACGAGACGCAGGCGGTCCATGGCGGTCCAGGATTGAGCGGCGAGGTCCGTATTGGGAAAAGCGTAGTAGACCTTCTGATAAGTCAGAGCGGCCTGGAGCTTTTCGCCGAGGGATTCGTAGGCCATGGCGAGGGCGAAATCGCCGTCCGGCTGCGGGAGGAGCTTGTAGTCGGTCTGGAGAACGTCGAGCGCTTTGGAGTTCGACGCGGGCTGGCGCTGGTCAAGCAAGGCGCGGGCGAACAGGAGGCTGATCTTTCCCGCGAGTGGAGAAGAGAGAACCGGCTGCGCGCGGTAGGCGGCGAGATCGCGGACGGCGCCGTCGATATCGCCGGTCTGTAGCTCCGAAGAGGCCAGGTGATAGACGACGTAATCGGAAAGTTTGGGAATCTGCGGCTGGAGACCGCGCAACTGCTGGATGGTGCCGGGGAAGTCGCGGAGATTGTAGGCGTTCACGCCCTGACCGAGCCGGTTCGGAGCTGTGTCGGCAGCCGCGAGAGCCGCGGGCAGCAACAGCGCCGGAAGCAAGCTATGAAAGGGAAAGCGCATACGCTAAACCATCGGACCGGGATACTGCTTGCCGAGCAGGCGGGCATCGTCGTGCGCGAGGCTTCGGACAATTTCGAGGTGGAGATAGTCCACCATGGTCGGAGATTTGGAAAGGAAAGACTGGAGAAATTCGGCGCGGGCGGCGTCGATGCCGGTGTGCAGGGCGCCGTAGATATCGCCTTCGAAAACCCCTTTGCGCAGTTCCTCCGCGCTGTAAAGACGAAGCTCGGCGACACGCACCCGGGCGACGCGCTGGGCGTGGAGATGCAGTTTCTGGTCGTCGGCGGAGAGGTCCGCCCAGCTGGTGGCTTGCGGAACGGCGGGAGGCGCGGCCGCGGGAGGCGTGGCAGGGGGCTGCTGGATCTGCACCAATGCGGGCGCGGGCGCGGCTACCGGTTCCGGAGCGGCCACCGGGACTGGAGTGGTCAGGATCTCCAGTTTCATCGCAGCGGCTTCGCAGAGAAGCTCCAGCGGCGCGGGCGACACGGCTCCGGACGCGATCAGCATAGCCAAAACAGAGTGACGCACCACCAGCGGGAACAGGTACGCTTTGCGGCCCTCGGCGCCGTTGGCGAGGAGCGCGGAAAGCTCGGCGGAGAGTTCGGTCGCAGAGACCACGGCAATCACCGGATCCTTCGATTCGATAGCGGAATGGACGGCTCCGGCCGTCTCTGTCGAAAACGTGATCTCCGAGGTCTGATCGAGGCCGCGAGAAGCGCGGAAGCGGGCGAGTGTGGAATCGATGGACAGGACAACGGCCTTTTGGGCCCAAAGCGAAGAGGCGTCCGCGAGAATTTCGAGCGCCGACGTTTCGGTGGCCGCCTGCCGGAGCCGGCGCAGGGCCTGGTTGAGGCCTTCCGCGGTGGTGCGGACGGCCGCTTCCCCGCCCTCGGTCCGGGCTTCGACGCTGGCGCGTTCCACCTGCTCGTCTGCCCTTGCGCGTTCGCGTTCAATGGCCTGTGCGAGGGTTTCTTCGTGTTCAGCGGAAAGACGCTGGCGTTCCGCGAGAGTGGCGTCCGCAGTGGCCTGTTCGCGGTCCGCCAGCAGGAAGGCCGAGAGTTCCTCCACCAGAGCGGCCTGGTGTTTGTCGAATACGACCTTCCAGTTGCTTGCGGGGGTGCCTTCCATCTCCTACATGGTACGGCAAGGTCCTCCCGATGTCGATCAGGAAAGGCTTTTCCATGCAGAGGCGACCGGGTTACCGGCGGTCGTCGCCGCGCAGTTTGGAGAGCAGGCGCAGGATTTCGAGGTAGAGCCAGACGAGAGTGACCATCAGGCCGAAAGCGCCGTACCACTCCATGTATTTCGGGGCGCCGCGGGAGGCGCCTTCCTCGATGAAGGCGAAATCGAGAATCAGGTTCAGAGCGGCGATGATCACCACCGCGACACTGAAGAGAATTCCGATGGGGCCGCTGCCGAATATTCCCGGAATCTGAATGTGGAACAGGCCGAGGATCATGCTCAGGAAATACACGATGGCGATGCCGCCGGTGGCAGCGACGATGCCGAGCGTGAACTTCTCGCTGGCGCGGATCAGGCCGGAGCGATACGCGAGCAGGAGACAGAAAGCGGTGCCGAAGGTAGCGGCGACGGCTTCAATGGCGATACCGGGAAAACGGAGTTCGAACGTGGCCGAGAGCGCGCCGAGGAAAAGACCTTCGAGGAGCGCATAGACCGGGGCGGTGAACGGGGACCACTCCTTCTTAAAGATGGTGATCATGGCGGTGATGAAGCCGCCGAACGCGCCGATCATGATGTAGCCGCCCATGTTGTTGGTCGGGTACTCGCCGGCGGCGGTGACGCTGAGGGAGTTGAAGAACTGGTTCCAGGTCCATGCGGCGGACAGCATGACGAGAAGAATCAGGATGCCGGCCTTGTTGACGGCGCCGGCGATGGTCATTCCCTGGCCATAGCCGATGTGCTGCGCCTGGACGTCGTAGACGTTATTGCCAAACGCGGGATTGGAGGATTTCATAGCTTTATCGGACTCGATTCCTTAGATGCTTCTTTCTGAATATAGGCTACATCGGAACGCGGCGAGTTCAGAAAGTGCGGATATCGCCGCGGTAGTCGCGCGCCGCGCGGCGGGCCTCCTGCATCGACTGGCGGATTCGGCGCGCGGCGTCGCGGCGTGCACGGCGCATTTCGAGACGGATGTTCCGGGTTTCGCGGGCGAACTCCACGCGCGCGCGACGGGTTTGTTCGCGGGCCGGAGCGGGCAGCGCAAAGACCAGCAGAACAGCAAACAGAACGAACAGAAGAGCTTTGGCCATGCCAAAGAATACGCGCGAGCGCGCAATTCGTTCTGGAAATCAGCCCGGACTGGAAATCAGCCCGCTTTTTCGAGCAGCGTGAGACTGATCTTCTGGCTCAGGACCATCTCGCGGTTGACCTGGAACTCCTTGACCTTCTTATAAGATGGCAGGAAATACATCAGGTCGAGCATGAGGTCTTCGATGATCATCCGAAGGCCGCGGGCTCCCACTTTTCGATCCAGAGCGAGACCAGCGATGGCGTCGAGTGCATCGTCGGTGAAGCGCAACCGGACGTTCTCATATTCGAAGAGGCGCTGGTACTGCTTGATGATGGCGTTCTTCGGCTTGGTCAGAATCTGGATCAGAGCGGCTTTGTCCAGATCTTCGAGCGTGGCCACCACGGGCAGACGACCGATGAATTCCGGGATGAAGCCGTATTTGATCAGATCGTGCGGCTGCAGATGCCGCAGCATGTCGATGTCCCGGCGGTCGCTGATGCCGACGGTTTTCACCTGCTCGGCCTTCGCGTCTTCCTGATGGAAACCGATGGTTTTCCGGCCGACGCGGCGCCCGATGATTTTTTCGAGACCGACGAACGCGCCGCCGCAGATGAAGAGGATGTTGGTGGTATCGACCGGGGTGAACTCCTGGTGGGGGTGCTTGCGGCCGCCCTGCGGCGGCACGTTGGCCACGGTCCCTTCCAGAATCTTGAGCAGCGCCTGCTGAACGCCCTCGCCCGAAACGTCTCGGGTGATGGAAGGATTTTCGTCCTTGCGGCAGATTTTGTCGATTTCGTCGATATAGATGATGCCCTGCTGGCAGCGCTGGACGTCGCCGTCGGCGGCCTGCAACAGCTTCAGAATAATATTCTCGACGTCCTCACCCACGTACCCGGCCTCGGTGAGCGTGGTGGCGTCGACAATGGCAAACGGAACGTCGAGGATCCGGGCCAGCGTCTGCGCCATCAGCGTCTTGCCCGTGCCGGTGGGGCCGATCAGCAGAATATTCGATTTCGCCAGTTCAATTTCGGAATTGCGCATCCGGTTCATGTGGATACGCTTGGAATGGTTGTAAACGGCGACGGCGAGTTTCCGTTTCGTGGCTTCCTGACCGATTACATACTGGTCCAGGAAATCTTTAATTTCCAATGGCTTGGGGATTTTGTGAGGCCCCGCGGTAGCTGGCTCCGGCTTGTCGTCTTCCAGAATGGAGTTGCAAACCGCGATACATTCATCGCAGATATAGGCTCGCGGATAATCGCTCGGAGAGGAAATCAGCTTACCAACAACGTCCTGGCTCTTGTGACAAAAGGAGCATCGCAGGGTGTCATCCGATCCAGCACGCTTCAAGCGGTTCTCCTTCCAGGGCGATCCCGCCTGGTTGCGGTCGCATTCGTCAACTTTTATTATCACCCGACCACACGCCGCTAAGCAATGCTGTTACAAGCGGTTTGGGCCGACATTTCGGGTCGCAGCCCCGAAGATTGTCCCGGAAATCGACTGAAAGTGATCTTACAATCGCATTTTGCAGATGACGCCGACATCGTCGCAGTACCACAGCCAGCCGTCGTGGATCGTCATCCCGTGGGGAAGCGGGTCGGAATCGGCCAGCTGAATCTTTTCCACCATGGCGCCGGTTTCCGGGTCGTGTTTGAAAAACGCGTTGCAGTTGCTGTCGGTGACCCAGAGGTACTTTCCTTCCCAGCCGATGCCGTGGGGACGATTCGCGGCGGTCGGAAACTTCCGCTGGACGACCCAGGTTTTCGGGTCGATCTGGTAAACCTCGCGGGAGGGCGGAACGGCCGTCCAGAGGAAGCCGTCGCGCCATTCCTGGCCATGAGCGCCGGTGCCGGGCGCTTTGCTGTCGAGGACCGCGCCTGCCTGGAAACCGCCGACGGTGGCTGGTGTGGCCGGCTTCGCAGGCACCGGAGCGGGCTTTGCCGGAGCGGGATGTGAAAGCGGGCTGCTGCGGGCGGGCGGATCGCTCGCCATCCGGTAAATCACGCCCGCTCCCGGCGTGAAGTGGCGTTCGAGAGTTTTGCCCGTCATGGCGTCGACGCGAACAATTTCGCGGCTGTAGGTGGAGCCAATCCAGAGACTGTGACCGTCGAAGGTGATGCCGCTCGACTTGTCGGTCTCGGTTTCGAAGGAGCGAAGCACGCGCCCGTCCTCCCAGGCGACCAGGCAGGCCTTGCTGCCATCGGACTGGTCGATGATCCAAAGACCCTCGGGGGTGGCCTGCAGGCCGTTCGGGTGAGGACCGGGCGACTTGAAAACGATGGAAGGCCGGCCGGTTTTACGGACCGGCAACTTGTCCGTATTGCCTGCCAGAAGGGAGGGGGTAGCGCTCAGGGCCAGAAAGCGGCGTCGGTTCACGTCGGGAATTCTATCAGGAAATTCGAGGGAAGTTCGCCGGAGCTATTTGCGCCCGTGATCGAGGCCGAAATCGGGAGACTTCGCGGTGCCGCCGATTTTGATACGGAGAAAAGTCCCCGCGCCGTTTTTCGCGAAGAAAGGGTCGACGGGGATGAGTGCCCAGTGTTTCCAGCCGGTCATGGTTTGGGAGACGCGCGCCTGCAGGGCGAGCGAGCCGTGAAAGTCGAGCAACTCGGAGGCAAGGTTGTAATTGCCGGCCAGCTTCACGACGGCGCCGGGGGTGGAGAACGACAGAGAGCGAAACGAGATGACCTGGTCGTCCAGGCGAAAACTGCCCTTCATATCGGAAAAGACGCGCGCGATGTCTTCGTTGCCCGGTTCGCCCTGGCCGCGGCGGCTCAGCGAATCGATCTTGTCCTGCACGGCGGAACGCAGGAACCGGCCGTTGCGGATGGCGAATGTGCCATCGAGATCGAGCTTTTCGCGCACGGTTTGAGCCAGCGGCGGGATCTCGATGGAACTGGAGAGGGCGAGCGTGCCCGACATGAACGGCGGCCCTTTCATGGCGAGGCGAAGCACGTCTTCCATGTTGCCGGCCGGCATGGAAACGCGCAGAGAGATGGTGCGGCGGGTCTCGCCCTCCTGCCGGATGACGCCGCCGCTGGTACTGAACTTCGTGGAGCCCAGAACGGCCTGAACAGGTTTCAGGATGGTATTGCCGTTGCCGCCGTCCACCAGGACCTCAAAAGTTGTGGACAGGGGGACCCGGTTGCCGGAGCCTTTGAGGCGGAAGTCGGGGACGCGGGCTTCGCCCTGCGCCGTGATGGCCGACAGGGAGCCCTCGAAGCTTCCGGTGGAGTGCAGGATGCCGGCGATCCCCTTGAAGATGCCAAGATCGGCGTCGTCGAAAGTGTAGGTGCCTTTGAGCGGGGTATCTCCGGGATCGTCAGCGGACCACGGCCCGAAGTCGCCTTTGCTGTGAATGACGCCGGGAGGCTTCGGATTGATGAGCAGTGCTTCGTAGTAAAGAGGAGCGCTTTTGCCGACCGAGCGGAGCAGCAGACGGGAGATATCGAAGATGAGGGGCTTTTTGCCTTCCTCTTTGGGAAGAATTCGCAGCGTGGTGTTCGTGGCGAAAACTTCATCAATCTCGACGGCGCCTGTTTCGCCGGACCCGGAGCCCGCAGGGGTGAGCCCGGCGCGTTCGCCTTTCGGGGGAATGTTGAGTTCCATGCCGTCGAGCGTGACCCGGGCAATGCGGCGGGGCGAATCGAAAAGGCCGCCGACGTCGACGGCAAAGCTGAAGTGGCGAAGGGAAACGACCGGGGGCAGATCGCGCCGGACCCGGGGACGGAGCACGAGACCGCTGCCTTCCACCTGCGCGAGAGTTCCCCGGCCGCGATTCCGGAGGAGGCGAAGCGGAGAGGTGGCACCCAGGTGGACGTGCAGGGCGGTCAGTTGCACATCGCTGTCGAAACGAGTGCGCAGCCAGGCGACCGCCTGGTCCCGGATGTACGGTTCAAAGCGGGTGCGAAGCACCGAGGCAGCGACAAACAGGCCGGTCAAGCCAAGGGAAAAAGTGATCGCGCCTGTCAGCAGCCACTTTTTTCGGGTCACGCCGCCGGTTCCAGGTAAAACCGATCCCTGGAGGCGGACTCATTCCAATCCTGCAGCGGCAAAGGCGAATTCACGCCGGAATCCGGGGCGATATTGGCCACCGCGGGACGTTCGAGGCGCGAACGAGCCGCCCGGCGGGCCCGCAGGAAACGAATGCGGGCGGCGGTGCTGGTGATGCCCATTTCATCGGCAATTTCCGACAATGTAGAGCCGGTGAGCCAGCTTTCGAATAACTGGCGGTCATGGGGAGAGCAGATATTCAGAATTCGTTCAATATCGATTGCAGCGAGGGTAGTACTGGTGGCGGATTTTCCGCTCACTTCGAACAGGGGACAGAGACAGGCCTCGCCTCGTAGTCTCTGGCGATGGTAATTGAGAGAGATTGTGTTGACCCAGGTCTTTAAAAAATTCTCGTTCCGGAGCTGATGCAGTTGCTCCCAGCCGCTGACCCAGCCGGCTTGTGCGGCTTCGGTGGCGCTGTCGCCGCGAATGCCTCTTGAAACCAGGAAGCGGACCGTCTGATGAAAGCCTTGTTGGTAGGCTCTGCCATACGCCTCTCGTGTCATCTTTTCCGGGTACTACCTCCAGTTGTACGGGGAATTGCACGCGATGGACCAATTCGGGAGAGCGAAAAAAAGCGCACTCGGATGGAGTGCGCCTTCGGGACAGACGAAAAACAACCGATTCAGGCGGCGGATTCCGAGCGAATGGCCCGGGCGGCTCCGTCGATGGCTTCATGCGTATTTTTCGCGGCGGAACTGGCGGCGTCCGAAGCCTCGTCGACCGCTTCATGGGCCTGTCTCGAACCACTATCGACGGCACTGTTGACCGCGTTCTTCGCCCGCTGCGTCACGGTGTCTCTGGTGCGCTGCATTTCGCGGATTCCGCGCTGGGTGAGGTTCACGGCGGAATTTTTCAGATCGCCGGCTTTATTCCGCGCGGTGTCGAGCTGGTCGTCAATCGCGCCACGGATATCCGCGCGCAGGCTGGCACCGGCCTTGGGCGCCATCAGCAGGCCGACGGCGAGACCGGCACCCGCGCCGGCCAGCAAAGACAGCAGAACGGTCGGGTACTTCGAAGTTTCTTCCGGATTCGAGTTTGTGTTCATGGCTACTCTCCGAGCTCCTTTATGATTTGTTGACTGCGGAGTACTGAATGCGGCGGAGCTTGTTAGTCCGGCATCAGCATTCACGGTGCACAGAGGAGCACGCGGAGGGCCGAAATGGAATTACCGGTACAAACGGGAGTTGAGGTTAAAAAGTACCGATAGAGAGGTGCGGCGGTGTCAGATGTCGCAGATCGCCATGGCTTTGTCGAGCGTGGCGAGGGGTTCATGACCCTGGTCGGGAGAATACTCGTGGGCGAGGTAGCCGGTGTAGCCGAGATCGCCGATGGCTTTCGCGATGAAGCGGTAGTTCAGCTCCTGGGAGTCGTCGATATCGTGACGGCCGGGATTGCCGCCGGTGTGGAAGTGACCGATCCACTGGATGTGATCGCGGATATTGCGGACGATATCGCCGTCCATGATCTGGGCGTGGTAGATGTCGTACAGAATTTTCACGCGGGGGGAGTTGACGCGCTGCATGACGTCCACGCCCCAGGCGATGTGGTCGAACATGTAGTCTTTGTGGTTCACCTTGCTGTTGAGGTATTCCATGCAGATGGTGATGCCTTTGTCCTCGGCATGGGCCTTGATGCGTTGCAGGAAGGCCACGCAGTTATCGGCGCCTTCGCGGTCGTCCATGCCCTTGCGGTTGCCGGAGAACGTGATGATATTCGGCACGCCGTTCGCCTGGGCTTCATCGATGGCGAGGTGGAGAGACTTCTCCAGACGTTCGTGGTTTTCCTTGCGGTTCAGGGCTTCCGCGATGGTGCCGCCGGGGCCGGGGGGATACATGGCCGGCGTGAGGCCGTACTTTTTGAGAACGGGCCAGTCCGCCGGGCCGATCAGGTCGTATCCCTTGCAGCCGAGCCGGGCCGCTTCGCGGCAGGTGTCTTCGAAGGCCATGCCGCGCCCGAAGACGCCGCGGGTGACCGATTGTTTCAGCCTTCCGTGGCGCTGGACCGGAGTCGCGGGCGCCTGGGCTGCGGCGTCCGGGGAGAGGGACGCCGCGGCCAGGGCGGAGGTGGTCAGGCCCAGGTAATCTCTGCGATTCATGTGGGCTATTTCTCGTTGACGGTGAAGGCGAAGAGCGAGTCGCCGGCGCCGACGATGAGCAACTGCTTGCCATCCAGTTCATAGCTGATGGGCGCGTTGCTCACGGAAGATCCCAGATTGGCATGCCAGAGCGGCTCGCCGGTTTTGGCGTCCATAGCCACGAAGTTATTGGACGTGTCGCCGGCGAAGACCAGGTTGCCGGCGGAACTCAGGAGTCCCGAACGTCCGCCCGCGCCTTCCCATTTGTGACTCCATTTGATGGCGCCGGTTTTGACGTCGATCGCCTGGAGAAGGGCCTCGGACCAGCCGCCGCGGTCGGTACCGCCCCAGCCTTCCGGTTTTTCGTCGATGTCGTAGAGGTACCAGACGCTGTAGGCGTGCGTCGCGTTGATGTAGAACAGCCCGGTATCGGGGCTATAGGTGGGAGGGGGCCAGTTCGACGCACCGCCCTGGTTGGGGGAAACGAGCGCGCCGTCGAACTGCGGCTCCTTCTTCGGATCCGGAATGGGCTGGCCGCGCTTGTCGATGCCTTTGGCCCAGTTGGTCTTGACGTATTCCTTCGAAACCAGCGCCTTGCCGGTGGCGCGGTCGAGCACGAAGAACCAGCCGTTCCGGCAGGCCATGGAGAGCAGTTTTTTGGTCTGCCCGCCGACGTTGCCGTCGAACAGAACGGGCACCTCCACGTTGTCCCAGTCATGCGTGTCGTGGGGAGAAGGCTGGAAGTACCAGACCATTTTGCCGGTGTCGGGATTCAGCGCCACGATGGAGGCGGTGTAGAGGTTATCGCCCTCGCGGCCTTTGCCGGCGATGACGGGCTGGGGGTTGCCGGTACCGAGATAGATCTGGTTCAATTCGGGGTCGTAAGTCGTGGTGCCCCAAGTCATACCACCGCCGTGCGCCGCGGCATCTTCATTGGGCCAGGTTTCAAAGCCCGGCTCGCCCTTTTTCGGGACCACGGACCAGTGCCATTGCAGATCGCCCGTTTCCGGATCGCGCGCTTCGAAGTAGCCGGGGATGTCGAGATCGTCGCCGCTGACGCCGACGAGGACGTGGTTCTTCACGATGATCGGCGCCACCGAGGCGTAGTAAAGCTGGTCGAGATCGCAGATCGATTTCTCCCAGCGCTCTTTGCCATCTTTCAGGTTGAGGGAGACGAGATGGCAATCGGGCGTTTCGAAGTAGAGCCAGCTGCCATAGACCGCGACGCCGCGGTTGCCGATGTGAATGCCGCCCTTCGACTGGTGCTGGTGGTGCCAGAGTTCGCGGCCGGAGCGGGCGTCGATGGCCCAGACGTGATCGGGAATCGTGAAATAGAGGACGCCGTTGACTTCGACGGGAGTGGCTTTGATGGTAGCGCCGCCGGTGCCGATGGCGTTCACGCGGTAGACCCACTGGAGGCTCAAATTGTGGACGTTGGCGGAGTTGATCTTCTTCAGGGGGCTGAAGCGGCGGCCGGAATAATCGCCGTTATAGCCGGGCCAGGTGTCCGTGGGGAGCTGGAGAAGTTTCGCCGGATCGAGAGCGCCCTGTCCGAAAAGAGAGGCGGCCAGCGCCGTGAACGCCGCAAGAAGTTTCAGCGATTTCATTTCAGAGTCTCCAGATAGGCGGTGATGTCGTGCATGTTTTTGTCGGAAATGCGTTCGAGGAGGTCCGCATGGGCCTGAAAGGGATCGTCCACCTTCACTTTGAGCTGGGGAGTGCGGGTCCAGCCGTGATACTCGCCGTCTTTATCGCGGAGGGAGACGTTGAAGTCGTCGATTTTGTCGAGAACGCCGGTCACGGCGGGGCCGGACGGGGGCGTGACGGTCACCATGGTTTGTTTGGCGCCCCGGCCGCCGCGGCCGAAAGCCGGCTTGGGGAAGAGAAACTTCTGCTGCATGTCCACGGGGTCGTATTTCGCGCCGATGCCTTTTAGGTCGGCGGTCACGGAGTGGCATTGACTGCATTTGCCCGCGCCGTTGAACCAGGCCTCACCGGCCTTCGCGTCGCCCGTGAGGACGTTTTGGGCATGGAATAACGGGGAGGTGCGGAGGGTGTCGCCGACCCGCGCGTGGAGAAAATGCGAGAGTTCCTGCACCTGCGTGGAGTTCAGATTGGCCGAGGGAGCGCCGCTCTGCAGGGGATGGCCTTTCTTCAGAATCGGGCCGAGTTCACTGCCGTAGCGATCGTGCAGGACCACCAGTGAGCGCACCAGATCGGGGCCGTTCTGGCCTCCGCGCGCGCTGTTGCCGTGGCAGTTGACACACTCGGCGGCGTAGATCTTTTTTCCGCGCTCGGCGGCTTCTTCGTCAACCACCTGTTTATCGGCGGCACCCGCCTGGGCCAGCAGGCCGCCACCACCACCGCCGCGTCCACCACGACCACCCGGGGGAGGTGCTCCCGGTCCACCGGCCGGAGGCTGAGCGCCAAGGCAGCCTGCAACCATACCGATAAGCGCGGCGCGGCGCACCCACAATGCAACTGAATCGGGCATATTTTAGTTCGTCACCATCCGGGCACGATTATATAGCTTGCTGGTTACCGGATCGGTACGTGGGAAAAGAGCCTACCAGATTCGCGCCACGCCGTAGGCTTCGATCAGGGGATCGCGCGAAACCATGGCGATCTGCTGCTCCAGAGCCTGCGCGATGAGAAGCCGGTCAAAGGGGTCGCGATGATGCCACGGCAGCGCGGCGGTGCGCATGACCTGCCGGAAGCCGATTTCCAGCTGATCGAAGCCGTTCAGGGACATCTGCTCGGTGACATACTTGTCCGGACGCGCCGGGAGCCGGAGCTTATCGAGACTGACTTTAATGGCAATCTCCCAGAAACTCGCGAAGCTCACGAAGCAATCGTTTTCGGCGATCGCCACGCGAGCCTTCGCGGAGAGTTCGGGAGAATCCTCGCACCACCACAGGAAGGCGTGGGTGTCGAGGAGCACCGCCATTACATGTACTCCGAGAAATCCGCCAGCGGCGCGTCGAAATCCGCCGCCATCCAGATTCCTTTGCCCGTTCCCGGCTTCCGGACAGATGGTTTGATGGCAACGATCTTCACCACGGGCCGGTTTTCCTTCGTGACAATGACCGATTCTCCCAGCATGGCCTTTTGAACCATCTCAGAGAAGTGAGCTTTGACGTCTGCAAGATTGTGAGGCATGGTCACATTGTATGACCATGTGGGGGTGGAAAGCAAAGGCATAGTTTTTTCGTTTCGTAAGTTTGGTTACAGGGCAGCGGTTTTTGCTTTGGGAGGCGCCGCGTTCTGACTTAAGGCGTTCTGACTTAAGGCATTCTGACTTAGGGCGTTCTGACTTAAACCCAGCGCCGCTCTGAGATCGTCGTCGAGTTTCTGCGCCACTTCGGGGTGTTCTTTCAGGAAAACCCTGGAATTTTCCCGGCCCTGACCCAGGCGTTCGCCCCGGTAGCTGAACCAGGAGCCGGATTTCTCGACCAGATTTTTCGCGACTCCCAGATCGAGCATGTCGCCCTCGCGGGATGCCCCTTCGCCATAGAGGATGTCGAATTCGGCCTCGCGGAACGGCGACGCGACCTTGTTTTTCACGATCTTGACGCGGGTCCGGTTGCCGATGATGGTCTCGCCGTCTTTCAGACTGCCGATCCGGCGGACGTCCGCCCGGACGGACGCGTAGAACTTCAGGGCACGGCCACCCGTGGTGGTTTCGGGACTGCCAAACATGACGCCGATCTTCTCGCGGATCTGGTTGATAAAGATCATGCAGGTGTTGGTGCGGGAGACCGTGCCGGTGAGTTTGCGCAGCGCCTGCGACATCAGGCGGGCGTGCAGACCGACGTGGTTGTCGCCCATCTCGCCATCGAGTTCGGCTTTGGGAACCAGCGCGGCGACGGAATCGACAACCACGACGTCGATGGCACCGCAGGCCACGAGCGAGGCCGTGATCTCCAGCGCCTGCTCCCCGGTATCCGGCTGCGAAACCAGCAGGTTATCGACATCGACGCCGAGTTTACCCGCGTAAACGGGATCGAGCGCGTGTTCGGCGTCGATGAACGCTGCGGTGCCGCCGGGCTTCTGCGCCTGCGCGATGACCTGCAGCGCGATCGTCGTTTTACCGGAAGACTCCGGTCCGAAGATTTCCACGACGCGCCCGCGCGGGAACCCGCCGCAGCCGAGCGCCGCATCGAGCGACGTGCACCCGGAGGAAATCACGGAGACGGGCACTGCGTTGTCCGCTCCCAAACGGAGCACCGCGCCCCGCCCAAACTGTTTGTCCATCGCCACCAGGGCGAGATCGATCGCTTTGCGTTTTTCCGCTTCCGTCATGAGCGCCTCTGTAAAAAAAGGTGGCGACGGGCGGAAATATTCTCAGAGGATTTTGGCTGTTAATCCTCGTCCTGGCGAAGTTTTGAGAGTACGCCCAGGTCTTCGAGCGTGGTGGTATCCCCTTTTACCTCGCCACCCGCCGCGAGTTCCCGAAGCAGACGCCGCATGATTTTGCCGCTGCGGGTCTTCGGAAGGGCATCGGTAAACCGGATGTCGTCGGGCTTGGCGAGCGACCCGATTTCCTTGCCCACCCAGACGCGGAGTTCCGCTTTCAGTTCGTCGGTCGGCTCGGTGCCCATCTGCAGGGTGACGAAAGCGGCAATTCCCTGCCCCTTGATTTCATCGGGCCGGCCCACCACGGCGGCCTCCGCCACCAGAGGATGCGCCACCAGCGCGGATTCCACTTCCATGGTGCTCAGGCGGTGGCCGGAGACGTTGATCACGTCGTCGACACGGCCCATCACCCAGATGTAGCCATCCTCATCTTGCCGCGCGCCGTCTCCGGTGAAGTAAGAGCCGGGATTCTGCGACCAGTACTGCTGCTGAAAGCGTTCATTGTCTCCGTAAATGGTCCGGAGCATGGCGGGCCAGGGTTTGCGGACGACGAGATAGCCGCCGGAACCCGCGGGCACAGGCTCGCCTTCCTTCGTCACGACTTCGACTTTGATTCCAGGGAGAGGGCGGGTGCAGGAACCCGGTTTGGTCGGGGTGGCGCCGGGGATGGGACTGATCATGATCGCGCCGGTTTCGGTCTGCCACCACGTGTCCACAATGGGGCAGCGATTGTGACCGATGGTGCTGCGGTACCACATCCAGGCTTCCGGATTGATGGGCTCACCGACGCTGCCGAGCAGCCGCAGGCTCTTCAGCGAATGCTGCGCGGGCCAGCGCTCGCCCAGGCGCATGAAGGCTCGAATGGCGGTGGGCGCGGTGTAGAAGATGGTGACCTTGTGCCGGTCGATCATGTCCCAGAAGCGGTCGGGCTGCGGGTGCGTCGGGCCGCCTTCGTACATCAGGACGGTCGCGCCGTTTTGCAGAGGGCCGTAGACGACGTAGCTGTGGCCCGTGACCCAGCCGATATCGGCGGTGCAGAAATAGATGTCCTCGTCGCGGATGTCGAAGACCCACTTCGTGGTGATGTAAGTGGAGACAGCGTAGCCGCCGGTGGTGTGCAGGATGCCTTTGGGCTTGCCGGTGGTGCCGGAAGTATAGAGCAGGTACAGCGGGTGTTCGGAATCGAGCGATTCGGCCGGGCACTCATCGGACGAGATGGACATCAGTTCGTGCCACCAGTGATCGCGGCCCGGTTCCATCTGCTGCGGCGTGCCGGAACGTTTGTAAACCACCACGCTGTGCACGGACGGGCACTGTTTCAGGGCTTCATCAACGGCGGGCTTCAGTTTGACTTCCGCGCCGCGCCGGAAAGAGCCGTCCTGCGTGATCACGCAGACGGCCTGGGAATCGCTGATGCGATCCACCAGCGCCTGGGAAGAGAAGCCGCCGAAGACCACGGTGTGGGGCGCGCCGATGCGGGCGCAGGCGAGCAGGGCGATGGCGAGTTCCGGCGTCATCCCCATGTAGATGGCGACGCGATCGCCCTTTTGCACTCCCAGCTTCTTCAGAACGTTGGCAAAGCGGCAGACTTCCGAGTGCAGTTGCTGGTAGGTGAGGGTGCGGATGTCGCCGGGCTCGCCTTCCCAGATGAGGGCGGCCTTGTTTCTGCGCCAGGTGGTGAGGTGCCGGTCGAGGCAGTTATGGGACAGATTCAGCTTGCCGCCGGAGAACCATTTCGCCCAGGGGGCATCCCATTCCAAAACCTTGGTCCACGGCTCGAACCAGTCGAGTTCGCGGGCGATGTTACCCCAGAACGTTTCCGGGTCGCGGTCGGCCTCGTCGTAGAGGCGTTCGTAGTCGGCGAGGGACTTGATATGCGCCCTGGAACTGAACTCCGACGGGGGAGCGAAAAGGCGCTGTTCCTTGAGAGAAGACTGGATATCGGTTGACGGATTCTGGGCAGACATGCGGGATCATATGCATGATACAGGAGGCCGGGGAATACAATCGTTTCTTCGATGCCAGATTTCTCTCTCGATCAGATTACGCAGTCGGATGCCGCCGTTTTCGACATCCGGTCCAAAGCTCCGGGCCCGCAGGGCTCGCTTCCCATCACCCCCGAAATGCTGTTGAACCGGCCGTCCGGCGACCTGTTCGGGTGGGCGCAGAACGCGGGGATGGGCTGGAACCCGAAGCTGCTGGGCGGCAAAGAGATTCTGATTCTCTCCACGCACGGCGGTATCCGGCGCGAAGACGGCACGGCGGTGGCGCTCGGCTATCACACGGGGCACTGGGAAGTGGGGCTGCTGATGCAGGCCGCGGCGGAGGAGCTTTCGTCGCACCGCGCCGTGCCGTTCGCGGCCTACTGCACCGACCCGTGCGACGGACGCACGCAGGGAACGCCCGGGATGTTCGACAGTCTGCCGTACCGGAACGATGCGGCGACGGTGTTCCGGCGGCAGATCCGCTCGCTGCCGACGCGCAACGGCGTGATCGGCGTGGCCACCTGCGATAAGGGTCTGCCCGCGATGATGATGGCGCTGGCGGGCACGCCGCAGTTCCCGTGCATCCTGATTCCGGGCGGCACCACGCTGCTGGCCGAACAGGGCGAAGACGCGGGACGCGTGCAATCGGTGGGCGCGCGGTATGCGCACGACGAGATTTCTCTGGAGAACGCGGCGGAGTATCTTTGCCGCGCGTGCGCTAGTCCGGGCGGCGGCTGCCAGTTCCTGGGGACGGCGGCGACGTCGCAAGTGGTGGGTGAAGCGCTCGGCATGTCGCTCACGCATACGGCGCTGGCGCCTTCCGGGCAGCCGGTCTGGCTCGATATGGCGCGCCGGTCCGCGCGGGCCGTGCTGCGGCTGGAGCAGATGGGCCTGACGATGGGCAAGGTGCTGAGCGACGCGTCGTTCGCCAACGCCATGATCGTGCACGCGGCCTTCGGCGGTTCCACGAATCTGATTCTGCACGTGCCGGCCATCGCGCATGCCGCCGGTTTGCGCAGGCCGACGGTGGAAGACTGGACACGGATCAACCGGGAAATCCCGCGGCTTGTGGACGCGCTGCCGAACGGCCCGCGTTACTTCCCCACCGTGCAGGTCTTCATGGCGGGCGGCGTGCCGGAAGTGATGCTGCATTTGCGGCGCGCGGGGCTGCTGGATACCAGCGCGATGACGGTGTCGGGCGAGAATCTCGGCACCATGCTGGACTGGTGGGAACAGTCCGAACGGCGCGCGGCGGTTCGCAAAGTGCTGCTGGAGCGCGATGGCATCGATCCCGACCACGTGATCATGGATCCCGACTCGGCGCGCCGCAATGGCCTTACGTCGACAGTCACGTTCCCGGTGGGCAATCTGGCGCCAGGCGGGTCGGTCATCAAGAGCACTTCGATCGATCCCACCGTTGTTGACGCAGATGGCGTGTATCGCAAGCGCGGTCCGGCTCGCGTTTTCCAGACGGAGCACGCGGTAATCGAGGCGATCAAGAGCAACGGCCCGGAGCGCATCAAAGAGGGCGACATTATCGTGCTGATCTGCCGCGGACCCATGGGTTCGGGGATGGAGGAAATCTTCCAGATCACGTCGGCGCTGAAGCATCTCTCGTTCGGCAAGCATGTCGCGGTGCTGACGGACGCGCGCTTCAGCGGCGTTTCCACGGGCGCGTGCATCGGGCACATTACGCCCGAAGCGTTGGCCGGCGGACCGATCGGCAAGGTGCTGGAAGGCGATCTGATCGAGATCGTGATCGACCGGAATCAGCTGACCGGCACGGTGAATCTGGTGGCGGGCGACGAGGTGCTGGCGGCGCGTGAACTGCGTCCCGATCTGGCGCCGGATCCCGGCTTGCCGAACGATACGCGGCTCTGGGCACTGCTGCAGAATGCCAGCGGCGGAACGTGGGGTGGTTGCGTGTTCGACGTGGAGGCGATTGCGAAACGCCTTTCGTAAGCTCGGCATTCCGGGCCTGCTGGCCTTCGCGCTGCTCGTCTTCCAGGTGGCGATTCCCTGGTCGGTGACGTGGTTCGCCACGCAGGACGGACCTTCGCATCTCTATAACGCGGTGGTGGCGCGGGAACTGGTGCTGCACCACCGGCATACGCCTTTTGCCTCGGTCTATCAGATCAACCGGCGCATTGTGCCCAACTGGGCCGGGACGTTTCTGCTGGGCGGGATCGAAGCGATCGTGGGGGCGGATCACGCCGAGAAGGTGATGGTCAGCCTGCTGCTTTGCACGGGCTTCTTCGCGTTCGCGTTCGCGGTACGTTCGTTTGCGCCGAAGGCAAGTCCGTGGACACCGCTGGCCAATTTTCTGGTCCAGAGCTGGTTCCTGTGGATCGGCTTCTTCAATTTTTATCTCTCGATGCTGCTGGCGCTGGTGGCGGCGGGCTTCTACGTGCGCGGCGAATGCCGGCTCAGCCCGCGCCGGACGTGCGTGCTGGCGGCGGGACTGCTCGGCGTCTTCTTCACGCAGCTGATCGGCGCGGCGATCGCGCTGCTGACGATCGGGTGCATTGCGTTCTGGGTGCATGTCGTGGTGCCCGGCGTGATGCGGCCGCGCGGGCCGGTGCGGTGGCAGCAACTGATCCCGGTGGCGGCATCGATGCTGCCAGTGCTGCTGCTGACGTCGACGTTCGCGTTCACGTCTTCGGAAGGCGGGTCGGGGACGGGCTGGCTGAACGCGCTGCTGGCGTTTCCGCTGCACGTTTTCGCGACGGCGCCGGGGGCAAACGGCGCTCAATACTATTTGTGGCCGGCGGCGCTCAGCTACATGGTGGCGTCGGTCTTCGTGCTGACCCGCGGAGAGTGGCGTTCGCCGCGCGGCGGGCTGGTACTGGCGATGCTGGGGACCTTCGGCCTGTATCTTCTTGTTCCGGACAAGGGGCTGGGCGGGGATTTGGTCAAATTGCGCTTTGCGTGGGGTGTGTTCCTGCTGGGCGGCCTGCTGGTCGCGTCCGCTCACCGGATGCGCCGGTTTCAGCTGCCGCTGGCGCTTTACGTGGCGGTGTTTCTGACGGCCAATCTGGTGGCGACCGCGCAATCGGTGGCGGATTCCAGCGACATGATCGGCGATTATCTGGCGCAGGCGGGGACGCCTCCGCGCGGGGCGCGTCTGATCCGGCTGCGCTATCAGACGCCGGATCTGGGCGCGAAGTACGGGATCGGCGGGCTGGGGCGCGATCCGGTGTTTCACCTGGACGGGCTGATCGCGGCGCGCTGCCGATGCATCGATCTGACCGATTATGAAGCCCCGAGCGAAGTGTTCCCGGTGGTGTTTAAAACCAACGTGGAGCGCGGCCTGCAGTTCGCGCTCTGGGGGATGGAAGGGCCTGGCGCGGAGACCAGCGCACAGCTGGACTGGCTGCGCGCGCGGCTGCCGGTTCCGATCGATTACGCGCTGGTGGTGGCCAATGCGTCCTCGCCTGCGGTCGGGCGCGATCAGGTGATCGCGAACCTCACGGGAGCGGGCATGCGGCTGGTGTCGCTGCCGGGTAAAGACGCGTTTGTGGCCGCGTACAAAAAGCCTTAGGCCGGCCAGGGAGCGCCGGTCGATCCGAACCTGGTTCCGGCCGGGAATCGCAGGCCAAAATGCTCGTCCAGAATCTCTAACAGCTCAGCCGGCGAGGCGATCTGCCGCTTTTCCGCGTTTCCATCGCGCTGACGAATGCTGAATTCATCGTTGAGGACGGTCAGGCGCCGACCGTCGGTGCCTGCCCGGGCAACAAGCAACCGGTTCCGGAAGTGGGATTGAGGATGCGTACTGGTAAACCAGTTGGCCAGTTCCCGATCGATCGGCGGCATTTCTTCGAGAGTAAATTCGCAGGCATCGGTCCACCCGTCGGCGAACCGAACCTGATGGAACCATTTGCCGTTCTCATGCAGGATGCGCCGCGGCTCATGGGCGGTCGGTTGCTCGATATCCGTCTGGAGCCGGATTGCGGATGTCAGTGAAACCCCGCCCAAGCCCGCGTCCGTAAGCCAGCTTTCGTTGCCCAGCTCGACGCGAATGAACAGGTGCGTGCGGGGCGGAGTGAAGTCGCGCGGGCGTTGCAGGCGCACCCGCGCGCTGAGTGGCGAAGCTTCGAAGCCAAGCGCCAGAAGCACGTCCAGCAAGAGGCTGTTTTGTTCGAAACAGTAGCCGCCGCGGCGGTCGTGCACGAGCTTTTGGAACACGGCTTCGGGCTCGATATGAATGGGCCGTCCCGCCAGGACGTCCAGGTTTTCGAAAGGGATCGACTGGACGTGTGCGGCTGTGACAGCATGCAGCGTGGGCAGGGTCGGCTCGCGCGAACCGGTGTAGCCAATCCTGGCAAAATACGAGTCGAGATCGATTTGGTCGCTCAGAAGCTCCATGTTCGCACTCATACCCGGCCGGCTTTCATCAGTTGCGTTTCCATTTCGCGCAGGCTCGGGGCGTCGCCCATCACGATCAGGACGTCGCCCGCGCCGACTTCCCGTTCGAGAGGCGGATTGAACATCATCCGGCCACCGGGTCTGCCGATCGCCAGAACGATGAGCGATCCGCCCGGGGGAAAGAGGTCGATCAAACGGCCGGGATTCGGACCGCTGCCGCCGCCGACCTGCAGTTGCTCAATGGTCACGTCGAGCCCCACCGCCTGCGCGGAAAAATCGAGAAGCTGCACCACCTGAGGATGCAGCAGGGCGTGGGCGAGGCGGTGTCCGGTGATGCTGTAGGGCGAAAAGACGGTGTCCGCGCCCGCCCGGCGCAGCTTCTGTTCCGCGTCCTCTTCGGAAGCGCGCGTCACCACGGTGAGGCGGGGATTCAGCGTCTTGGCGGAGAGGATGACGAAGACGTTTTCGGCGTCGGTGGCCAGGGCGGCGATGAAGCCCCGGGCGCGCTCCACGCCCGCTTCGCGGAGGCTTTCGTCGCGGGTGGCATCGGCGCGCAGAGTCAGCATGCCCGCCTGCGCGGCGCGCTCCACACGCTGGTCGTTCCGGTCAATGACCACGAACGGAGCGCCCGCGCGCTGCAGTTCGAAGGCGGCGCTGCGGCCCACGCGGCCGAAGCCACAGATGATGAAGTGATCTTTCATTCGCATAATGGCGCGCCGCTTGCGACGCTCTCCGTACCTGTCCTGCAGCTGGAGTTCGATGATGGTCTGCGTCATGGCGCCGACCGCGACAAACATCGCCGTGACGCCGAAGAAAATGAGGAAAGAATTGAAAATGCGACCGGCGTGACTAAGCGGATGGACCTCCTGATATCCCACCGTGGTGATGGTGATCAGGGTCATGTAAAACGCGTCGAACAGCGAGTAATGCTCGATGAACCGGAACCCGAGGGTTCCGGTCAGCAGAGCGAGAGTCAGCAGCGCCGCAATCAGCGCGTGGTGCGGCGAAAGATCCGGTTGTCCACAGGGCACCAGTAGCGGTACCAGTATAGGCCGCTGGTTTTGTGGGGCGGAATGGCATCCTGCGGCGGGTTGGAAACCCGCCGGAAGCGCCGGTTACCAACCGGCGCGCGGATTGACAATCCGCCCTACATTCGCGCCCGATTACAAGGCCGAGGACATCAGTGTGCCTTCAGGGCAGTCCATTTCGCCATCACGGCGGCGAAGGCGGTTTCCTGTTTCCGGATGGAATCCAGTTGGGCGGCCGTCGGGGCCATTTCCGCGCCCTGCAGGCTCATGACGGACCCGACCAGCTGACCGGCAATGCTGGTGAGCGTGGCGGGCGGAGCGGGTGTCTCCGCGCCGGGGCCGAAACCGCCTCCAAAGCCTCCTCCCCCCGCGGCAGGAGCCTGTGCCGGCGCGAGTTCTTCGAGCTTCTTCACCAGAGCATCGTTCGC
>Ga0073936_10002923_pt1 | contig 24980 bp, 10 predicted proteins | sample AliMusrvi5mmetaG_FD_87041 | JGI IMG/M metagenome (GOLD analysis project Ga0073936, IMG submission 87041) | Freshwater lake bacterial and archeal communities from Alinen Mustajarvi, Finland, to study Microbial Dark Matter (Phase II) - Alinen... | ecosystem: Environmental > Aquatic > Freshwater >... | reverse complement strand
GGTTGATGCGGCTGTTGTCGGGATTGTGTTCCCGCCACTTCTCCCCGAACTCGCCAAGGGTGAGCATTTGGGTGTCGGGATACTTGGCCCGCAGAGCTTTGAGCCAGTTCGGGAGATAGTCTTTGGGTCCGAGCCATGGGAAAAGCCCCAGTTCCCAGATGACGGGCATAAAACCATACCCATTTTCCACGACGGTCTTGTCGTTGAAATGCGTGTCGGTCACATGCATCATTTCTATCAATCCCAGCGTCGTTCCATAATATACCGCGGTCTCAATCGGGCCAATTCCCACCCGGCTGTTATAATCCTTGCCGATTCCTATTTTGCGGGCGGCGAAGAAGTCGACCGTCCAGCCATCCACATTGACCATATCCACAAAATCATCGCCGCCGCGCGGTCCTTGCGCCGGCTTCAGGAAATGATCTTTGGAGGGATAATACGGATAGATGATGCCGCCGTCGCCGTCCTGCCCATCAATATTGAACTGGCTCCAAATCTGTCCCTGAACGGTGTGGATGCCCTCGCTTTCCGCCAGGAATTTCATGCTCTCGACCGACATGTGGCCCGCGACGACAGCCTTGGGGCGGTACCCGTCGCCCACCATTTGGGAAACCAACTCCAACCCTTCGTGCATATCCTTCTTCGCCTGCTCCAGGGTGTTGAATTTGTCCTCGAAATAAACGCCGGGCCAGACCGTTATTTCGTCACCATACTCTTTAACGAACTGGGGCATGAGTTTGCGCAGCTCGACGTATTTGGAATCCATGCTATTCAATGCGCCCACGACCACGCCCAAGTGATCCGCGCGCCTGGGAAGGCTTCCTCCAGACCCTTCCTCATCTTCACTGTGATTTCGGGAGTTTCTGGATCTGTGGCTCCACCGTGGCTACGCGCCCGGGTGTTCTCCCAGGAGTGAAGCCGGACCGCCGTCATGAAGGCGAGGTATCTCCCTTTCAGCGGCTCGGAGGAGAACTTCGGAGGCTCTGACTTGTAGGTCTTGTCGGGAACGAATGTCTTATCGAACATCGAGACCTCCGAATACTTCAACCTCCCCTCGGGAACGGACTTGGCGATGATCGTCTTGATGTCTGCGATGAACGCCGCGACGGAGGGTTGCGTGGTGGAAAGCTCGCCGATGCGTTTGGCGTCCGTATTCGCGATGATCACGGCATGCGAGGTGGGCATGTTGAACGCCTCGACAATCCGCGAGTTTTTCCATCTGTCATCTTTTGAGTCGCCCTTGCTGGAAAGAACCCGGGTGCAGATCAGATTCGTCGCGGCAAAATCGACGAACTCCTGCTGTGTGAAAACTGACTTTACAAATGCCTGACAGTCTTTGCAGGCGTCGGTATTGCCAATAAATACCAGCATGGGCTTGCCGGATTTCTTCGCTTCCTGTTTCGCCACATCGAAGGGCTCAATCCATTTCAGTTCGGCGGCACAAAGATGCAACCCTGTTGCAATCAACACGGCAGTCGCGAGAGTCTTGATTTTTGAGATATTCATAAGACAGTTGATCCTCCCCACCCTTGTACAATTCGCTTCACACCCTCTCCTTTTCATATTCATACCTTTAGACTGTAGCGTTTTTAATATATTGGTTTCGATGATGAATTATGGACAACAAACTTATTTCGTCTTTTCGTGGAAATCCGTCGTCTTAACAGCGAAAGAGTAAAGCCCCGATCCAAGCGGGATAATCATTCGGCCGTTTTCGATCTTCACCTTCCCACATCCATCGATGCCCTCTTCCTGATGGCCATTTACCCACAGGGGTTTTCCCGATTCGGTGACAATGACGTCTGTTTTGCCCAATAACGGAATACGGAAGTTAGCAGATGCATTGGGCGGAATAATCAGGTCGTATACGATCTCATTATCCTGAGCTTTCCAATGGCTTTCATAGCGCCCCATGGTCGAATCATAGTTCATCTCAGCCGATTTCAGTTGGGTGGGTGAAACGTACGGCTCGATGACAACGTTCCGGAATCCCGGGCCATTCCCCATGATACCTTGAACGCGCAAGCCCGAGACGTAGCGGGCCATCCAGCCTAAGGGTGAGGCGAACATTTTGTGATTGAACGAGCGGGTACCGTTGAAGCTGAATCCCTCCCACAAGGTGGTTGCCCCCTCGCGAATCATATTCCCAAGACACGGACCGGTATCCTGGAGATGAGCGGTGAACGCGAGGTCGGTCTGTCCGTTCTCGCACAAGGCATCCGCGATGGCCTCCATACCGAGAATGCCGGTCCAGATATGATCCTTCCGGTCATGCATATCCTTGGCGAGTCGCTGGACCACGCGGGCCTTGCGATCCTCGGGGACGATCCCGAAAGCCAGGGCAATCGCATTGGGCGATTGGCGGTAACCGACCTCTTTATTGGTCGAGTAGTAGCTGCCTTCCTTTTCGTCCCAGAAGAACTCGTTGAACTGCTTTTTCAGGTCCGCGGCGAGCGATGTGTAATACGTTATCTCCTCGCTGCGCCCCAGCACCGTGGCCAGATCAACCATCATGCACAGGTACTCGTAATAGTAAAGGTCGTGATAGATGAGAGCGCCTTCGGGGGGACAATTGCCTTCCGGCGAGACCCAGTCGCCAAGACCCCTGCTCGGAGTGGTAAGAAGGGGTGGCTTTTCGCTGGCCTGTCCCTGCTTAATGAGCGTGCTCATATAGGTTTTCAGATTCGCGAAATGCCGTTCAATCATCCGGCGGTCGCCATAGGTCTGGTAATGTTTCCACACCAGATTCACATAACTGCCCACCCAGGCAGGGTCTCCACCTTTGGCCCAGGAGGTCGGGATCACATTCCCAATCCTGCCGTCAGAGGAAATGTCGTCTGCATAGTCCTGAAGGCGCTTCTCGTAGAGCTTCCTCAGGTCGAAGTTGTATGCCATGGCATAGAAAGGTGATGCGTCGTCGCAGGTCCAGCCGAGCTTTTCCCAGGTCGGACAATCCGTGGGAATCGAGTGCATATTGCTTCGAATACAGGCGCGGCCCGCCTTCCAGATCTTGTTCCACAGTTCGCTGGAGGATTTGAAATCGCCCACCCTGGCCATGTCGCTGTTAAACACTTTCGCGGTCAACTGGTCTGGTGAAGGCTTTGCCTTGAGACCTTCGATCCGGAGGAAACGGAAACCCTTGTAGCTGTAGCGCGCCTGGAAGATTTCCTCACAGCCGCCTTTGGGAATAAAAATATCAGTCTGGAAGTTCCCGGTTGCCTGGCAGCTGAAGTTGTTCCACCGCTCTCTGCCATTGTGGGCGACGGTGACCTCGAGGTGGCTCATCCGGATTCTTTGTCCTGATTCACCGCGGACCTTCAATTCAACAGTTCCGGCCATGTTCTTGCCAAAATCGACCAGCCAGGCGTCCGTCTCGTCCTCGATCCTGGTGATGCTGACCGGGGAAACCGACTCAACCACCCTGATGGGCTCGAACAGCTGAGCCGTCAACCCCGGGGCAGCCGAAGGCATTTTGCCTCCCGCAATCACCGAGGGGCTCCAATCCTTGTCAGGGAACCCAGCCGTAGTCCACCCGGGCAATTCTTTGCGTGCATCATAAATTTCGCCTGCCTTGACGGAATCCACCAGCGTCGGACCGGGCATCGTTTTGAACGAAGGATCGGAAACCACCGTCTGGTGGTGTCCATCGGCGTAATCAATGGTGACGAGGACACGGAGAGCCGGTTCCGCCATCCAATCGTTTGCGAAGGTCTCGCCCCAAAGGGTGGGCGTCGTCATTCCATACCACCCGCGGCCCACCTCGAATGCGAGTGAATTGAGGGCTGCGAGATGGTCCGTAACATCGTAAACCGTGTAGTAGGCCGTTTTGTTGTAACGCGCAAAACCCGGATGGAGAAGGAAGTCGTCGAGACGCTTCCCATTAAGCCAGAACGTATAATAACCAAGACCAGAGACATAGGCCCTGGCACGAACGATCTTCTTTTCTTCGGCGGAAAAGGTCTTCCGGAACAACGGCGCCGCGAGGCCCTCTTTGGGGTCCAGGAAGGTCTTGATTCCCCGAACCTCCAGCACTCCATTTTTCACCACCGAATAGGCCGTGGGGTCGTTAAAAAACTCCTGAAAAGCGAACAGGACGGGATTCGCGAAATCTTCCTTTACCAAGGTTTCGCCGTTTGAAATCATGCAGAAATCATCGAATTGTACCAACCCCTTCTTATTCTTGCCGCCGGGAGACCCTGCGCCAAGCGCCACGGTACCCGCCTTGGCGGTGTTGTCATGCAGCGGCTCGTTGCTGACGGGCACATTGTCGATCCAGAATGAAAAATCCGCACCCTTGACTGTGATTTTGAGCGAATGCCATTCGTTCGACTTGAGATTCTGAATTGGATAGTCCTTGAGCGTAACTGGATTCTTGCCTTCCCGACGGTTGACGATGAACTTGCCCGGACTCCCCGGCTGGATCTCGATTCCATAACCTCTGTCCGATATGTAAGCCGTGCGGAACAATGCCACGGCACTTCCTTCCAGAATGCGGAACTTGGTTTCGAAGGAATAATCCGTCATGCCTTGTAACTTGGCCGGAATGGTTTTTGGGCGTTCGGTTCTCGCCGCGATCCACTGGGCCCCACCCCAGTCATCCGCTTTCAACAACCCCATTTCGAAAAACTGCGATGAGGACGCATAAGTTTTGCCCGCGCCATCGAAACCGGTTACCTGCCAATAATAACGGGTGGCCGTCAGGAGTGGTTTCCCCGCATAGATGCGTGCAATCGTATCGGCTCCCTCAATCCGTCCCGAGTCCCATAGATCAGTCTGACCTTGGGACAATTTTTCCAAGGATGAAGCCACTTGAATCCTGCAGGCCGCTTGTTGGAAGCCACGGGGTGCCTGGGACGATGCCACGTACCGCCAGGAAAACCTGGGAGCTGCCTCCTCGATCCCCAATGGCTGGGATACGCCTTCCGTTCGCATATCGGTGATGAAGATCGCATGAGCGACCGAATTGGATTGGGGTGGTTGTGACTGAGCCTCTGCACCACTGGCGGTGGCGATGACTATATGCGCCATGAGAATCCCAACTAGTGGGACGATTTGCGTTTGACCTGATGATTTCATGATTTCTCCTTCAGTTTGTTCTTTTGCAGCGACTATTGCCTTATTTCATCGGGGTGATTTTATAGAACTGAACTCCATGGGGAGCCGGATTGACCGTGATCTGTCCTTCCGCGGTGCCCAAATCAGCTCGCCTCCATAAATCCCTGACCTGATACTTCTCCCCCAACCTTAGGTCTTTAAATTGGATGATCATCTCCAGGGGTTCCCGGCTGCGGTTAAAGAAACCGATCGCTTTGGAGCCATCTTCCAGATCCTTGACCCATACGTCCAATGGGCCGCGAGCCAAGACCCGGTGAGCAGCTTTTCCCAAGGGATCCTGGTCAATATCCAGCACCTCATCGTTGGTCAGCAAGCGAAGGGTAAAATCATCGATTTTCTCCAAGTCACAGCTCATCAAGAGCTGGGCCGACATCAGGCTCCACATGCTCATCTGGAGGTATTGCTCGTCGGGGGTCAAATTGGTCGGCTTGCCCCAGGCAAATCCCACGATCAGCATGTCCATGTCGAGCCAATGGCCTGGGCCCCCAAAGTCGGCCCATTGATTCTGGGCAAAGCCGATTGTTGCCAAAAACACCCAATGCGAAAGCAAATCGCAGGCGGTGCGCCAGGAGTTGGCGTTCTTCACGTAGGTCGGGGCGTGCTCAAACACCCCTGTGTTGGAAAGATTGCAGTGTATGTCCCGTCCTGATTTTTTCAGGGCGTCCGCGACGGCAATGATTTCCTCGGGTTTATGGAAATGCCAGTCCCACTTACAATAATCCATGCCCCATTCAGCGAATTGTTTGGCATCTTGCTTCAAAAACGTGCAAGGGCCGATTTTGAACTCGATCTTGTCCTTGCTCCATGTTCCATCCGGGGTTGCAGCGGTGCTGCCGGGAAACTTCCCATACGAAGTCATCCAAGGGGTTGAGTAAATGCCTGCTTTCAGCCCCAGCTTGTGAATTTTATCACAAAGGCCTTTCATGTCCGGGAACTTATCGTTGGCTTGCAACGCGTTATCTTTTCCCCCGCGCGCCCCTTGCCAGCCATCATCAATATTCACATAAAGATAGCCGTGATCCTTCAGTCCCAAACTGACCATAAGCTCGGCAGCTTTCTCCACTTTGCTTTGGTCCACTTTTGTCAGCCAGACGTTCCAACTGCTCCAGCCCATGGGAGGACTTAATGAGAGTTGGTCGCCGACGACAATCTTCAGTTCACGTTCGGCGGCGCCCAATTCATTCTGCGCCGATATCAAAACCCGATGTTCGGCTTTGGTTTTCAAATAGCCGGAGATTTGCCCGGTCTGGGCGTCCAACTGGAGGCCATCGGGAAGATTCTTGGCCGAGAAGGTCATGGGCTTTCGACCGCTTGCCGTCACGGTGAAGAGAAAGGGAGATCCAGGGCGGACCCCGAATACACGACCACCGGTGATTCTCGGGGTCTCCGGGCCCTTTGGGGTGATGAATCTCGGCGCCAGAACAGGCTTGGCAGTGCGTCCATTCCAGATCGTCTCGGGGCGAGCCCCGGAATAGCTAATGGTCAACCCCGAATAGGTGACATGCGAGTCCCTAATCTGGTCGCCTGAAAAATCGGTCAAAAGCTCCAATTGCTTAACCCCTTTGAGATCGATATCCATGGAAACGGGAGATTGCCCCGATTTCAAGGGGCCGCTGGCCCACAACTTTTTGTAGTCCCCATAAACCAATACCTCTACTCTTTCGGTGAACCGCTTAGCCATCCCATCATCAATCCCCACCCTGCCCTTAAGCCGGTGCGCTTGACCCTTGAGGTCACAGGTCAACTGGAAGTTCGACATCGACCCGAAGGCGTTTGTCTGCGGTTCTCCGCCAAAACTCGGCACCCTTCCATTCACGGTTTTTCCTGGCTTCAAAGCAAAGCCATCGGTTACTGACGCCTTCAGAAGGCTCAAGTCATTCAGATTTACCGTTTCAACGGTGGTTGATGCAGCGAACGCCAAGGTCGACGCGCTCAGGGCGAGCGCCAGCAGGGTAAGTTTATTTCGAGACATTATCTTCATCCATCGATGTAGAGCGCCCTCGCCTGCTCGGCTTGATTCTTTCATGATTTCTCCTGTGATATGGTCTATTGTTACGGCTTAGGGGTAGCAGACTTTGATGCTACGGATCCGGCTGTAGCTGCCGAATTTGGTGACTGGATCGAGCGTCAAGGTCATATCTTTGACTCCGTTCCAATTGGTGACCGTTGCCAAATCAATCGTAAAAACGTCCACACCGCCCGTTTCGATACACTTCTTCCATGCCTGTTTCTCATTGAGAAGCCCAACTATCGTCCCGGCGCCGTCCTGGTCCGCAAAATTGATCTTGAGCACCGGCTTACGGCTGAAATCAACCTGTTTCAAAGCAAGGGTGACACGACCCGTCGCTTTCCCGACCCGATCCATAAAATACTCATAGCGATTCCTCCCCTTCTGCGGCGTGATCTTGATCAGGCCACGATCCATACCCACCGAGGCGCCGCCTGCCGCCGTCCACCCCTCGGCAGACTGACAGTCGCTGACCGTGATGCCCTTGGGATAGGTGGCCAGGAAAAATTCCTTTTCCCACCGAAACCGGGAATCCTTGTAGCCGATCGAGACCTTGCCACTGGTCATTCCCTCGGGTGGCGTGAAAGTCACCACCTGCTTCAGGTTCGATCCGGCAGGCACCGGGCCGTGCGACCACTCCACAGGGGAGGACGTCCATCCCGTCGGTAGGATCCAGGTGACTTTGCCCGCGTCTCCGGTCTCCCCCAACGCATTATGGATCTCGAAACTCACCTTGAGGCTGTCACCCGATCCGACTCCATCGGAGAAAGGCACCGCCGCCACAGCGCCCGACTCGGTGGCAAGTCCGATAAAGTCCGGCATTCCCACGATCTGCACATTCGCCGGAAGAAGACGCTGGATGGTCTTGATCATGGTTGGCGAAACCCGGGTGTTAAACGTCAGGAATTTGGGATCTTTCCCAGGGTATTGCGCCATGATCTCCTGGATGGAGGTGATAACCGATTCGGGTGTTACTTTTCCGTTTTTCTGCGATTTCCCATGGAAGTGCTCGTCCATGCGAACCACCGCCGTTCCATTGTCGAGCCAGTAGGTCTCGGGACCATGCCCGCCCGGGAGCAGGCTCATCAATTTAATGCCGGGTGAGGTGGGGGAACTCTGGCTGAGCTCTTCATAGACCGGAGCGCAGTACCGGACGCTGTCCCAAACATCCACCGCCGGTGATAGCCCCAGCCAGTAAAGCCCGCGACGCGTTTGCTCCGCGTACAGCTTGAAATTTGCTGGCGAAAAACACGAGGGATGGGTGTAACCCGCGGTGAAACCCCAGAAAGAGTCCTTCGGGGTGGCCGAGTGGGCATAAAACTCGACCAAAGCCGGGGCGAATTTGGCGAGCAGCGGATTAAATCCCCACGTCACAGGCACCTTGCCACGGTTGGGGTCCTCCCAGTATCCCTCCATTAGATCATAGCTGAACTGGATGGCGTCGCTCGAAGCCCAGCTGAAATTCAGATAGATCTTGTTTTCCAGACTCTTGACCTCCCTGACCTGAGGAAGAGGGATGGGCTTCCCTGGATGATTCAGCGGAACCCATTGCCAGAATGAAATATTCTGAGGCGGGCTTCCCGCATACCGGGCCCCGTAGTGTCCCATCGTCATGCAGGAAGAGGATTCTCCTGCAATCCATCCATAAACCAAGCCCGGCGGCTTCAGATCAGCCAGGAGCTTGCTCAGGTTTGGGTAGCCACACTCGGTGAAAGGATCCTTTGGCTGGTAAAAAAGATAGACTTTCTTCGCAATCGCGTAGTCCAGCCCCTTGAGGATCCAGGCGCCCGCCGCAAAGGATCCGAACGCTCCCGGATTGCACGCCTTCCGCTGGTTGGCCAGCGACCATTCGCACGCCTTTTCCTCATCCGGTTCGTAAGGAGGAGCCATCACGAGGTCCCGCTTGACTTCCAACCCGTCGAAGACATTTTTTTTCGGGACGTACGGCGGCGTTTTCGGCTCTCCGCCGAATGCGTCCAGAAAACGGATCGACTTGACCGTGACCGACACTCCGTGACCGGGCGACATGATCTGCAGGCTCGCCCTGCCAGAACGGGGCTTGAAGAGGCCGCTGGCTGCAAGATCGACCACAAAGGTCCCGGGGTGGTCGATCTTGGTGAGGCCGGGTAACTTGACCCCGCCACAGTTCTCCGATGTATTCACGGTGGTCGGCATCCTGACTACCAAAGACCAAGTGCCACCCGGAGTCAGTTCGCTGACTACCACTTTAATTTTAGGAGTCACCTCCAGATCCAAATAAACCGTTCGAGTTGCATACCCGCCTTTGGGCCCACGAGCTTCAACCGAAAGCCCGCCGGTTGCGGGCCAGTGCAACTGGGCGAACATCCCCCCCCACCCCCTCATCACCTCATCCTTGTACCAGAACTCAGCACCACCCAGCATCGGAGTCTGGCACTTGAGTGCCCTGTCGGTGACCGGCAACAGGTCTTCCTGTGCCGCAAAATTGGCAGCGATCCAATAGTTGTAATACGCGTTCAGTTTCCCCGGGTATCTAATCAGACCCTTGATCAACGGGTTTTTGCCATCCGCCCGTTTCATGGTGGCAAAGGTGGTGATCGTTTCCCCCAGGGTCTTCAAATGGGTGAAGGTGAATCCTTTTTCTTTCTCCAAATAATTGACATACACATTGTCGGCCCCTGCGCACAGGTTCGCCTCAACGCTGCTCAGGAAAAGACGGGGCGCATCCCGGTTGACAATTCCCTGCAAAGTCTTCACGAGATAAAGCTCCTCGACATCCTGCAGCCCGCCGGTGTCCAACACATAAGTATGGGTGGCCCGTGCGACATGGGGCGACACAACCAACAAGCCGCAGAGCAGTTTCGCAAACAGAGGAGATTTCATTGTTTTCATGGACTAGAGCGACTGACTGGAGGTGATGACAGTGCCGTTGACGGGCCGCTCCACTAGCACCAGCCCGGGGACTGTGGATTCGGACTGCCTTACCGAGAACGAGTAGGCCCCCGATCCAAGCGGGATTATGATTCGGCCGTTCTCGATCTTCACCTTGCCGCCTCCATCGACACTCCCTTTCGGTTTGCCATTTTCCCACAAGGGTTTTCCCGATTCGGTGACGGTGACCTTTGTTTTACCCAATAAGGGAAGACGGGCGGTGGCAGTAGCATTGGGTGGAACCACGATGTCGTACACGATCGCGTTATCCTGAATTCGCCAATGGCTCTCGTAACGCCCCATGGGCGAATCAAAGTTCATCTGAGCCGACTTCAGTTGGGCGGGTGAAACGGTCGGCTCAATGACTGCGTTCCGGAATCCCGGTCCGTTCCCCAGAATTCCTTCGACGCGTATTCCCCCCACGTATCGAGCCATCCAGCCAAGGGGCGTGGCGAACATTTTATGATTCTGCGAACGGGCGCGATTGAAGGAGAATCCTTCCCATATGGTCGTTGCCCCCTCACGAATCATATTCCCAAGGCACGGCCCTGTATCCTGGAGATGAGCGGTGAAAGCAAGGTCGGCCTGCCCGTTCTCGCACAGGGCATCAGCGATGGCTTCCATGCCGAGAATGCCGACCCAGATGTGATCCTTCCGGTCATGGATATCCTGGGCGAGTCTCTGAACCACGCGGGCCTTGCGATCCTCAGGGACGATGCCGAAAGCCAGGGCTATCGCCTGGGGTGACTGCCGAACGCCCACACCTTTATTCGTCGAATAATAGCAGCCTTCCTTTTCGTCATAGAAGTAGGCGTTGAACTGTTTTTTCAAGTCTGCGGCAAGCGATGAGTAATAGGTGATGTCCTCGCTGCGCCCCAGCACCGTGGCCATGTCGGCCATCATGCAGGCGTATCGGTAGAAATAGAGGTCAAAATAGATCAGTGCCCCTTCGGGCGGGATGTTGTCGTCCGGGTTGACCCAGTCTCCGAGTGCCTTCCGGGGCTTGGTCAGGAGCGGCGGTTTTTCACTGGCCTGTCCTTCCTTGATGAGGGTGGTCATGTAGAGCTTGAGGTTGTCGAAATGCCGTTCAATCACCCTCCGGTCCCCGTAGGTCTGATAATGTTTCCAGGCGATATTCACATAGCTTCCCACCCAGGCCGGATCCTCCCCTTTGGCCCATGCCGAAGGCAGCACGTTGCGGAGGGTGCCCTCGGGGGAGATATCGTCCGCGTAATCCTGAAGACGCTTTTCGTAGAGCTTCCGCAGGTCAAAGTTGTATGCCATGGCGTAGTAAGGCGATGCGTCGTCGCAGGTCCAGGCGTTCTTTTCCTGGGTAGGGCAATCCGTGGGAACCGAGTGCATATTCCCTTGAATGGATGCCCGGCCCGCCTTCCAGATCTTGTTCCACAGTTCGCTGGAGGATTGGAAATCCCCCACCCTGGCCATGTCGCTATTGAAGACCTTTGCCGTCAACTGGTCCGGCGAAGGCTTTTCCTTGAGACCTTCGATCCGCAGGTAGCGAAAACCCTTGTAGCTGTATCGCGCCTGGTAGATTTCCTCTCCCCCGCCTTTGGGAATAAACACATCCGTCTGATAAGCCCCGGTTTGTTGGGGTTTGTAGTTATTCCATTTCTCTGTATCCCAGCGTGCGACAGGGATTTCGAGGTGGGTCATTCGGATTCTTTGACCCGATTCACCACGGACCTTCAGTTCGACGGTTCCGGCCACGGTCTTGCCGAAATCGACCAGCCAGGCATCGGTCTCGTCCTCGATCTTGATAATGCTGACCGGGGAAACCGACTCGACCACACGGATCGGCTCGAACAACTGGGCCGTCAGCCCCGGGGCGGCCGAAGGCATGTTGCCCTTGGCAATCACGGCGGGACTCCAATTCTTGTCAGCGAACCCAACCGTGTTCCAACCGGGCAGTTCCTTGCGCGCGTCATAGATTTCGCCTGCCTTGATGGAATCCACCAAGATCGGGCCGGGCATCGTCTTGAACGAGGGATTGGACACCACCGTCTGACGGTGTCCGTCGGCGTAATCAATGGTGACGAGGACACGGAGGGCCGGTTCCGCCATCCAGTCGTTATAGAATGTCTCATCGCAAAAAGTGGGCGTCGTCATCCCATACCATCCGCGACCCAGTTCAAACGCCAGCGAATTGAGATCCGTGAGGTGGTCCGTCAGATCGTAAACCGTGTAGTAGGCCGTTTTGTTGTAACGGGCAAAACCAGGATGCAGCAGGAAGTCATCAAGACGCTTCCCGTTCAACCAAAACGTATAATAACCCAGACCCGACACATAGGCTCTCGCGCGAACGACCTTCTTTGCTTCCGCGGAAAACGTCTTCCGGAAGAGAGGTGCAGCCAGGCCCTCTTTGGGGTCCAGGTAGGTTTTGAGACCACGAACTTCCAGGACTCCGTTTTTCACCATGACATAGGAGTTATTGCTGTCAAAAAACTCTTGAAAAGCAAACACGGCGGGATTCTCGAAATCTTCCTTTACCAGGGTCTCGCCGTTTGAAATCAAACGGAAATCATCGAATTGAACCAGCCCTTTCTTGCACTTGCCGTCGGGCGACCCTACGCCAAGCGCCAGCGTCCCCACCTTGGAAGTGTCGTCATGCAGCGGCTCGCTGCTAACGGGGGCGGCGTCGATCCAGAATGAAAAATCCCCGGCCTTCACGGTGATCTTGAGCGAATGCCATTCGTTTGATTTGAGGTTCTGGAGTGCATAGTCCTTGAGTTGAACAGGTTTCTTCTCGTGATCCCTCCGGGTGACGACAAACTTCCCAGGACTCCCGGGCTGGATCTCGACTCCATATCCCCTACCCCAGATGTAGGTCGTACGGAACAGCGCCACTGCGCTTCCTGCCAAAATACGGAATTTGGTTTCGAATGTGTAATCCGTCAGGCCTTGCAACTTGGCCGGAATGGTTTTGGGTCGCTCGGTTCTCGCCACAATCCACTGGGCACCGCGCCAGTCCTCCCCTTTCAACAACCCCATTTCGAAAAACTGAGGAGGAGCTGAATAGGTTTTGCCGGCACCGTCGTAACCGGTCACCTGCCAATAATAACGGGTGGCGGCCAGGAGCGGCTTCCCCACATAGAGACGTGCAATCGTGTCGGATCCCTCCAGCCGCCCCGAGTCCCATAGATCCGCCTGGCCTTGGGATAATTTTTCCAAGGATAAAGCCACCTGAATCCGGCAGGCCGATTGTTGGAAGCCCCGGGGTGCCAGGGAAGATGCCACGTAGCGCCACGAAAACCTGGGAGCAGCTTCCTCGATCCCCAATGGCTGGGACACGCCTTCCGTTCGCATATCCGTGATGGAGACCGCATGAGCGACGGAGATGGATTGGGAGGACGCTGGTGATGGCTGCACAGATGCACCGCTGGCGGTGGAGATGACTATCTGCACCATGAGAAGCCCAATGAGAGAGACGATTTGAGTTCGGCCTGCTGGTTTCATGATTTTTTCCCTATGTTTTGGTCTTTTGTATAATTATCGACCTTTGATATCATAAGCACGCTTCGGCCAAGGTTTGAATGTTTTTAGCGGGTGTTCCGTAGAGAATGTCGCATTCTCCCGACAAGATGAGCCGGCGGCCCTGTTGGCTTTTTATGATCGCATGACAGGCTTTACGGAGCGCATCCACCGAACCGTCTCTCAACAGGCTTAGAGAGATATTCCCTCGAAGGATCGTCGAGGCCGGAATTCTCTCCCGCGCGTATTCCAGAGAGGGAATATTGCCGGTATTTGAGGTTCCGAGCCCTTCCACAATATCGGGCTTCATTTGGTTAAACACGCCCATATCCAGGTATTCCTTCCCGTGTCCGCAGAGATGGAACGTGGAGATGCCGCCGGCCTCGCGCACCACCTGAGCGTATTCAATGGAGGGTTGCAAAATGTGGTTTCTAAATATCTCTGGTGAATAGAGTTCCGTACCGGCTGAGCCGAAAAACATCAGATCGGCGCCACCCTCGATCGCCGGCCTGATCACGGATTTCACAGTTTCGCGAATTTCTGTCTGCAACTGTGCAAAGATCTCCGGGAAATCCATTTCCAAGAAAAACGCATCCTCACGGTTGAAAATGCAATAAAGTTCATACGGTTGAGGCAGGAAGAACACAATGAGGCAATTTTCGCCGACACGTTGCCGAACTTCACGCACACGCTGGCGTATCGCCTCCGTGTGCTGCCTTACTTCCTTGATATACCAGAGAACTTTCTTAAGAGCAGCGGGGTGGTCTCCCGGACCTGAGACCAATGAAAGTGACTGGCGCTTGAACTCGGCCAGACAAAGTGTCATTTCGCCGAACGGAGTCTGAACGGTCGCGTTATACTTCCGTTGATGCCCGGTCTGTTCCTGCAAACGTGGCCGGAGAGAAAGCGGGTGATCGTCGGCAAACCATTCCTTTACCCCCAGGGTGACCGACGGGATGCAATTCACCCCATGCATGAAATCCCGACACTCCTCAACCGTAACGTCTGTCGCCCAGTCACGACCCAAGCCGCTGGCCACGCATGCAGTTTTATAAATTGGAAACGGAAGGATCGATTCCGTGGAATCGCCTGATACAAAACTTCTGAAACGTTCTCTTTGCGATAGTGATCTGTTCATAGGGGAGTATTCATCATTTCATGGATTGGTCGATGCGAACCCCGTTCTGCATCAGCGTGAAATCAATGGTTTGCAGGGCGAGGAAGAGCGAGGGGGTAACGCCACCCCCCGTCACGATGCCGTTTCTTTGTTCCAATGTTTCCCCGAAGTCTCCACCGGGACGAATGGTGTACACGAGTAATCGCTCAATGAACTGTTTTGCTTCGGAATGCATTCCGCGATCGGTCAAGCCATAAGCAATATAGCTGGTCTCGCCATATTTCATGAGGTCGAATCCGAGCAGCGGCTGATCGGGTTTACGGATATTAAGATAATACTGCGTTAGTCGCTTGGTCAGGTCTTCGGGCATGCCTTGAAATGCGAGGCCACTCAGAATGTAACAGGGTTCCTGTTTGGTGCGGTCTTTAAAAACATGTGTGCCGCTTTCGGTAAAATAGAAATTCTTGGGATCGCTTCCTTCTGGGAAAAACCACTTCCGGTAATTGACGAGTTCGCGCGCCGTCATCTCACGCCAAAATCGAATATCCTTCTCAAGACCGAGTACGGAGGCGATGCGGATTGCGCAGTCGACATCGATCAGATGCGACACAACGAATGAGGAGTCTTTTTCATCGGGAATATCATGCTTCCCTTTCCCGGTTCCCCATATCCAGCGCGGGTTCTTCTCCCGCCAAATCAGATACCGCTTGATGGCCGGGTAAACGCGAAGGAGACGATCACGATCCCCGGTGGCACGATAAACCAGCCACGCTCCCTGCGCCTTCCGGGACGGGAGGCATTCGCCAAGCAAAACCCCTTCATCGGTGACTCGCGACATGATGCCTTCATAGATATTCCAGGCTTTATCCGGCATGATTCCGGCAAGGAGTCCGCAGGCCATGAAGCAGGTCCACGAGCACTGTGCGGGCGCCGACGGATCACCCTCGGCCCAGAGGGACGGCTTCCCCTCGGCAATGCTGAAATAGGGATAATTATTCTCCGGCAAGGGAGCCATCAGCTGCGATAAAAGAAAGGTCCAGGCGCCATAATACCACTGCCGGTGTGTCTCCGGGGTCACCCCGCTCGATGCGTTAATCCCGAACTTTTCCGGGCACGGAACTTTCGCCAGGAGCTGATCCCAGCTTAGTTTTCTTTCGGCCAACGACTTTGATGCAGGTTTTCCCAGAAGGGCGCTTTTGGCACGCTCAACCGCCTTCTCGGATCCTTCCATTTTTGTCGAAAAGCCGATGGAAGCCAGCACGACCGTATTGCTGGACTTCATAGCAGGGATCTTGGCATTCCACCGGGCTTTCGAATTCGTGGAGATGGGCAGCAGCGCTGTCGGGAGTTCGTCAATCGAGCTGACGGTTGCCAAACATGTCGCCGTGAATCGATTCCCATTATCGGCGACAAGAACATCGGGGGTTGTCATGGAAGGCTTACCATGGATTTCTCCCGAAATCCCCAGAAAGGGCAGAGTCGCTGCTCCCGAATGAAATGCCATGACACGGAGGACTGTGTTTTCATCCGCCAGGAAATCGGTTGCCGTGACTTTCATTCCGGATGCCTTGTCGATGGCCGACATCTCCAACTTGTATGGCCACCACGCCCTTTGCACGGGAGTTTTTGGATTTATGCCGACCGAGATCATGTTGTTCAATCGCTCGGCATTAATCGAGGTGCCGAAGAAATAGCCAAGATGCAAGGAGAGGCATTGGGCTGTTGGAGGCACACCTTCGACCACTTTGGTGAACGGATTTAATACCAGACGGCTCTCCGGGACGCTCAACCAACTCCAGGTCCCCACTCCAGAAGCTTTGATTGAATCCGTATCAAACCGATCAACGGGCTTCGCCTGGATGCTCGACGGTTCCGCAGCCAAGAGTCCCGAAGCAAAAAGGGAGCACAGCATCGAGAGCGATATCACTTTACAAAGTATGGAAGGGCGTAAAATCATTCGGTAATCCTCGTATTTTTCTGTTTCAACGTCTATAGGTTGGGGTGGAATTCCTATAATAATTCGTGCATTTTATGGTCGTCGGCAAATCCTGTTTGTCCCACAAAGGTTTCCCGGCGTTTGATTACGGAGCGACTCCTTTGGGCGCGTTTGGGCCGGGCCTCCAGACCCTGCCTTCAATATGTCCTCTGGACAAACCTGCAGCAGTGAATAACTCGTCCAAGAGGACCGCCTTGAACCGGTCGGGAGGCAACAGATCCATCACCGACTTGGCCTTGTATGGCGTCAGATGACGATTCGCGCCGTAAACAATGACAAACCACGGCCCTTTGACGTCTTTGTAATCCGAGACCAACATGCGGGCAAATTCTTCCGGATTCCCAAGCGTGTAGTAGTGGTTTCCATAGATCACAGGGAAATTCGCCTCTTTATAATCCACTTTTTGCTCAGGATTACACCACTGGGTCAGGCCCTTGACTTTCATCCCACGCGCAAATTGCTCCCAAACCGGTCCTTTATGCGGAATCGACCAAATATCGATGTAATCGGTATCTGTAAGTTTTAGCCCCTTGTTGACCTGTTGGACATACCTCGCCGCAATTTCCGGAGTCATCCGATTTGGGTGCGCATAGCCCCACCCCGAAGCAGCGGTGAAGAAATAGTCATTCGAGGTCGCTGATTTGTAAAAATACTCCATTATTCCGGAGTAGCGTTCGAAAATGGCAGGCTCCACTCCCCAGTTCATGGGGACATCGCCCCGTTCTGGCTGAAGCCAACCGCCAAATCCCTGCAGGGCGACGGCATTTTTAATGCTGTCGCCTTCATTGACCATGAAAGCAAGATAGATTTTGTCCTCAACCTTAACCTTACTCTCGGCGATTGGCGAATGCCGCTGTTTTAAGGGAAGCCGCGACGCTTTCCAGCGGTTATAAAAGGAGTTGTTAGGGACACCTGAACAAATGACAGTCAGCCCATTTTCGGTGACAACTCGCACAAAGGTGTTCTCATCGATGGCTCCCCACCCAAACACGGGAGTGAGCGGCGGATAACTGCGCAGGATTTTCACAACAGCTTCGGCTTCCTCTGGTTTGGAGTACCTGGGGTCGGGTTTGTCCGCGGTGTCATCCCGGTAGTGGGTCAGATTATAGACCATCCATTTCTCCTGCACCGCCTGGTCAATATCGACGAAAGTGTCATGCTGCGGCAGGCCATAGGTCTTTACCCGCGAGACCAAGCCCGTCTTGTTCACCCGGGGAAGCACATTCTCAATCATCCACCGATGCACGGCAACCTTGCGCGACACGCCAGGAATTTCTGGAATTGTTTTCGTATCGAAAACAATCAACAACCCGGGCAGGATTTTTTTCATCGCGGGAAGATCCTGGCGCAATACGGGAAAGGCGTCCTTTTGTCCCGCAAGAGTTCCCACCAAGGCAACCTCAGCTTCAAAGTTATCATAGACAATCCAGCCCTTGGCAAGCTTCGCAGCTTTGACCAAAAACGACTCCCACGGCTCGGTTTTGAAATGAAAAGAGGATCCCTTTTCCCAGATATCCATCCACGCTTCGCTGATGGTCGGATACTTTGCTTTAAAATCCTCCGGCGTCTTTGGATTCCAAGACTGAAAACTCTCTAGTTTCGGCTGTTCCGAGTATAACATCTCCATCCAGTTATTATCCGTCCCAAAATCCAGGTAAACATGCGGTCCATTCCGGTTGCTTAATCCTTGAGCCGCCAGCAATGTCAGCTTCTGAGGCCGGCTTAATCCTTTTACCGGGACGCGCGTTGCCGGGAGGGCGCTCGCCGCGATATTCGCCGGGGCGGCAGCAAATGCCGCCATGAAGAACAAAACAAAATAAGAAAGCAGGTTGATTCTTTTCATTTCGGGTTATCATGCTTGGACGCGACCTCTGTGGATTGAATCGCCACCGGGCCAAGCAATCCCGAAGGGAGCAGTTTGTGTTCTCCCTTGTAATACTTATCGATGTTCGTCCGGGTGAGGCGTTTATCCGGTGCCAGCGCGCCGTCGCCTATGAGGCGGTTGGGCCACAGGTTGACGATATCGATTTCCAACGAATTGGCTCCGGCCTTGACGGCATCGCCCAGGGCTACCCAGTAAGGTTTCGTCCAGAAGATGCCAAGCGATTTGCCGTTCAAGCGAACCTCGGCAAGGCTGTTCAGATCGCCAAGGTCGAGGCTGAGCCCGCTCTTTCCTGTAACCTGCGCTTCCGTCAGGGTAAACGATTTCACATAGGTCGCCTTGCCGGAATAGTAGCGGATACCGTCCTCGGGCCGCTTCGTCCAGTCCACCAGTTCCGGGAATTCCACCTGACCGGGGCCTCCCCACGCCTTGTCGAAGGTCACCGTCCATGGACCCGTGAGGTCCAGCGCCGGCGTGAGACGTGGATAGTTGCCTTCCGCCTTTCCTGCCGCATCGGCGGCAATGGCGCGACGAAAAACTACGAATTGCGAACCGTTCGGGGGAAGTTCTAGCGGCACGGTCGTGCCACTATCACCCTGACTGAACGAAACCGCATCACGCTGCGTGCCGGTCACCGCATCCCACAATTCCGGCTGCTTGCCGCGGACTCGGAAGGTGCAGGCCGCGGTTTCGGCGCGGTTCTTGCGGTTGACGATGAAATAGATGTCCGTCTCGCCGACGCTGCGATGAATCCAATCCAGAAAGGCATCAGGCTGAGCGCCGCTATGGCTGAAGTCGGGAGTCACCCCGCTGGCGGTGAGCACTTCGCGGACGGTTTTCCCACACACCACCCTGCCCTTGCCGAAGGCGTGCTCTTTCACTTTAGAACCGTCGCAATCGCCCCACAGTTCATCCGCCATGGATTTCACCTGCGCGTCACAACGCGGATAGTCGGTCAATCCCGGTGCCCGTTGCGGCTTGGAGCCGACCAAGGTCATGCCGGCAGCAACCAAATCCTTCAACTTGGCGAGAACCTCCACCGGCATGGTGGTGGATTTCGGCAGGACCAGCAGTCGGTAGTTCATGCCATCGGGCAACACGATACGGCCCTCCTTCACCGCCAAACGAGTGAGAATGATCTCGGAATTGCACACATCATAGTCGTAACCGGGACCGAGCGACGGATCGACATGCTTGGCCTTTACGAAGTCTGGACAACCGTCACCATTGTAGAACAGCACATCGGCGGCGAACAGGCCCTGCTGCAGCAGGTGGCTGCAACGGGCGATGTAATCACTGAAGCAATGCGCCTGGTTCCACCAGGTGATCTTCCGGTTGAAGTGGGTCCCGGCGCAGAATTCCGTACCAGGAAAACCGTCGCCGCTATAGGTTGCACTGGAGAAGATGAAAAAGTGGTTGAATCCCTCGCAGAAAGCACGGTCGGCGGTGGGCTTGAGTGACGACGGGGAATCCAGCCAATGGAGCCAGGAGGTGAAGGACTCAGCGGCGACGATGGGCTTGCCATAGAGATGCGCTGCCGATGAGGTCAGTTTGCCGTTAATATTCTGATTGGCTTTCTCATCCTGCCAGAACTCGCCCATGGGGATGGCGCAACGGCCGAGGTTCTTAAGCTGGTCCAGGATCATGGAGCCACCGACGTCACCCGCTTCGCTCTGTTGGATCAACCCCTTGGATTCGGCCAGCGTGCTCAAGCGTCCGTAATAATGCTCGGCCACGCAATCGCCCAGAGTCCTGCGGTGATCATAGAGGAAACGGTCAGTCAATTCGGCATTGACCAGTTTACGCCCGGCCAGGGCCGGCAGGTAGGGGCGGGGATCGTAACCGCGATATTTCCGGAAGTCGTCGCAGAACCCCTCCGACCAGTTCGGCCGCCCTATCTCCCAGCTGTCGATCTGCAGCGAACGGAAGACGGTACCCACAAAGGGGCCAGCCTCCTCGATAAGCGGCGTGGCAACATGGGCGAACTGGAGATCCAGCGTCGACGACGCCAATGGATCGCCCTCAAGACCGGCACCTGTCGAAGACGACCAGCTGGTCTTTTTGCCATTCATGGAATAGCCCGAACGAAGAATGGTCCAACTTCCCTCCGGAACCTCCCAATCCAAGGTCCCCTCATGGCATTTCGCGGTCAGGTCGATGATGGCGGAATCGTTGAGGTTGCTCAAGGCGGCAGGAAAGGCCTGGATGGCAAGGTCACGATAGAACTGCGGATTACCTGCGGGTGCGGGCAGTTTGCCTACGAAATGCTGCGGGCCGACCAGCGTCATCTCAGAACTGACTTGCTGCTTGCAGGCATTCTCCGGCTTGATCCATGGACCCCCTACATTCCAGCCGCTACAGAGCATCGCACTGACGCCGAGCCCGAGCCGCTCGGCCTCTTTCAACGTGTGCTTGAAATTCTTTAGCCATTCCGGACTCATGTAATCGGGACCTTTGACTCTGACCCCTGGACCGCTGAGGCTGTACACGGTCACCCCGGACATGCCCTGGGCCTTGAGGGCCTCCAGATCGGCGGTGATGCTCTCCTTGTCCACCTTGTCCCCCAGCCAGAACCACCAAGTCCACATGCGGGCCGAGTCAGGCGGGGAGACAAACTCCTTGCCTAAATCACCGGCCAGAACCGATCCGCTTAAAAACAATACCAGAATACCCAGCAACACCATCATTCGTTTTGTCATGAATTATCACTCTTTCGTGCTCTTCTTCACTTTTCCTCTAGTAACCTCACAGGCCCGATCAACCCGGATGGTAACAACTGATCATCTTTTCCATGATACCGCGCCGTCGCAAAAGTCAATCGCCCGCCCGGACTCGGCTTGCCGTCCTGCAGCCATTGTGGCCACTTCGCAAGCAACTTGAAGTGGCCGCCACCGGCCATGCCACCACCGTTCTTCCACTCAGAATCTTCCGGCAGCTGCTGATCACCAATCAGACGGTTACACCAGAGATTAACCACACCCACCTCCACTGTGTTTTTTTCCGGCTTTAACAGCCCTGTCACATCAATGCGATACGGCGCTTTCCAGAGTGTCCCCAGGTCCTTGCCATTAAGCTTCACATCGGCCATGATTTCGACACGGCCCAAGTCCAAGGCTACAGACGGCAGACTGCAGACCGCAGGCTCGACAGTGAATTCTTTCCGGTAAACGGCGGTGCCGGAGTAATATTTAATCCCTTCCACAGCATTGCTTCTCCAATCCGTTAAACCCTCGAAGGTCACAGGAGCGGCAGGGCCTCCCCATTTTGATTCAAAGGCAACCTCCCATGGTCCGGCAAGCTCCTGCACCGGCTTGAATTCCGCCCAATTCCTTTCCGACCGCCGTCCCATGACCTGACTACTGTCTACTGACTTCTGAATACTTCTTCTGAACACCACGAACACGGACTCCGTCGGTCCCAGCCTCAACGGGACTTCCATCCTGCCGTCGTCCGTCCCTTTAAACACAGGCAAGTCCATAATCTTTCCCGTTTCCGGATGCCACAATTCCGGCTGGCGCCCATTCACTCGGAATGTGCAGGTCACTTCCACGTCGCGGGCCACCTGGTTTGCCACAAAGAAGAAATCAGAGTCATCGGTTTTGCGATGAATCCACCGCAACCTCAGGTCTTTAGCCAAACCAGTAAACGCGATATCCGGCTTAGCCCCGATGGCCTCCAGAACCGGGGCGATGGTCTTGCCCAAAAACACCCGTCCGGCACCGCACTTGGATTCGTTTACTCCTGTGGCCGGCACCACGGCAGCATCACCCAATAACTTCCGGGCCATTGCCTTCACGTCCTCATCACATTGCGGATGATTCTGGAGACTCGGGGATTGATTTGGAATTGCAGTGGCCGCTATGGTGGCTCCCGCCTTGGCCAGTTTAACGACTTTGCGCAGCGTTTCCGGCGTCATCATTTCCGTTGGCGGCAACACGAGCAACCGGTAGCTCATCCCATCGGGCAGAACGATACGACCATCCTTGACCTTCATCCGCGTCCTCACCACCTCGGCCGGGCAGATGTCATACTCGTATCCCGGTAATCCGAGCCTGTATGGCGCAGAACGCGGCGAAACCTCGACGTCCAGATAACAGATGTCTGCAACATTTAATCCGCTCTGCAGGACATACTGGCACCGGGTCAGGTATTCATGCCACGCCTTGGACTGCTCCCACCATGTTTCGGTACGATCATAGTGGAAGCCCCAGCCGCCCAGAGTCATCCCGGGAGCCCGGTCAAGCCACGGTTGGTGTGTAAAGAAACACAGGACAAACCGGTTGATACCCTCGCAAAAAGCCTGATCACCCGTCGCCTTTATTGAACCTGGATGATGTTGCCACTTGGCCAGATCAGGGCAGGCCGTGAAAGCCTCGGCGCCGGTGATGGGTTTCCCGTAGACATGACTGGCGGAAGACATCTCCTTGCAATAATTCATGCAACTGCCACCAACCCAGAATTCACCCATCGGCATGTCAGCCCGGCCCGCATAAGCCTGATTGATACACGGGCAAGTGTCATACGCTTCGATGGAAAGCTTCATGCCATGTTTCTGCGCCAACGCCTGAAGATGCCCGGCATAATTCTCAAGTAACAGGTCGTTGGCCGTCATGCGAACATCCCATTGAAACCGCTTGTTGATCTCCTGAGAGTCCACAATGCGGCCAAGTTCTCCCGGCAGGAACGGCAGCGGATCATACCCCCGCAGTCGCTGAAATTCCTTGCGGAAATTCGACGTCCAGTATTGTGTGCCGACTTCCCAGCTGTCAATATGGGTATAGGTCAAAACCTTCCCCGCTAGCGGGCCGGCATCGTCAATCAGCTTTGCCATCATTCCGTTAAAGTGCGCCTCAAGCGCTTCCTTGCTCAGCTTGTCGCATTCCAAACCGCAACCAGAAATGGGTGACGGATGATTATCCTTTCCCGTGCTGGTATGGCCGATACGGAGGACATCCCAGGAACCGGAGGGAACGTCCCACTGCAACCGGCCGGTTGAATCCATCTGCGATGTAAGATTCACCGCCTTTGAACGATCCCAGATGTTCGAACTCGCCGTAAGTGTTTGGCCCTTGCGCCCAGGCTCAACCGGCATCGCCAGCACCTCGATGTCCCGGTAATAACCCCTGACGGCAGTCGGTTGGGGTAAAACACCGTCAAAAGGGTTTCCGCCTTTCACCCTGGTCAGCGTGGATGCCAACCTCTGCATCGAATGTTCCGGGGTGTTCCACGGACCGCCGCTCCCGCACCAACCGGCATCGTTGTTCATGTCCACCTGCATGTCCAGCCGGTTGGCCTCGGCCAGCGTATGCTTGAAGAGGTCCCGCCAGGCCGGGCTGATAAACTTGACGGGGCCCTCCGGAATGTCGCACGAGCACTCCATGATCAGCACCGCCTTGATCCCAACACGGGCCATGGATTCGAGATCGGCGGTGATCCCCTCCTTCGTGATATTCCCATTGATCCAGAACCAGTAGGCCCACGGTTTTGCAGAGTCGGGCGGGGATAGGAAATTCTTCGCAATCTCCCCGCCTTTTACCTTCAATGGCGAAACGTCCTGCTGCGCGGCATGACAGACCATCCCCGGCAGCAAACCTGCAATCATCATCGCGGCTATTTTTCCTGCGGTCATGACTTTATTCCTTTCAGCTCGGTTTTCATTTCCTACACTCTGCAATGCAGAACTATATTCCCGAAACGCCTGGGAGTCACCCACCCGAACGGGTGGTTCTATTGAAACACGTGCTGCTTCCCGCAAGCGCCCTCCTTGCGTCGGGACCGCCCACAGAGGATGCGCCACAGGCGCTGCAGGCGGCAGCTTACGCTACAAGGAATTCATGAAACTCGCAGATTACTTCTTCGCGCCTGACTCGTTGCCATAAACTTCAACCTCGGAGAGCGCGCACCAGCCGGGATGCTTTTCCTGGACAAGGTCGGCCAGTTCCACCCACGATACGTTGCGTTTCGCAAAGGTGAAAGTCTGCGGTTCATTGGCCGCTCGATGCTCGATTTTTTGTGTCGATCCATCTGAGAACCTCACGGTTGCCGAGTTCCAGACCTTGTCATGAGGAAAGTCACAACGGGCGTAAATGACCAGCTTTTCAACTGAGACCAAGCGACCAAAATCGACTCTCCACCAGACGTCCGTCCGTTGATCGGGTCCCCACGATTGGTTTGGCCATACGCCGTGGCCTTGATTTTTGACCGAGCCGTCGATCGCGTTGCGGGCGGCAAACAGGGGATTATTCCGGCACTCGCTATTCGAGGTGGCGTGGGGGAAAAACGGCGTGATCCCGCGGACATCATACGGGTTCAGCGCGAGGTTGCGGTCTGCGGCGATCTCTTCAGCAGTGGCCGGACGAGCGCTTGGCTTGCTGCTGGCGAACGCTTTGGCCGGGAAGGCGGCGGCATCCTCCGGGGCGAGCGGCACGGGAAACTCGACGCGCCCCTCCGGACTGTATATGAG
>Ga0073936_10002922_pt1 | contig 24983 bp, 20 predicted proteins | sample AliMusrvi5mmetaG_FD_87041 | JGI IMG/M metagenome (GOLD analysis project Ga0073936, IMG submission 87041) | Freshwater lake bacterial and archeal communities from Alinen Mustajarvi, Finland, to study Microbial Dark Matter (Phase II) - Alinen... | ecosystem: Environmental > Aquatic > Freshwater >... | reverse complement strand
TTTATGTTGACAACTTTCCTTGTGTGCTGTTTTAACTTCAAAAAAAAAGAAAAAAAGTTGTGGTGGCGGGTGTTTAAAAACTGTGCAAAAAAAAAGAAAAAAAATTTTTTTTGTTTTGTGCTCATTAAAAGAGCACCTATCATAATTTTTTAAGAACCTCTTCAACAGCTTCTTTTATTTTTATGTTGTCTTGCAAAAGGGCATCTATTTTATTGATTGAATAAATAACGGTAGAGTGATCACGGCCACCAAAAAGCTGTCCTATTTCCGGTAGAGAAAGGCTTGTTTTTTTCCTCATTATATACATAGATATCTGCCGGGGAAGGACAATGGAATTACTTTTTCTTTTTCCTTTAAGGTCAGATGTTTTTAGATTGTAAAACCTGGAAACGGTTTTTATTATATCTTCAGGGTTAGAATCGTTTTCTTCTGTTTTTATGAAATCCTTAAGAACCTGTTTTGCCGTTTCTAGAGTTATGTCAATACGCGCAAGAGAGGAATACGCAGAAAGTCTGGTTAAAAGACCTTCCAGCTCTCTAATGTTAGACTTTACACTGTTTGCCAGTAAAAAAGCAACTTCATTTGGTAAAACTATCTTGTTGGCCGCAGCCTTCTTTTTGAGAATAGCTACTTTTGTTTCTGTTTCCGGCATTTCAATTTTGGCGATCAGCCCCCAGGCAAAACGTGATTGTAAGCGCTCTTCCAGGCCGGGAATTTGCTGCGGGGTTTTATCACTGGTCAAAACAAGCTGTTTTTTAATTTCAAAAAGAGAATTAAAGGTGTGAAAAAATTCTTCCTGGGTACTTACTTTTCCGGCAATAAACTGAATATCATCTATTAAAAGAATATCAATATTTCTGTAACGTCTGCGGAATTCCCCCATTTTTTCATTGCGAATAGAATTAATGAGCTCATTGGTGAATTTTTCGCTGGTTACATAAAAGACCTTCTGTGAGTTGTTGATGGAAAGGGCCTGATTTACAATGGCGTGCAGAAGATGGGTTTTACCAAGGCCAACGCCGCCATATATAAAAAGGGGATTATAGGTTCCTCCGGGCCTGTTTGCAACTGCTTGACAGGCAGCATGGACGAATTCGTTGCTGGGACCAACGACAAAATTAGAAAAATTATATGAGGGGTTAATCCCCTTGGGTAAAAAGGAGGGTTTTTCTTCTTTTTTTGTTTCGGTTGTTTTGCGTATTGCCGGAACCGGCAGAGATTCATTTTCCTGAATTTTAAAAACGAGATCTGGTGTTAATCCCGTCATTTCCATAACAACTTCCTGAATAAGGGGGAGGTAGTTTTCAATGAGCCAGTCCGCATAAAATTGTTTTGGTACGGAAAGACACAAGCAGGTTGATGAAAAATCAATCAGCTTAACAGGCTTAAACCACATCTCAAAATTTTGAGAAGAGATTTTTTTTTGAATGCCGCTTATGAATTGTTTCCAGAAAGAAGTCACGTTCTCGTGCCGTATATTAATAAAAGGGTTAACAGGCAAAAGAATGTATAACAATAAAAGACCCCATTGCAAGGTCTTTCAGCAGTTATTTTGTTTTGCGCATACTGATGCTTAAAAGAATACCCAGACCCACCATGCAGGAAATTATGGAGGAACCGCCATAGCTGAAAAAAGGCAGCGTAACACCGACGACCGGAAACAGGCCGATGGTCATGCATATATTTATAAGAAACTGCAAAAAAAAGAAAACAGTTATGGCGGCGGCAAAATAAGAGCCATAAAAATTTTTGCAGTTGTAGGAAATACGCATGCCGCGATAGAAAAAAAGAAAATAAAGAAAAACCAGCACGCAGCATCCGACAAGGCCCCATTCTTCCGACCAGACGGAGAAAACAAAATCCGTATGCTGCTCGGGCAAAAAACGAAGCTGGCTCTGGGTTCCCAGCCTAAATCCCTTGCCGAAAAAACCACCGGAGCCGACGGCAATTTTAGACTGAATCAGCTGATACCCCGCATGGAGGGGGTCAAGGTCCGGGTCAAGAAACACCAGTATTCTTTTTTTCTGATAATCCTTCAGTAAAAACCAGACAGCGGGCAATGCTGAAATGCACAGACCAAAGAAAGGAAAAAACATTTTTTTGTTCAAGTTAAGAAAAAAAAGAAAAGAAGCAAAAACAAGTAAAACAATGCCGGCAGTACCCAGGTCGGGCTGCACATAAATTGGCAAAAACGTTATTGCCAGCAGCAGAGACGGTGCAAAAAGATCCAAAAGAGAATAGGGCCGGGGGGAAATATTTTCCGCATAAAACTTGGAAAGAGCCAGCATAAAGGTTATTTTTACAAGCTCTGAAGGCTGTATTGAAATTGGCCCCAGAACCAGCCAGCGCTGTGAGCCAAGCTTTGTTTTACCGATAAAAAGCACGAGTACAACAAGAAAAACGGCAATTGCGTGCAGGTAATAGCCGTAGCGTATAATGGTAACATAATTGATATTAATAATGATAAGAAGAAAAAAAAGTCCAATAAGTATCCAGGACAGCTGTTTATAAAAAAGCATGGGAATATTGCCATCTGATGAGCAGAGGCTGTTCAGGTTTACAACCCCCAGACCACAGATAAGCAGTACGGTAAAAAATAGAAGAAAATCAAAATGGACTATCAGCCGGCGATCAAACATAGCGCTTAATCTTCCTCAAGCTCTTCGGGGTTTTCCGCAGCCGGCAGAGCCGGTGTTGGCAGCGGTGCTTTCTGTGCCGCCGGCAGCAGATGGGCGGCGACTATTTCCCGCGCAATAGGTCCGGCCGCAGAGCCGCCATGGCCGCCGTGCTCGAGAAATACCGCAACGACAATTTCCGGCTTTTCAACCGGGGCCATGCAGACAAACCAGGCATGATCCCGGTATTTCCAAGGGGAGTCCTCACCGCCGGAAGCCAGCCGCCGGCTCACCACCTGTGCGGTCCCGGTTTTTCCGCCAATAGTAATTCCCTCTATTTTTACCTTTGTTGCCGTTCCGGTCGGATCATGAACTACCCCCATCAGGGCCTCCCGGATAAAGGCAAGCGTTTTGGGTGAAACCGGTAAATCGCGAATTTTTTCAGAAGTCCTGGGCGTGTTTGAATTGTCGGCATCACAGCGAATTTCCTCCACCAGGCGTGGCCGGGGAAGAAAGGCGCCATTGGCCACGGCGCAAAAAAAAGTCGCTATTTGCAATGGCGTGGTCTGAACATAGCCCTGACCTATGGCGATGCTGCAGGTTTCTCCTTTTTGCCAGGCAACGCCGTATTTCTTTTTCTTCCAGGCCTCAGAGGGGATCAAGCCGCTTTTTTCATTGTCAAGTTCGATGCCGGTTTTATCCCCCAGGCCGAACAAGGTGGCGTATTTATGAATTCTGTCAACACCCAGGCGCTGCCCCACGGTATAAAAATAGGTATCACAGGACCGGACAATGGCGTCATGCATGGCAACCGAGCCATGGCCGCCCTTTTTCCAGCAGCGGAAGGTGGTGTTGCCCATCGTGTAATAGCCGGGACAGAAAATCTGCTCCGTGGGATCGATCACATGCTCCTCAAGCGCTGCAATTGCCGTTATTATTTTAAACACCGAGCCCGGGGGCTGCTGGGTCTGTATGGCCCGGTTCATCAGCGGTTTCAGCGGGTTGCTGGTAAGCTTGTTCCATTCGGCGTAATCTATGCCGCGGGAAAAGAGGCTCGCATCAAAGCCGGGAGAGCTGGCAAGGGCGAGTACTTCTCCGGTGGGTTCCATGGCAACCACGGCGCCGACCTTATCCACAAGCTGGGCTTCGGCGACTTTTTGCAGGCCCACATCAAGGGTGACGACAAGATTGCAGCCACCGGAGGGCTCAATTTCGGCCAGAATTTTTTGCCGGTTGCCAAAGGCATCCACTTCGGTCTGGAGCCCGCCCTTTTCCCCCCGCAAATACTGCTCCCCCCATTTTTCAAGGCCGAATTTTCCGATCAGGTCTCCCTGCCGGTAGCTATCCCTCGGATATTTTTCCATTTCATTGCGATCGATCTCTCCCAGAAAACCAAAAACATGGGGTGCGAAATTGTCCGCATAGTATTGCCGTTTGGGGATCACTTCAATGGTGATTCCGGGCAAATCCATCTTATGGGTCAGAACCCGGCTCATTTCCTCCCAGGGCAGTTCCTTTTTCAGCGTTACGGGCTCAAAGGGCGGCCGGCCGCGGGCAGCCGCCACTTTTTTCTGCAGCTGTTTTTTGGGGAGATTCAGCAGGTCTGCAATTTTTTGAAGAACACTGTTCGGGTCGGGGGTATCCTGTGGAATAAGATTGAGATCAAAGGAGGGATTGTTCGTGACCAAAAGATCCTTGTGTCGGGAAAAAATGATGCCGCGCGGGGCAGCAATGGTTGTTACGCGAATCCGGTTGCTGGTGGACAGTTCGACATACTTGCTGCCCTTGAGCACTTGTAGATAATAGAGGCGCGCGATAATGAAAGCGCAGGCGACCAGGATGAGGATGACGGCAAACCGCACCCGGCCATTGAGGAATTTTTCAGCAACATGGTCGCTGATATCAACGGTGTCGCTGTTCATGGATTAACACAATGTTTTTTAGTTCAAGATTTTTTTTCTGCTTTTTATACAACGGGCCGAGCAGCGGGTACAGGGCCGGGAAGACCAGCAGCGTATAGGCGGATTCTTTCAGGAACGGCGCGAGAATTTCAAAATGCCGGAATTCATAAATAAAGTTGAAGCAGAAAAGCAGAATAATAAATTTTACCGCAAGGGAAAAGATCGCCAGCAAAAACAGATTAAGCGGCCGGAAGAAGTCAAAATAACCCTCAAGGCTGCGAATGCTCAGAAAAACCGAGAGGTAAATGATTGGATACAGCCCTGTATTCACGCCGGAAAACACCTCCATAAGACAGCTCAGAATAAACACAATAAAAGCTCCGCAGCACAGCGGAAACTGCACGGCGGAAAAGATGGCCAGAATGAGAATAAAATCCGGCCGTATGCCGTAATCGGCGCAAGGCAGAACCGGGGATATCTGCAGCAGGAACAGTATGCAGACAAGGGCGAAAAAAGCGGTTTTTTTCATTTTTGTTTTTCCGGCTCCCGCAGAACGATCAGCACTTCATGCAGCTTTGAAAAATCCACAGCGGGCTTTATCTCTATGGACTGAAAAAAACCGCTGCGGTCCTTTTTGATCTTTGTTACCGTTCCGACGATAATGCCTTTTGGGTAGACGGTATTAATGCCAGAGCTTACGATGATATCATCGAGCGCGACTTCTTCAGTTTTCAGAACATAGGAAAGATAGCACGTCTGCTCTCCCCGGCCCACCACGATGCCATGCGTGCGTGTGCGCTTGATAAGAACGTCGATATAGCTGTTGATATCGGTTATCAGCAGCACCTTTGAGCTGTTGAGCCCCGCCTCTATCACGCAGCCGACAACGCCGTCGGGGGTAATAACACCGGCATCCCGCGAAACGCCGTCAAGGGTCCCCTTGTCGACCAGCACGGTTTTAAACCAACCCGAGGGATCCCGGCCGATGATCTCGGCGGGAAGCATTTTGTGCTCGAATTTTTTCCGGAAGACGAGCAGCTCTCGCAGCCGTTTGTTTTCATCGGACTGCTCCCGCAGTAGCTGGTTGTCTATGGAAAGGCCGTCGACGCGCTTTTTCAAAGCGATATTTTCGTCATTTAGGCCGACGAGAAAAAAATAATGATGCCAGGCGCTGCTGATGGCAGTAATGCTTTTGTTGGTAATGGAGAGGGGAAAGGAAAACAGGGTAAGCACTATTCGGTCAAAAAACGAACGCTTTGTTTTTTGCTCTATGCCTTTGGCAAACAGGGTGAGCGCAACCAGCAGGAGTGCCGCGATGAAAAGGGACCTTTTGTTTTTAATAAAAAACTGCATGTTTGATTAAACATAAAGGGTCGCGGTATCGGCTCGCCTGCGCGCACCGGGCGATGCGCCTGTCGTACAAGGGCTGCCTTTAGTTTGGGCCGGGTGAGTTGATGGTTTTTATGGTTATACTGTCTGCCTGTTATTTCCGCCTTCGGCCGTGGAGGCAGAAGGCAACCAGGCGCTTGTGCAACCTTGTCGCCTTTCCCGAAGCGTGCTCTCGCGGGTACTTCTATCGTGCCGCAGGCGCTCGGTGAAAAACGGGGCTGTCACCCAGCAGAAAATGAGGATTCCCCGGGTACAAACACAAGAGTTTTACTTCGTACAGAACGACGGAAACAAAGAGCTTGTACCCACCTCAGCTTGCTAGCGGGGCGGGTCATTCAAACGCCACGTCTTTGAGAAGATCAAGCTCATCGAGCGCTTTGCCCGAGCCCATGACAACCGCCGTGAGCGGGCTGTCGGCGATAATGATCGGAAGCCCTGTTTCTTCTCTGAGCAGCTTGTCGAGATTTTTCAGCAGCGCGCCGCCGCCCGCCAGCACGATTCCGCGGTCAACGATATCGGAGGCCAGTTCCGGTGGCGTGCGCTCAAGAGCTATTTTTACGGATTCGACGATGGTGTTGACCGGCTCGGCGATGGCTTCCATCACTTCTTCCGAGCTGATCTCAAGGGTTTTGGGAATACCGGTGACCATGTCGCGGCCCTTGACATCCACCGTTCTGATTTCCTTTTCGGGATATGCCGTACCGATCGTTATTTTAATAAGCTCTGCCGTGCGTTCGCCGATAAGCAGATTGTATTTGCGCTTGATAAACTGCACGATGGCCTCATCCATCTTATCTCCGGCCGTGCGCACCGACTGGCTGTACACAATGCCGGACAGGGAGATAACCGCCACTTCCGTCGTGCCGCCGCCGATGTCCACGATCATGCTCCCGATGGGCTCGCTCACCGGAAGCCCTGCGCCGATGGCCGCGGCCATCGGTTCTTCAATCAGGTAGATCTCCCGGGCGCCGGCAAGCTCGGCAGACTCTTTGACGGCGCGTTTTTCAACCGGCGTAATGCCGGAAGGAACCGAGATGATCACCCGTGGCCGCACGAAGCTCGAGCGCTTGTGGGCAATGCGGATGAAGTATTTGAGCATTGATTCGGTTATATCGAAATCGGCTATTACGCCGTCTTTCATGGGCCGGATTGCGGTGATATTGGCGGGCGTCCGGCCAAGCATTTTTTTTGCCTCATTACCCACCGCAAGGATTTTTTTGCTGCCCATATCCTTGCGAACCGCGACAACCGAGGGCTCGTTTGCCACAATACCCTTGCCTTTTACATACACCAGGGTGGATGCCGTCCCGAGATCAATCGCCAGATCATTTGATAGCAAACCCCAAATACGGTCAAAAAACATGTGCTTCTCCTGCTCCAAAAAACCATAGATGCTTATATTACAGGAGGGCTATAGCAGACATGGAACGCAAGTGCAAGTAAATAATAACTCTTGATATATTTGGTGGATTTTATTAGCATGTAGTACTTTGCCGTAATAAAGCAATATTCGATTATTTAAACAATTAACATTGTTTCGGGAGTAAAAAAGTATGCTTTCCTACATGCGAGAAAACGCAGGATCCTGGATCATTAAAGTGATTTTTGGCATCATAGTGGTCGTTTTTGTCGGTTTTTACGGTTTTTCAGACTTGCGCAAGGCAGGCAAGGACACCACGATCGCCAAAGTGGGTAATCGCAAGATAACCATGACGCAGTATCAGACAGCCTATAAAAACACCCTGGAAATGTACCGCTCCCAGTTTAAGGGCCAGTTTAATGAAGAGATGATGGAAAAAATCGGGTTGAAGCAAAAGGTGCTTGAGGATCTGATAGGACGCGAGATTTTGCTGCAGGAGGCGGAGAAACGCTCAATTAAAGTGAGCGAGGATGAAGTGAAAAACGCAATTTTAAGCATGCCTATGTTTCAGCAGGACGGCAGCTTCAGCGAACCGATGTATCAGCGTGCCCTCAATTATTACGGCATAACGGCCGCAGAATTTCAGAAAGACAAGGAGCGGGAGCTTGTGCTCAAAGCCCTTGAAAGTATTATCACGGGCTCGGCCAAAGTATCGGAGCAGGAACTGCGGGACATGTACCGGCTGCAGCAGGAAAAAGTGAAAATAGGCTATATGTGCTTTGAGCCCGATAAGATAAAAGAAAGCGTCACAATCGCAGAGGCCGACATTAAAAAGTATTATGACGGGCACAAGGAGGAGTTTCGCCAGCCGGAAAAAGTAAAAGTAAAATATATCGTTTTTGATCCCGAGCAGTTTGAAAAAACCGCAGAGGTAACCCCCCGCGACATAGAGGAATATTATCAGGCGGATACGGAGCAGTTTTCTGAGCCCCAAAAAGTCCGTGCACGCCAGATACTGCTGAAATCAGACAATAAGGAAAAAGATGGCGAGGTTTTCAAGAAAGCCGAGGCCCTGGTGGAGAAAATTAAAAAGGGTGAGGATTTTGAAAAGCTTGCCATGAAGGTTTCAGAAGACAAGGCAACCGCCGGCAAGGGCGGCGATATGGGGTATTTCAAAAAAGGGGAGATGGCAAAGCCCCTGGAAGCGGCGGCATTTGCCCTGAAAAAGGATGAGGTGAGCCAGCCCGTGAAGAGCCAGTACGGCTGGCATATCATAAAGGTGGAAGACATTACGGAAGCCCGCACCAAGCCCCTGGCGGAAGTAAAGGACGCAATAGAGTCCGAAATTCGCAAGGACAAAGCCCAGCAGATTGTTGAAAAAGAAGCACGGCGGGCTTTTAACCGGCTTTTTAAAAGTAAAAACCTCGAGGAGTTTGCCAAAGAAACCGGCATGGCCGTACAGGAAACCGGCTACTTTATTTTTGGAGCCTCTCCGGTAGACGCCCCCGGCAAAGAGGTTTTTTCAAAAGAGGCTTTTGCTCTGGAAAAAGGAGAGCTCTCCTCGGCATTTGCCGTTGGCCAGAAATATTTTATTCTGCGGCAGGAAGATAAACGGGGTGCTCAGATTCCCCCGCTTGACGAAGTGAAGCAGAACATTACCGCAGCTCTTGAAAAAGAAAAGAAATTCGCCGCCGCCAAAGTTTCGGCGGAAAAAGTGCTTATGGATCTTGCACAGAACAAACAGCAGTGGGAGACGGCAGCAAAAACAGCAGGCCTCGAGATCAAAACCGCCGACGTGCAGGCAACCGGTGAATATATTCAAGGCCTCGGCCAGTCAAAAGAGATACAGGAAGCGGTCTTCAATCTCACGGAAGCCACTCCCTTTGGCAAAATGCCGTTCAGGACAGATTCGGGGTTCGTACTAATAAAGCTCGTGGAGCGCATAATTCCCCCGGATGCGGATTTTGCCAAGGAAAAAGACCGCATGGCCCAAACGCTGCTGCAGACAAAACAGCGGGACCAGTTCGAGCAGTATCTGCAGGGCCTGAAGGCGCAGGCAAACACCTGGGTTGATAAAAAGTTTTCCTCAGCGCTGTAAACGATCATGAATTCGGGGCAGGCCGGCCAGCCGGGTGAGATTCGCATTGATAAAGAGGGCGACTGGTTTTTTAACGGCGTACCCATTATCAATAAAAACATCCTGGACCTGTTTAAAGCCAGTATCGAACAGGATGAGAGCGGCGGCTACAGGCTACATATCGGGGAGGAAATCAGCCCGATCGTGGTGGAGGATACGCCGTATGTCGTCACCCGGATCGAAAGGGATGTTGACCCGGACGGCCAGAGTTTTTTTTTGATTCGCCTCAGTGACGGCGCCAGCGAACGGCTCTGCCTTGAAACAGTGTATCTTGCCAGCGATAATGTTCCCTACTGCAGGGTTAAAAACGGGCGGTTTCCCGCCCGGTTTTTGCGGGCGCCGTATTATGATCTGGCAGAATTTATTGAGCAGGAGGGCGAGCGGTTTTTTATACCACACAACGGAACAAGGTTTTATATAGAAACCCGCTAGAGACAAGAGCCGCAGATACTTCTCTGCGGCTTTAAATTTTTGCCCAAACAAGAGGGCGCGGGCACCGCGCCCCTACCATTTTTTAAATCCTGAATCCCGAAATCAGGCCAGGCTTACCAGCCAGTCGAGAGCTTCCTCCCGATTGTTTTTTAGTGCGATATTTGTTCTTTTGGTAAAGGTCAGCACAGCGAAATAAATTACTTTCTGAAGCCCGTCAACGCCCACCAGAGCGGTCATTTTCATATAGGGCTTATTGTGAGCAGAGAAATCCTGAATGGCTTTGGAGATTTTTATGTCAAAATTGCTGTCCGTCGTGTCCACCAGGCTCAGGACCGACAGTGGCGACTCCCTAACGATAAGGGGTTTTGCCAGAGCAATAGTTGCTTGTATCTGGTCAAGGCCGGAATTTGAGAAATCTATGAGAAGAACCCTTTTGCTTTTATGCATGATCCATTGCGCGCCTGCCATGGCAACTCCCTCTCTTTTTTAATTTTTTCCCAGTTCTTTTGAGCGCTCGACAGCAGCGGCCACCGCATTGATAATGGCTCCCCGAACCCCAGCGGTTTCAAGCACCCGCAGCCCTTCAATGGTGGTGCCGGCAGGCGAGGTCACCTGGTCTTTCAGCACCGCGGGGCTTTCCCCGGTTTCAAGCACCAGTTGCGCAGCCCCGAGGCAGGTCTGCGCCGCAAGCTTTACCGCCACCTGCCGCGCAAGGCCGGAGCGGACGCCGGCATCGGACAGGGCTTCTATAAACTGAAAAAAATAAGCCGGCCCGCTGCCGCTCAAGCCCGTTACCGCATCCATGAGATCTTCATTAACCACCACGGCAGAGCCGATGGCCGCAAAAATTTCCTGTGCTGCCGCGAGGTCATCCGGGGTTGCCCCGGGCCCCGGGCAGATGGCCGTGGCGCTTGCCAGCACTTTTGCCCCGATATTGGGCATGGTGCGCACGATGCGGGCATTGCCCCCGAGACCGTCGGCAAGGGTTTTGGTTTTTACGCCGGCGGCAATGGAAATTATGAGCCGGGACTGCGACATGGCCGGACGCAGCTCATCAAGCACTGCTTTCATATTCTGGGGCTTGACAGCCAGGATGATGAGTTCGGCTTTGCCCGCCGTCGCAACATTGTCCCGGGAGGTTGCCACCTTGAAACTGTCCCGGATATGGTCGAGCCGTTCTACCTGAAGGTCTGTTACCGTTATCCGGTCGGGGCCAATAAGTTTTGCGAGCAGCATGCCCCGCAGAATATTTTCCGCCATCATGCCCCCGCCGATTATGCAGAGTTTTGCCTGTTTCAGTTCCATGAGTCTCCTTTTTATAAACCAAGAATTGTCATAGGTTTTAAGGCAGTCCCATAAAATTGTCAATCATTTTACGCCGTCCGCCGGAGCTTATTTCAGATTTAAAATCAAATAGTTAACCAATTTTATCCTTGGCAAATCGGTAAATTTCAGGTATAAATCATGATTACTGAAAAAAGTGGCCGCAACGGCCCGTCAAATCCAGTATATCGGCAGATAGCAATGACATTAGAAGTTCGCTCTCAGGACATACAGGTCAATATTGAAGACGAAATGCGCAAGTCCTATCTGGACTATGCGATGAGCGTCATCGTGGGCCGGGCCCTGCCCGATGCCCGCGACGGACTCAAGCCCGTGCATCGGCGCATTCTATTTGCCATGCATGATATGGGCCTTGAAAGCTCCAAGTCTTATAAGAAATCAGCCCGCGTTGTCGGCGATGTTATTGGTAAATATCACCCGCACGGCGATTCCGCGGTCTATGATACCATCGTGCGCATGGCGCAGGATTTTTCCATGCGTAATCCCCTTGTTGATGGGCAGGGCAATTTCGGCTCCATGGACGGCGACCCTGCCGCAGCCATGCGCTATACCGAAGTGCGCATGACGAAAATCGCCGGTGAGCTGCTGGCCGATATAGAAAAAGAGACGGTCGATTTCATCGCCACCTATGACGGCACGCTTGAAGAGCCCACGGTACTGCCCGCCAAAGTCCCGAACCTGCTCTTGAATGGATCTTCCGGTATTGCCGTCGGCATGGCCACCAATATTCCGCCGCATAATCTGGTGGAGCTGTGTGACGGGCTTATCGCCCTTATCCACAATCCCGAGATGTCAATCGATGAGCTGATGCAGATCATTCCGGGCCCGGATTTTCCCACGGGCGGCTTTATCTACGGCAGGGAAGGCATTGATTCGGCCTACCGGACCGGCCGCGGCATTCTTAAAATGCGAGCAAAGGCATTTATTGAAAAAAAGCAGAAGGGCGACAAGGAGAGCATTATCATCTCCGAGATTCCCTTTCAGGTCAACAAGGCGCGTCTTATAGAAAAGATTGCCGAGCTGGTGCAGGAGAAGAAAATCGAGGGCATTGCCGACATTCGCGACGAGTCCGACCGGGAAGGCGTGCGCGTGTGCATCGATCTGAAGAAAGACGAGATCAGCCGGGTCATTTTGAACAATCTGTACAAGCACACGCAGATGGAATCGGCCTTCGGCATTATTTTTCTTGCCATAGTCGACGGCAAGCCAATGGTGATGACGCTGAAGGAAATGCTGGAGCATTTTGTGGTCTTCCGCAAGGAGGTCATCACCAAGCGAACGATGTTTGAATTGAAAAAGGCCGAGGCCCGGGCCCATATCCTGGAGGGCCTGAAAATCGCCCTGGATCATATCGACGAGATCGTTGCCTTAATCCGCGGTTCGGCCTCTCCTGCCGAGGCCAAAGCCAATCTCATGAACCGGTTCGGCCTGTCGGAGATCCAGAGCCAGGCCATACTGGAAATGCGGCTGCAGCGGCTCACGGGCCTTGAGCGCGACAAAATCAATGATGAATATGTCGAAATCATAAAGCTTATCGAGCGCCTGCGCCAGATACTGGAAAACGAGCGCCTGGTACGCGAGATCATTATCGAGGAACTGCAGGAAATCAAGGAGAAATACGGCAACAAGCGCCGCACCGAGATCGTGCCAACTTCAAAAGAGATAAGCATCGAGGACATGATCGTTGAAGAGCAGATGGTCATAACGGTTTCAAACAGCGGCTATATAAAGCGGAACCCCGTGACGCTGTACCGCACCCAGCTCCGGGGCGGCAAGGGCGTGACCGGCATGACGACAAAAGAAGAAGACATTGTAGAAAATGTCTTTGTCGCCTCGACCCATGATTATATCCTGGTATTCACCGACAAGGGCAAGGTCTACTGGATAAAAACCTATGAGATTCCACAGGCCAGCCGAGCCGCCCGGGGCAAAGCCATCGTCAATCTTTTGAACCTCTCTTCTGGCGAGGGCATCGCGGCGGTGCTGCCGGTCAGCAACTTCGAAGGCGGCGGCTTTATCGTCATGGCCACGCGCAACGGCACGATAAAAAAGACCGAGCTTTCAGCCTATAGCAATCCCCGCACAAACGGCATTATCGCCATTACCATTGACGAGGGCGACCGGCTGATCGCCGTGAACATGACCGACGGCAGCCGGGACATCTTTCTTGGCAGCAAGATGGGCATGGCCATCAGGTTCAAGGAGGAAAATGTCCGGTCCATGGGCCGTACTGCCACGGGCGTTCGGGGCATCGCCCTGGTAGAAGGCGACGAGGTGGTCGCCATGGAGGTGCTGCGCGGCGACGCAACGCTACTCTCAATTACCGAGCGGGGCTACGGCAAGCGCAGCAATATAGCCGAATACCGCCGTCAGAGCCGCGGGGGCAAGGGCCTTATCACTATCAAGACCGATGAACGCAATGGCAATGTCGTGGGTATAAAGCAGGTCATGGAAGAGGATAATATCATGCTCATCACCTCCAAGGGCAAGCTTATCCGCATCGATATGAAGAACATTTCCGTTATCGGTCGCAATACCAAGGGCGTGCGCCTGATAAATGTTGAAGAAGGCGAGCGCGTTGTCGGCGTGACCAAGGTAGCCGAGGATTAATCAAAACAGAAGCGTTTCAAATTGAGCAGACATGGTGGGCAGGATTCCCTCCCCTGTGGTTTATTCCTGAAGAGAACCTACAGCGCCGTAGTGCATTCACGTTACCTGCTTTTCTCGCAGCTTTTCCAAAGGGTTTTTTTATCTTGCGGCAACCACTTAATTCTAATATTTATACTCTCTGACGAAGCGGTGTGACGCGGTACGGGGAAGGAGCATTATGTCTGACTGCGCAATCGGTGTTGTTGGGGCCGGAAGCTGGGGCACAACACTGGCCAATATGCTGGCGGAAAAAGGACTGCCGGTCACCCTCTGGGCATATGAAGAGGAGCTGGTCGAGGCGATACGGACGCAGCGCCGCAATAGGCAGTTTCTGCCCGGGGTGGAGCTGCATACGGGTCTTACGTGCACGGGAGATCTCCGGCAGGCTGTAGCCGGCAAGCATATTGTCCTGTGGGTCACTCCAGTTAAGGCTTTCCGGGAGCTGTTTTTACGGGGTTGTGCCGAAAGCGCACCCGGGTCAATTCATGTCTGCGCTTCCAAGGGCATAGAAAACGACACCCTGGAAACCGTGTCACAGATGGCCGCTGAACTGGGCCGCGGCAAAAAGTTTTCCTTTGCCGTGCTTTCAGGCCCGAGCTTTGCTCATGACGTGGCGCAAAGGATGCCCACGGCCGTGGTGATCGCCTCACAGGATCCGAAGAGCGCCGTGGCCGCGCAGGAGGCGCTTGCCACGCCCTATTTTAGAATCTACACCACAGATGATGTGGTGGGCGTTGAAATCGGCGGCGCGCTTAAAAATGTAATAGCGGTTGCCTCGGGAATCGTGGCAGGACTCGGCATGGGTCATAATACCCGGGCCGCCCTGATAACGCGCGGGCTTGCAGAAATGATGCGCCTCGGGGCGTTTCTCGGTGCCAATCCCCTGACCTTCTCCGGGCTTTCCGGCATCGGCGACCTGGTGCTCACCTGCACCAGCACCCAGAGCCGCAATTACACCGTGGGGCTGAAGCTCGGCAAAGGGGAAAAGCTGGAAGCCATCCTTTCACATATGAATATGGTGGCTGAAGGCGTTTATACCACCCGCTCAGCCTATGCGTTGAGCCGAAAACACGGCATTGAAATGCCCATAGTTGCAGAGATTTATCAAATACTGTTTGAAGGCAAACCCCCGCAGCTTGCGGTTAAGGCTTTGATGGGCCGGGATTTGAAACAGGAAATACATTTTTAAATAGCTCGGTCATGATAAAACCGAAAATTTTACACAAATATATCCTTTCCGAGCTTGCCGGGCCCTTTGTTCTCGGCTTGTTCGTGTTCACATTTGTTCTGCTGATGCAGAAAATCATGCCCCTTGTCGACATGCTGGTCAACAAGGGCGTTACTCTCGGCGAGGTCTGCTCGCTTATCTGGTATCTCCTGCCGTCGTTTCTGGTGCTGACGCTGCCAATGTCGATTCTTCTTTCCATTCTCATAGCCCTGGGCAAATTCTCAAGCGATTCCGAGCTCATGGCCATGAAGGCCTCGGGCGTCAGCCTCTATCAAATGCTGCCGCCGGTTGTGCTGTTGTGCGTTGCGGGTTTTTTCTTCACCAATGCGCTGACGCTGTACATGCTGCCCAAAGGCAATTATGCCTTTCGGACCGAGCTGGTGAATATCGCCAAAAAGCATTCCGACGCAGATCTTGAAGCGGGCGTTTTTATCGATAACTTTGAGGGTTTTGTGCTCTATATAAATTCCTTTGACAAAGAGGACAACAAGGTCCATGGCATTTTCATCATCGATAAGCGCGACCCCAAACAGCAGACCATCATAGTCGGCAAAAAGGCCACCATTTTCTCCGACCAGAATGACACCAATATTTTTTTCAAGCTTGAGGAGGGAACTATTCACCGCTTTGATCCAAAGTCTCTTAGCTACGAGTATGCCCTGTATAACAACTATGATATGAATGTCCCGCTGCAGGATATCGATAATGATGAGGATTTTAAATTAAAGTACAAGGAAATGGATTTTAGCGCCCTGTGGAGTCTTTCTTGTGAGCGCCGGGTGAAAAAATTGTCGGATGTAGCCATCAATGTGGAGATGAGCAAGCGATTGGCTTTCCCCTTTGCCTGTCTGGTGTTTGGCATTCTCGGGGTATCGGTCGGCTCCTTCTGGCGGCGCGGCGGCAAGTCGTACGGCTTTGTTTTAAGTATTGTCATTGTCTTTTTTTACTATCTCTTGTTAAGCATGGGAGAAAACCTTGCCAAGACCGGCTGGGCTTTCGCCTATATCGGCGTCTGGTTGCCCAATATCCTGCTGGGTACCATTGGTATATATTTATTTTTTAAGGCGGCGCGGGAAAAACCCATTCCGGTTTTGGTGTGGATCGAGCGGACAGTTGCGCCGGCAATCGGCGTGGCCCTGCAGTGGCTCAAACAGAATCGGGGGCGCGGGTAATGCCGGAAAGGAAAACCACGTGCTGATAATAACGCGCTATTTCACCAGGGAGTTCTTGAAAATTTTCAGCCTCTGCCTGTGCTCGTTTATTGCGCTGTATCTGCTGGTCGACCTGCTTGAACGCGTTGATGACATAATCAAAAACCAGGTGGCTTTCGGCCTGGTTGTCAAATACTGCCTGTGCAGCATTCCCATGATCATTTATCAGGTCTGCCCCCTGGTGGTGCTGCTTTGCACCTTCATCACCATCGGCCTGTTCGTGAAGCACCATGAGATCATGGCCCTGCGCGCCCATGGCGTCAGCCTCTACCGGGTGCTGAAGGTCTTTGTGTTTATTGCCGTCAGCCTGTGTTTTTTTTCATTGTGGCTGCAGGAATATGTCATGCCGATGACCAATCAGATTGCCCGGGAAATAAAGAACGTAAACATCAAGGGTAAAAATCCTTCAAACCTTTTCAAAAAATTTCATTACTGGTATCGCAGCCAGGATATTATTTACAGCATCGATTATTTTGATCCCGATAAAAACGAGTTGAGAAAAATCAGCCTCATGTATTTTGACGAAAGCTTTAATATTATAAAACGAGTTGATGCTTTGAGCGCAACATGGGACAAGGACGCCTGGCTGTTTCACACCGGCCAGGAGCGTGAATTTTTTCCCGACGGGAGCATGAAGCTGAACAAATTTGCCGCCAGGGCGTTTTCCATTAACAAAAACCCGGATGATTTTAAGTCGGCCCGCAAGGACGCACAGGAAATGAGCTTTAGCGAGCTTTGGGCCGTGGTGAAAAAAATGCGGGAGGAAGGCTATTTGCCGACCTCCTATGAAGTTGATATGTATGCAAAAATTTCCTATGCCTTTATTACCGTTATTATGGCGCTTTTGGGGATTCCGTTTGCTCTGCGCACGGGCCGCAGCGGCGGCCTTGCCTTAGGGGTAACGTTCAGCATCGCCTTTGGTTTGGTGTACTGGATATTTTTTGCTTTTTGTGTTTCTCTAGGCAAAAGCGGCGCTTTGCCGCCGGTGCTTGCCGCTTGGACGGCAAATATCACCTTTGGCATGATCGGGGTGTATATGTTCCTGCATGTGCGGCAGTAGCTTTTTATTTTGGATTTTGGAGTGCGGAATTTGGATCGGGAAAATTCGCCGCACACATAAATGATACGGCAAGGTGCGTGGCGCGGGCTAGAGGTGGAGTTCAAAACAGCACCAGAGATCACGGGATTTGTTTTTTGTCTTTCAGTCCGAAATCCAAAACCGGCAACCCAAAAGAAAAAGCCCCTCGTTTCAGAGGGGCTTTTTCTTATTTAAAAATGCCGAATTTGCTTTTTTTCGGATCATCCGCGCCGCCGGGAGGCGGGCCGGGAGCGCCGGCCATCTTTATTTTATTGAGCTGTGCCCCGAGATTTCGTATCTGTTCATCTTTTTCAGTGGTTTTTTGCGTCAGCTCCTGCACCGTTGCTTCCAATTTTTTTATATGGTCCTTTTGCTTGGTTATTTCTCCCTCGAGCATGGCTATATGACTTTTGTACTTGCCCTCCTGCGCGTGCGTTGATTCAGCAAGCGCTCGCATCTCGGAGTCGTATTTTGCCTTGAGCTCGACATAGCTTTTTACAATTGAAAAATCAGAAGCTGATTCCTTCATCGATTACCAGTCCTCTATGTTGAAAGATTCCTTCTTCATTAATGCCCAGCTTATCCATCATAAGCTTTAATTCACCGGGCAACAGGGTACAGGTGAGCGCGTCCTTGTACGATATCTGCTGGTTGGCAATCAGCGCAACAAGAGACTGCTCAAATGACTGCATGCGGTGCACGGTGACCGAGCGCTCTATTTCATCCCGGATTTCCCGCATTTTATTGCTTTCGATCAAATCCTTAATGCGAGGGGTTTTTATGAGAATTTCCATGGCGGCAAGCCGGCCGACACCGTCTTTTGCCGGGACGAGCCGCTGGAAGGTTGCCGCAAGCAGCGTTTCGGAAAGCTGCTTGAGAACTTGCGGCCGAGCGTCAACGGGAAAGGAATCCGCTACTCTCGAGATTGCCTCATAGGAGCTGTTGGCGTGCAGAGTGCTGAAGACCAAGTGGCCGGTTTCAGCGGCGGAGAGGGCAGTGAGCATTGTTTCTGCATTTCTCATTTCACCGATCAGAATGATGTCGGGGTCCTGGCGCATGGCGTTTTTCAGGGCCGTGGCATAATCAAGGGTGTCAAGCCCGATCTCTCGCTGCGTTATGAAAGATTTCTGATCGCGCAGGAGAAACTCGATGGGGTCTTCAATGGTCACGATATGCGCCGAGCGGGTCTGGTTGACGTGCTGGAGCATGGCCGCCAGCGTTGATGACTTTCCGACTCCCGTGGGGCCGCAGGCTAAAATCAAACCCTGCGGCTTATCACAAATAGAGCCGAGCACCGACGGCAGGCCGAGGGATTCAAAGGTCGGCACGGTGGTGAAGATATTGCGGAATGCCAGGGCAAGGGTTCCGCGCTGATAAAAGACATTGATGCGGAACCGCGTGAAGCTTTCGATGGAATAGGACGAGTCCACCGCAAGGTCCCTTTCAAGAATTTCCCTTTGCCTGGCCGAAAGGACGCGGTCGATGACGGCGGAGAGCCAGTCCAGGGTGAGGCGTTCTTCTCCGTAGCGCATTAACCTGCCATCGACGCGAAATAATGGTTGAGACCCGATGCGCAGATGAAGGTCGGAGGCCTTTTTTTCGACCATAATGCGTAGAAGGTCATTTAAATCCTGCATAGCGCTCCGCAAAAGAATTTGCCTGGGTAAACCAAATTATCTTTCATTATCATTTTATTTTCAATAAAAAAGGCTAAAATTTTTATTCTTTCGGGTTTGTGCTATTTAAGTATATACTCAACTCGACAGACTTTTAATAGAGTAGTGATAATTCAAATAGTTGCGCTGTGCAGGGAGAGTGCGCAGGCGTATTTTAAAAAACAGTCAACCTGAGTATATAGATAAACAAACAAGAAATATTCCGGCAGGCAGTGCAACCAAAAACCGCAGACAGAGCAGGATCTTTAATGAAAACAGCCTTACTGCAACTCAACAGTATCTGGGAATCACCACAACAAAACTATGACAGGGCCGCAGAGCTTATCAGCATCGCCGCCGCCCAGGGCAGCGATATTGCCGTGCTCCCGGAGATGTTTCCCACCGGCACTTCTTCCAATACCGAACTTACCGCCGAATCCGCCAATGGCCCGACAGAGGCCTTTCTTGCAGAGGCTGCCAGAAAGCACTCCCTGAATATTCTTGCCGGATTTGCCCTGCGGGGAACCGCACCCGGCGACAAAGCGCGAAATATTGCCGCTGTCTATAACCGGCATGGCGAGCGCGTGGCCCTGTATACCAAACTGCATCCATTTTCTCCGGCCCTTGAACACCAGCAGTATGAAGCCGGCGCAGCTCCCGTCGTTTTTATGCTGGAGGGGACGGCCTGCGGGATTTTTATCTGTTATGATCTGCGTTTTCCCGAGGCTTTTAGATGCATTGCAAAAAGCGTGCAGGCCATATTTATTATCGCCAATTGGCCGCGCTCGCGCGTTGAGCACTGGGAAGTGCTCCTGCGGGCCCGGGCCATAGAAAATCAGTGCTATATTATCGGCGTCAACCGCACGGGCTATGACGGCAATGGCCTTTATTATTCAGGCTGTTCCCAGATCATTGACCCGTGGGGAAATATACTCTGCCATGGCAGCGACCGCGAGCCCGTGGTGATCGGGGAGTTTGACCCGCAGGAGGCAAACCGCTTCCGGGCGAAATATAAATTTTTGCAAGACATGAAGCCGCCCGGGTTTTTTTAGCGCCAACCAGCGCGGCAGGCCGGGCAAACCAAAACATTTTTGATTTCGGAATGCGGGTTTTGTATTTAACCCCTGAACCCTGAACCCACGTATTCAGTCTGCCGTGGCCGCAGAACGCAAGCGGTGCTGTTTTTGCCCGTGGCGCTCCCGCATGCCCCGGCTCTGATGAAGCCACCGGATGAATCCCGGTGTAAGCTTCTTGACATTGCGCAACCGGTCTTTTACTATTTCTAATAGCTCTTTCCAGTTCTCATATATATCCAGGAACCCTCTTTTTTCAGAGCGGAGGCAGGCATGTCGTTGAAAGATGATTTGGCGCGTATTCTCGGGAGCGACGCGGCGTTTGATGCCGGCGATATTCTTAAGAGCGCCACGCGGGACCAGAGCTTTGAACTGCCGGGCAAGCCAGATGCGGTTGCTTTTGCCCGAACCGTTGAGCAGGTGCAGGAGGTGGTGCGCTATGCTAATACAACAAAAACGCCGATAGTTCCCTGTAGCTCCGGGCTCAACCTGCACGGCGCCTGCATTCCCAAAGCGGGCGGCATTATTTTGAATCTTTCCCGGATGAACCGCGGCATCGCCATCGATGATCAAAACTGGTTTGCCGTTATTGAGCCGGGCGTGACGCTTGACCGGCTGCAGGACGCCCTTGCCGCCAAGGGGCTGCGGGCAATGCTGCCGTTTGGCGTGCCCCCGAAACGCTCGGCCCTTACCAGTGTGGTCGAGCGCGATCCGGCGCTGGCCGCGGCAAGCTTTGAATACGGCAACGACCTTCTCATGGATACGGAAATCGTGCTCCCGACCGGGGAGCTTTTCAGAACCGGCCTCTGGTCCGCCGGCGGCCGGCCCGGCTCGCACATGGGGCCCGTGCGCTCCATGATCTACCGCTTTTGGACTGCTGCGCAGGGCACCTTCGGCATTCTCACCAAGGCATGCATCAAAGTTGAACCACTGCCCGCCGCGATGGAGCTGCACGCCTACGGCTTGAACTGTTTTGCGGATATGGTTGCGCCGCTGCGGGAGCTGCAGCGCCGCGAGATAGGCCTCGCGTGCGTCGCGCTTAACCGCTTCGATCTTGCGGCGCCTCTCTGCCGCGACTGGAGCATTCCCGAAGTTTTTCCCGCAGCCCGTACGGCATCCGAACATTTTGATACCCTGCAGAGCGAGCTCCCCCCGTGGGTTCTTTTTATTAATCTGACCGGCGCGCCGGAGCTTCCCGAAGAGAAAATGGCCTATGAGCGTGAGGCGCTTGAGCAGGTAGCAATCAAGCACGGCCTTACAGCATTTTCTCTGAAAGGGCACAGGAAGGTGCTGATGGAAGAAATTATACGGCCGTGGGGAATTTTGAAAAAGTTCCGCTTCAGGGGCTCGGTGCACGATGTCTCTTTCAAAGCGCCCCTGGGCCGGGTACCCGACCTGCAGCGGGTGATCCTGCAGGTGGCCGACGCCCATGATTATCCGGCAGAAGACATCGGCGGCTATGTGCTGCCCATCGAGCGGGGCCGCGCCGTGCACTGCGAGTTTGATTTTCATTGCGACAATACGGAGATTGTGGAACGGGAGGGCGTGCACCGCGCGTGGCTGGAAGCAAGCCGGAAGCTCATAGAGGCGGGCGCTTTTTTCGACAGGCCCTATGGCCCCTGGGCCGAAATGATGTACAGCCGCAGCGGCACGTATGCCCGGAAGCTGCGGGATTTGAAAAAAGAGCTCGACCCGAACAATATCATGAACCCGGGCAGGCTGTGTTTTTGAGCATTTTTGAAGGTGAGCCTAGTTTGTCATCTCGACCGAAGGGAGAGATCCTAACACCCTTAAAAGATTTCTCCCTTCGGTCGAAATGACAGAATATTGCTACGCAAAAGAAGTATCCTCATCCGGACGGAGGAGTCGCAGATGACGACGCACAAAGACAATAAAAAGGTTTTCGAGCGCGAGCTTGAAGACTACCGCGATCAGATTTGGGGCTGCGCCCGGTGCAACTGGTGTCAGAACCAGTGGGGCTGGAGCGTGAAGAACGCCGAGTTTTCCGAGATCTGCCCGGCCTTCCACGAGTACCGCTTCTTCCCATATTCCGGCATGGGCAAGATGCACATAGCCCGCGCCATCATCGAGGGCGACTTCGATTATGAAGACGCCCCCGAGCTTGCCGAGTTCATCTACACCTGCACCACCTGCGGGGCCTGCGAGATGAACTGCCAGCGACTGCAGGACAAGGAGCCCCTCAAGGTAAACGAAGCCCTCCGGGCGCGCCTGGTGCGCGACGGCATCGGCCCCATGCCCGCCCATCAGAACCTCATTAAAAGCGTCAAGAATTATGACAACCCCTGGATGCAGCCGCGCATGCTGCGTGATAAATGGATACGCAAGCTCGCCATCAAGGATGTTGCCAACGACAAGGCCGAAACGCTTTTTTTCGTTGGCTGCACCACGGCCCTTGATCAGAACCTTATAAAGGTGGCGCAGGATACGGCCTCGATTCTCATGAATGCCGGGGTCGATCTCGGCACGCTCGGGAAAAACGAGCTGTGCTGCGGCAGCCCCATAGCCCGCATAGGAGATCGGAAGCTGTTTTTTTCGCTGGCCAGGCGCAATATTGAAGCACTGAACGCTACCGGCTGCCGCGAGATCGTCACCTCCTGCCCCGGCTGCTACCGGGCGCTGCTGCACGATTACCCCGAGGTGCCCGGTGTCCCGAAGCTTGAGGCCGAGGTGCTGCACATGGTGCAGTATATCGACCGGCTTATTACGCAGGGCAAGATCGAGTTTAAAAACAGCATGCCCATGAAAGTCACCTGGCACGATCCCTGCCACCTCGGGCGCCACTGCGGCATATATGATGCGCCGCGCAATATCCTGAAGGCCATCCCCGGCATCGAGCTTGTGGAGAAAGAGCGCAATCGCGACCAGTCGTGGTGCTGCGGCGGCGGGGGCGGCGCGCGCACGGCATTCCCCGAGTTTGCCGCAAAGACGGCGGAGAAGCTCATTAATGAAGCAAAGAAGACGACCGGCGCCGACGCCATCGTCACCTGCTGCCCCTTTTGCGAGCTCAATATCAACGACGTGCTGCACCGCTCCGGCGATCAAATGAAGCTCTACAACCTCATCGATCTCGTGGCGCAGGCGATGGGAGTGAATGAAAAGCCCTAATTAAAACGGTGCGCACCCTACGGACTAAAGAAATTAGTAAATGAAGCATTGAATGCTACTGCAACTTGTCAGTGAACGAGGGCTTTTATGAATAAATTATTGGACGTTAACAAAAAAAAACAAATTTTTTTATTTGCGGGTTTAATTTTAATATTTGCAGGGTTGGCCTTAATGACGTATGGAATCGGACTAATTGGGGGTATTATATTCATAATTGGGTTTGCAGTAATGGCTAAAAAAGATGATGCAGGCAGTCGATAATTAAATAGCCGGTCGCTGGCCGCAGGTTGGGTGGAGGAACGAAACCCAACAATTTTATACGATCAAAAGCAGTTGGTAGGGTGCGCACCGCGCACCGGTGACAGCGGTTCACACATCGCACAAGGAGTCCTTCATGGCAGAGGAAGCAAAAAAGAAGGTTCCGCACAAGAAGCTGCCCAAGCAGGTTTATCAAGCCCTTGAATATGTGGTTGGCAAGCGGTGGATATCGGAAAAGCGGTCGCTGGTGGAGACCTACAGCAAGCTCTCCATCGAGGGCATGACCTATGTGCGCAAGCACAATAAGGACGCGACGGCCCTGCCGGCCTGCGTGGTGCTGCCGGCTACGACGCTGGAGGTGCAGGGCGTGGTCAAGGTGTGCAACCGTTTCAATGTGCCGTTTATTCCCTTCACCAATGGTCAGGTTTTCAGCGGCACCACCAATGACAAGCCCACGGTCATCATCCACATGTCGCGCATGAACCGCATCATTAATATCGATGCCGACAATATGGTTGCCACCTTAGAGGCTTATGTTGACTATGCCCAGCTCCAGGCCGAGGCCATGAAGATTGGCCTGTGGAACGGCGGGACACCGCTGGCCACATCGCTGTGTAAGCTCTCGTCGCAGTTTGCCTTTGCCGGGTTGTGGCAGACTGACCTGAAATACGGGCTTTTGAACCGCAATATTATAAGTGTCAAAATGGTGCTGCCCGACGGCGAGATACTGGAAACCGGCACGCGCTGCCTGCCGGGCGCCGGCGACTTCTGGGAATACGGGCCCGGGCCTGATCTTATGGGTCTCCAGCGCGGCGGCGCGGGCAGCAATGGCATTGTGACCGAGATATCAGTGAAGCTGCATCCGTGGGTTGGCGGCACCGAGCTTCCGGAGGTGCCCGCGGGCAGGCCGAGCCTTGCCGATGTTCATGAGCCCAAATATGACAGCCCGGAGCCGCCGCCAAATCACCGGCTGTACTGGATTGAGTTCAAGGACCTTGACACCGAAATCAAAACCATGCGCGAGATTTCCCATTCCGGCATCGCCATCGGGCTGAACGCCACCGGCGTCTACTCGGCATACTACTGCTCGCAGACGCAGGAGATGACCTGGGAGCGGTGCAGGAATAAATTTTTCCCCGACTACAACTGCTATGTCATCCTTGCGGGCATCACGTCACCCAGGCAACTCGAGTACGAGGAAAAGGTGCTCAAAATTATTGTGGAGCGCAATGGCGGTACGTTTCTGACCGAAGACTATAAGCCCGAAGTTCTCGAAGCGCTCAAGCCGTGGAATCTTGACTGCATTCGCCACACCAGCGGCTTTCGCATGAACCGCAAGATGTACGCCAGCGCCTGGCTGCCCGTGGGCCCCTTCGAGGTGGGCAAGAAGACGCAGGATTTCTGGAAGGATGCGCTTAATGCTTTCGGCGAATGCGACATTACCGACCGGGGCGGAGCCGACGACACGCCGTTCATCTATGCCCTGCAGCGGGGCAGGTTCTGCTTTGCCGAGACCGACAATTACCC
>Ga0073936_10002921_pt1 | contig 24999 bp, 27 predicted proteins | sample AliMusrvi5mmetaG_FD_87041 | JGI IMG/M metagenome (GOLD analysis project Ga0073936, IMG submission 87041) | Freshwater lake bacterial and archeal communities from Alinen Mustajarvi, Finland, to study Microbial Dark Matter (Phase II) - Alinen... | ecosystem: Environmental > Aquatic > Freshwater >... | reverse complement strand
CCATCAGTGCGGCACAGCGGTCGAACGTTCTGGTGTACGTCATCCTGATTGCCGATCGCGGTTTCTATGGCGGCTTCAACATGGGGTACTACGGCTATTCGGCCATGAAGAAGATGGCTGAAGAAACCGGCGGACGGCTCATCGATGTAGGCAACAACGGCAAAAAACTTGAGGCGGCCTTCCAGCAGATTGAAGATGAGTTGCGCACGCAGTATGTGGCCAGCTACACGCCCAGCAATTCCAAGCTCGATGGCACTTTCAGGCATCTCGCGGTGGAGTGTCGCGGAGATGGGATGAAAGTGCAGGTCCGCAAAGGCTACTTTGCCACGCCGCCGTCTAATTAGAAATCGAGTCTCAGCTGGATGTCTCATTTCAAGGCAATGAATTACCGAAGTCTTGTTACACGGTAATCTGGCGCATAACATCCGTCTTCGCTACTATCGGCATCAGTGAAACAAACTTTAATCTATGCGCGCCAGAAAGATGCCATGATGACGAATTGCACCGCCAATGACGGTTTTGAGATCAGCCCCCGGTTTCGCCTCACAGTAGAAGAACGGATTGCGCGGCTCGAGCGGGACGCTGAATTCGACGAAGCCCGGGTGTCGGGGCTCATCGATGCCGACCACATTCGCAGGCACATGCGTTTGGTGGCCGTGCAGCGGGCTGAGGCTTTGCGCATGAGGCTTTTTCTTGATCGCGCCAGGACGCGGCTTCCGCAGCCTTTGATTGCCCTATAACTCCCGGCGCACTCAGCTAACCAGCAACTTGAGCCGGCAACATGCCTTCCGCAGTCGGCGAACCTTGTTTCCACTTTGAAGAGTTTGGAGCACCGGGCGGGTTTCGAACCCGCGAATACAGGTTTTGCAGACCTGCGCGTTAGCCACTTCGCCACCGGTGCTTGAGAGAGTTGTCAGTTGACAGTGGGCAGCTGTCATTTTCCACCCCAAGTCAACCGGACTCGTTGCTCTAAATCAGGTTTCCTGTTGCACTCAGTCCTAAATTAAAAAACCCACCGCGCCTTATGGCGGGTGGGTCGATGGGGATCAGGATTCTTGTTTCGGAATCTAGCCCATACGACGCGCCCGCTCGGCACAGCAGCCCTGACAGCTGCAGCAACAATTCGCGAGAGTGAAGATATGTGCCATTGAATCCTTAGCCGGATGACGGGCTTTACGTCGCCGCGTCCATCGGGGTATTCGTAGAGTAGAGTAAGTCTGAATTGAAGTCAAGCGATGCGCGGCGTCGGTGATTGAAGGCCGCGAGCCGATTGCGCTAAGCAACAACCCCCAGCACCTTATCTTCGCAACTAAGTGCGAGGTTCACATGAGCACACAGTCAGAGCCTGAAATGCTGAGAAAAGCATACGAGGCATTCAACGCCCGCGAGATTGATGCAGTTCTGGCAATGATGCTCCCCGATGTGGACTGGCCCAATGGTATGGAGGGCGGGCGCGTGCTGGGCCAGGAAAACGTGCGCGCCTACTGGAAGCGCCAATGGCAGCTTGTGGACCCGCGCGTCGAACCGGAGAGCTTTGCCTGCGAAGACGCCGGGCGAATTGTGGTTCGCGTTCACCAGGTTGTTCGAGACCTCGCCGACAGCATCCTTCTCGATCATATGGTTGGTCATTCCTACACCTTTCGGGACGGCCTGATTGCCCGCATGGATATTCTCGATGCAGACTGACGCCCGGATGAAATGAAACCCAGGAGTTGAAGGCCGTGGAACTCGACTACTTTGTGGTAGATGTCTTTACTGAAACCGCGCTGCAAGGGAACCCGCTGGCGGTGGTGATGAATGGCGGCGGACTGAGCACCGCGCATATGCAGGCCATCGCCAAGGAATTCAACCTGTCAGAAACCACATTCGTGCAGCGCAGGCCAGCCGATGTGGAACGGGCCGAGGGAGTGCGGGTGCGCATCTTCACCACCCAGGAAGAATTGAACTTCGCCGGGCATCCCACGCTGGGAACCGCGAGCGTGCTGCGGCGCGAGGCGCCTGAAGCGGTGCAAGGGTCAACGGTGACTCTGGCGCTTAACGTCGGCCCTGTTCCAGTCGTCTTCAAAGGCGAAGGCTCGTTTGGCGAGATGACACAGCGGGACCCGGAGTTTGGCGCCGGACTTGAAGTGGGAGCGGTTGCACGGCTGACAGGACTTGCGACAGAGGATCTTGACCCGACACTGCCGCCGCAGGTCGCTTCAACGGGAACTGCGTTCGCCATTGTTGCGCTGCGGTCGGTGGCTGCACTGGCGCGGCTCAACGTCAACCAGCAGGAGGCAACGGTCTGGCTGCGCGAGCGCGGGGCGCGCTGGTTTTATGTGCTGGCGCGGACAGGGCACACAGAGCCGGCCTGGCGGGCGCGGATGCAATTCAACGGCGGCGAAGATCCCGCGACGGGTTCGGCTGCCGGATGCGCCATAGGCTACCTGGTTGCGCACGGCGCGGTTCGTTCCGGCGATCATGTTCAAATACGACAGGGCGTTGAAATGGGACGGACCAGCGATCTTTTTGTCGCTGCAGATTTGATTTCGGGGAAGGTGGCGAATGTGCGCGTGGGGGGCAGCACCGTTCTCGTGGCAAAAGGACAGCTTTTCCTGCAGTAATGCACATGCTTTCAACAGAAAATCATCGCCGCAAGTTATAGCGAGTGTTAAATCTAGGTTACTTTCGCTTGTTTCACACCGATTTTCAGGGCGGCCTTCGCTTCCCTTTCTCCATTGCCATAGATTTTCAATCACCGTACTCTAGCGATTCATTGAACCAATTTAACCGGCGACTTTACCGGTTCGGCCCCAGGCACCAAGCACAATCCAACTGCGAACAAAGGATAGCCTCCAGGAAATCGAATGCCGGATGCTGTTTCGTTGGAACTCCGCGCCCCCTCATAGGCGATGGCATTCCTGCCAAGCGGCACGGCCGCACGTTCATCCGGGAAGCAGCTTTCCTGTTTGTAGTTCACGGTCCCACAAACCAGCTCGAACGCCACTACAGCGGGCAGGGGAGAAGTGTGTTTGCCATTGGGGCTCGCAAACTAAACGAAGGAGTTAATCAACAGACAATGCGCCCCAAGAAAATTATTCTCTGCGTAGACGACAACGAACAGGATCTTTCCATTCTCAGGTTCATGCTGGCAACCAACGGGTACCGGGTGGTTGCAGCCACCAGCGGGCAGGAGGCAATCGGCCTCTTTGCGGAGTTCCAGGTTGACCTTGTATTGGCTGATTTTGGAATGCCTCAAATGAACGGGAACCAGCTGGTTGACCGCCTGAAGCGGCTTGCCCCGCATGTGCCGATGATCCTGCTCGGCGACCCACAGAAGATGGGCGGCGATATTCACGCGGCCGACGCCCTGCTGGCCAAGAAGAACTGCTCGCCGCAGGAACTGCTGGAACGCATCAAGGTGATGAGCGCCCGCAAACGCGGACCGCGCAAGGGCGCGCAGCGGATGGCGCCCGTAAGTGAACTGGCGGCGGCCTCGTAAGCCCTGGCAATTGCTGCCGACTTTTTGCAAGCTGCTGAGATACTCGCGGCCTCTCGGCTCGATCAATCCCGGACTGCGGGGCTTGGTCAGCCAACGCCGATAGCGGAACTAGGGTTGGGAATCCACCCCGATTTTAGTCCGCTAACTCGCTTTGGAAACCTTTTCAATCGACCCGCATCACTCGTGTTCTTCTTTCGCCAATACTCGGCTCTTGACGATTCTGCATGCGGATGGGCATACTCCCCAATTATGCCCATGCCGGAGAACTCTCCTCTGCTCCGGCGGCAGTTGGCTTCTTATGGACCTGGTGGTTGTTCGTCTTCTTTTTGTTGCTCTTCTTGCCGGAGTTTGCTATTTCCTTCGTCCATTCGGCATGACTGGTTGGGTGGGAGCGGGCGCTGGCGCGCTGGCAGCCTCCGCCGTCATCCTTTTTGAGTTCCGCGTGCGGGCTCTAACCTTGCGCAGGCTCATTGGCGCGCTGGTGGGCTCCATCATGGGCATCATCGGTGCGGCTCTCTTCTGCCTCGTATTGCGCAGCGCTCCTCTTGAGACATCCAACTCGGCTGCATTGCAGATTTTTGTTCTGCTGCTTATGACTTATGTCGGGCTCCTGGTGGGCGCCAACAAGGGCGACCTGCTCAATCCCGCGGCCCTGGGAACTGTCTTCTCCAGCGACCGGCCCACTCGCCGCAACGTCAAGGTACTTGACACCAGCGTGATAATCGACGGCCGCATTGCCGACATTGCAGAGGCCGGTTTTATTGATGGTGTCATGGTGGTGCCCGAGTTCGTGCTCCGCGAACTGCAGATCGTGGCAGACTCTACAGACGGTTCAAAGCGCCAGCGCGGCCGGCGCGGGCTCGATATGCTGCAGCGCATGCAGTCCAACACCAACATCCAGGTGCAGATTGTTCCCGACGACTTCCCTTCCATCCGCGAGGTGGATCTGAAACTGCTTGAACTGGCCAAGAAGTGGGAAGCCAAGGTGGTGACCAACGACTTCAACCTGAACAAGGTGGCCCATCTGCACCGCGTTGAAGTGCTGAACATCAATGACCTGGCCAACGCCCTGAAGCCCGTGGTGCTGCCCGGCGAACGCATGACCGTGCTCATCCTGAAAGAAGGCAAGGAGTACAACCAGGGCGTAGGCTACCTGGACGACGGCACGATGGTGGTGGTGGATCACGCCCGCAAGCTGATCGGCAAGTCAGTAGACATTTCTGTCACCAGCGTGCTGCAAACCGCCAGCGGCAAAATGATCTTCGGCAAGATGGACGAAAACGGCAAGAGCGGCGAGGCCGGGCGGCCCGGCTCCGTGGAGATGACGCACTAAAGCCTGTTATGAACGAACTGCCCATCGTTTGCAGCTGTCCGAAGCGAAAATGCCCGCGGCACGGAGATTGCGTGCCTTGCCGCGAATATCACTTGAACGCCAGGCGTCCGAAACCGCCGCGCTGCGAACGAAAAATTTCGTGGCTTCGAAGGCTCATCAGCGGGAACCCGGGAAGAGCTTAGCGTGACGGTTCAATGTCGCGGAGCTGGCTGATCTGAACCTGCATTTCGGCGTCGGTGTAATTTGGTATGTCCCCCTGCAGCACCGAGGCATGCGGCTGGAACGCATCGGTGAATGCCTGAATCGACTCGCAGGTAAACCCCACGATTGCCCAATAGGGTGGCGGCTGATCCGGCATCGCCCCGCTGATTCCGATCTCTACCGATAGCGCCTTGATCGCAGGCCCCAGCAACTTCACGGTCATTGGCATGTGCGTGTTCAGGTAGTAGTTCTCATCAAAATGAGTTCCCGCCTTTTTCAAATAGAGAATACTGACCTTGATCACCGTTTCTCCTTTTTCGCGCAGACGCTTCATCGATACTTTGGCATCTTCAGGTGGCGCGATTTGCCCGATCGACCGCAATGAGCAACCGATCTAAGCTCAGCCCTCTGCCCAGAACCGCTCAGAGAGATATTTTTCGGCAGAATCCGGAAGCACGGTCACAATCACCGCAGCGCGGCCGGCTGCGGCCTCTTCTTCCGCAATCTGCACGCAGACTGAAACCGCCGCCGCAGCTGAAATGCCCACCAATAGCCCTTCGTCCCGCGCCAGGCGCTTGGCCATGGCATAAGCCGCTTCAGTCTCCACATCAACAAGGCGGTCGGCGAGGTGGGGGTTGTAAATGGCTGGGACGATAGACGAGCCCAGGTGCTTCAGACCCTCGATGCCGTGGAAAGCCGAATCGGGCAGGATGCTGATGGCCTGGAGCGCCGGATTCTGCCCCTTGAGATAACGGACTGTTCCGGTGAATGTGCCGGTGGTCCCCAGGCCGGCCACAAAGTGGGTGACTTGGCCGCCGGTCTGCCGCCAGATCTCAGGCCCGGTGGTGTGGAAATGGGCCAGCCAGTTGGCGTCGTTCGAATATTGGTCAATGTAGCAAAAACGCGCAGGGTCGTTGCCCGCCAACTCACGTGCGCGGCGAATGGCGCCGTCCGATCCCTGATCCGGAGCCGTCCAGTCCATGATGGCTCCATAGGCTCGCAGAATCCGCTTCCGCTCCGGCGATACGTTGGAGGGCATGGCCAGTTGCACAGGGAAACCCAGCGCAGCCCCCATCATGGCCAGGGCGATGCCGGTGTTGCCGCTGCTGGCGTCGAGCACGGTTTTGCCCGGCACCAGCAGGCGGCGGTTCAGTGCGTCGCGAATCATACCGGCGGCGGCCCGGTCCTTCACGCTTCCGCCGGGGTTTGCCCACTCCGCCTTGCCGAGCAATGTGATGCCGTTGAGGCCGCGAACCGCCTGTTCCAGCCGGATAAGCGGCGTGGAGCCGATGAGTTCGGGAAGGGTGGAGCCGGTTTTCGGCTGAGTTGCGGCGGTTTCCATAGGAGATTGCGGCCTCGTTCTGAATATGCGAGATTGAAAGTGCGAGATAAAGGTTGGCTAAGAACTTGCCGATATCCCTTTCAACATCCTCGCAGACTGGAAAGCGACTATGGCCCGGAAAACAAAGAATACGAATTTCGAACAGACTTTGGACCTGCTGCGTGCTCATTCGTTTGATGTTGCACCCTATTCCGAGGTCGCAGGGAGTGTGCTGGTAAGCAAGGATGGAGCAGGCGCAGTACTGCTTCCAGTGAAGGATGGGCCGGCGGCGTTTCTTGTGGCTCCAGGGGCCCTGCTGGGCGGCGAATTGGCCCGCTTGCTCGACCGCGGCTACCAGAAGTTCATTAGAACTGCTCAATACGAGGTTCCTGCGACGGCAAGTCAATTGCAATCCATTCACAGGTTCGCCGATGAACTGAAGCAGTTGACCGGCGCGATGAACCTGTACAACGAGTCGCTGGGCACAACCAGCGATTTGTACGAGTACGACCGGCTGAAGGGCCGTGAAGCCCTGCAGCCCGATCCCCCGATCCCCTGGCAGGCCACCGGGGCACACTGACGGTAGTTCTGGCGGTAAGAATCATGGACGAGGATGAGAACGGTGCGGTCCTTGCTCAAAAGCCATCGGACCGCCGCTCTGCGCCGCGCCTCAGCGTCGACGGCCTCGCCTCGCTTTTCCTCGTGAAACATGGCTCCAGTGTGCCTTGCCGGGTGGTGGACCTGAGCATGGGAGGGTGCCTGCTCGAGACCCAGAAGCAACTTCTCGCGGGCATCCAGTTGCGGGTTGAAGTCACATTCAAGGTGAGAGGGCTTGCCTTCCGCTTCAATGGCGTAACCCAATGGACCGACGGACGGCAACGCATAGGCATTCGCTTTGTGGATGTGACCTCTCGCCGCAAAGATGAGCTGGTCGAGCTTCTGCGCGAGGTGGAGCAGGAGAATGCAGAGAAGGCCGCGGCTCAGGCTTCAGAGGCTGGGGCAATTGAAGAGCAGGCTCCTGAAGAAATCACTGTTGCGTGCGAAGAGCTGGAACCTGAGCCTGCGGTGAATTCCTACCCAGTTTGCGAGCCGCCGATGCGCAGCCAACCTGCAGTGTGCGCGATCCCGTCACAGCCTGAGATTGAAGCGCCGTCTGCGCCGCGGTTTGCCAAGCCGGCCAAGCGGGAACGCCGCGCGCAATCGCGGCATGAAGTGGACACTTCGGCGGTGATTTATCTGGTTAATGTCGGGTCAAGACTGCACGGACGCATAGTCGACCTCAGCCTGGGCGGGTGCCGCATTCGCACCGACGAGCGTTTTCCCGTGGGCATCTACACGCGGGTCGAAATGGAATTTCGCCTGGAAGGTTTGCCATTTCGCCTGGGCGGCGTTATTCAGTCTATTCACGACCGGCGCCAGGTCGGCCTCCGTTTTTTGGACGTGAGCGACCGGAAGCGCGCGCAGGTTGAGCAGTTGATTGAAGAGATAGAAGAGATGCGCGCGGCTCAGGAACATTCCGCGCCGCATGGCCCATCGGAAGCTGCTTTTGGCGCTTAGAGTTCAGGTTGTGAAAGGCTCCTGCCGATTGCGCTTCCGCATCTGCGCCGGGAAATGAGCCTCTCTTTCCCGGCGCAGATGCAGCATAGTCAGCCGTGCGTCTCGCCGGCTTTACAGGGTGCGCCGTCCGCTGATCAGGTTGAAGATCAGCACGACAACAGCGATGACGATGAGGATGTGGATCAGCCCGCCACCGACGTGAAGGGTGAATCCCAGAAGCCACAAGATAAGTAGAACGACGAAGATTGTCCAAAGCATTCGATGATCCTCGCCAAAGGGCGCCCGGAATCCGGAGCGCCCATCGGCATTTTGATTCGGTTACACGCAGCTATTTAGAGGCAATGGCCTGGGCCTTCGCATCCCTGACAGCATCCAGGAATGAGCCGGCGGCGGCAGGAGCTTCAATTTCACCCTTCAATACCCTCCGCGATGAAACATGCGGCCCATAGATAGCTTCCATTGAATCGTCATCGCGGCGGATCGACGCGCCGGTCAAGGTCAATCCGGCAAAGAGGCCGCGCGCGCGCGAGTAGGTGAGAATTTCTGTATTCAGTTTCCAGTCGGTATCGGCAGAGGCGTGACGGCCAACCGGTCCGGCTGCCGCTGAGGCATCGCCGCCCAGTTCGAACTTGCTTGAGAGCAACTGCTGCATCCCTCTTTCGTTCTGGATGATCATGACCAGATCGATGCCTTCGAGGCCAATCTGCAATCCCCAGCTTCCACCGGTAATAGCAAAGAACGCCGGAGCGCTCCAGCCGTTTGCAGTGCGGCACGTGGCAACGCCGCGGCCGTTCTCGCCGCCGAATACGAAGCCGCCCTTGAGCATGTGGGGAACCACAGCCACGCAACGCGCATGCTCCAGCACTTCTTCCGGAATTCCATTGTCTGGCGCGGACATAATCTCATGCAGAACTCTGCCTGCGTGATCCAGCCGGTCGTTGGTTGCTTCGCGATTGCTTCCCGCCCAGCCGATGCTGGTCAAACTGATTACTGCGACGAACGTGAGTAGCTTCTTCATTTGGATCACCTTTTTCTACCCATGCGCGACGTCATCTGTTTACGCGCACTAGAGGCGCACAAGGTAAGTTCGACACTAGTGAGAGAAAGTTGTGCGGTCTGAGCAGGAACGCTCATGTAGAAGATTGCTCGGCATTAAGCAAAGATCGGGCAGATTAACTTCAAAAAACGTCCAAAAGGGTACAGATCGCCCCTACCTCGTTGTGAAAGTCTTCGCTTGAGGTGTCGTTGGGCTAATGGAGCTGCGTCCTCGCTGCGTCTGAGGTTCGCGACAGAAACGCGGTAATGCAGATTTCCACCTGAGCGCGGATGGACTTTCAAACGTTAGAGCAATCGGTCTCGCAAACCAAGCGCATTGCGGTCATCCCTTCAAAATGCGGCCCGGCCGCCGATCGGCACCGGAAATGAGGCCCCCAGATGAATGACCATCCGAGTCTTCCATTTGACGTGGAGGTCTTTCTTGCGCACGCCGGGCTGGGACGAAGAATCGTTCAGATTGCACCCAAGCAGGCCTTCTTCAGGCAGGGAGATGCCGCGGACGCGGTTTTCTATCTTCAAAAAGGCCGCGCCAAGGTGACTGTTGTATCAAAGGTTGGCAAGGAGGCAACGATAACGCTTGTTTGCCCTGGTGAATTTGTGGGGGAAGGAGCGCTGGCGGCTGTGCCGGGGCTGCGCCTGTCGAGTGCAACAGCCATGACAGGCTGCACGGCGATGAAGATCAGCCGCGATGAGATGGTCCGCGTGATGCACGAGGAGCATGACTTTTCAGACATGTTTCTGAAGTTTCTTTTGGCGCGGAGCATGCGCGTTCAGGCCGACCTCGTGGATCAACTCTTCAACTCAAGCGAGAAGCGGCTGGCGAGAATTCTGCTGCTGATGGCGGAGTTCGGCAAAGAGGGCGAACCGGAACAGTTCATTCCCAAGATTTCACAAGAGACTCTTGCAGAGATGATCGGAACCACCCGGTCGCGCGTGAGCTTCTTCATGAATCGTTTTAGAAAAATGGGCTTTATTGAATACAACGGCCGCATCCAGGTTCATAAATCGCTGCTGAACGTGATTCTGCACGACCATTTGCCCGATGATAATGCCGAAAAGCCGGAGATTTTTGTAACTCCGCACGAGTAGCCGAAGCTCGCTTAACTCGCACAAGGCACCCTGTTCGCAATTGACCAGCAATCCGAATTCTCTGAATGGGATACTTACACCTAATTTCCCCATGGTTAATGGGGTTGTCGGGTGAGATATGCAAAACACCGCTGCAAGACTGCTGATCGTCGACGATGAGCCTGTAATTCGAACTTCGCTGGCGCTGGCGCTTGCCGAGCTCGGGTTCAGCACTCGGACCGCCGAAGACGGTTTTTCTGCCTTGCACGAAATTCGGCAGCAGATTCCTGACATCCTCATTTCCGATCTCAACATGCCGGGCATGTCCGGCTTCGAGTTGCTTTCGGTCGTGCGGCGCAGATTCCCTGATGTGTGTTCGATCGCCATGAGCGGCGCGTTCTCAGGAGACGAGGTGCCTTCCGGCGTTGCCGCGGACGCCTTCTATCAGAAGGGCAGCAGCATGGGCGCCCTGTTGCAGATGATGGGAAACCTGCACCACCAGGAGCGGCGGGCAGCCTGCCCAACGGAACCATCCGATCCAATCTGGATTCAGCACAGCAACAAGGACGCTGCGGAAGATGCGTGTATTTCGATTGCCTGTCCGGAGTGTTTGCGGACATTTCTGCTGGCTCCCGGAAGCTCAATCAGCCAGATCCGCGAGGCGATCTGCACCCATTGCAGCAGTTCCGTGCGCTACGCAATGGTTGAGCCGCTTGACCGCTTGTCTTCGCAGTCCCTGCGCAATGCTACGGCCGAGGCGAGAGAAAAGCCCGACAGCGCGGCCCAGTTCTACTACTGAAGAAAAGAAAGAGCTCGAACAATGCGCAAGATCGCCGAAGCAAACATGCTGTTGCGAACGAAGCTTGAATTGCCCAGCGGACTCAGCCTGACTACTGACGAGTTCCAGGAAGGCTGGGGATTTCTGCGGACCGTGAATGCGGTACGCCTGGAAAAAAAGGTTCTGGCACAGGGTTGGAATTTCATCAAAATCGCCGATGGGTCGCTGAGGAGCGGCGTCGGAGACTCATCGCAGGAGGCGATTGCAAGTGCTCTCAAGCTGGCTTTGCGGCGCCTGAACGAGCACTTCAACGCGGCAGAGGTGGAGCATATTGAGCTGACCGAATATCCGTGGTTCTTTCTGGCCAGGATAAGCCTCAATCCGTATCGGCTCCAGAAAGACCTTATCCAGGCGGCGGCCGGCGATGCCCTGTTGCTGCCAATCGCCCATCGTGAGAAACGGCTGCCGGCAAATGCAGCGGCACTTTATCCGCAATTCGGCAGTGCGATGCCGATGCTGAAGCAAATGCTCATTTCATCCCGAGGTTCCGAGGCAAGACCACAATGACAATCTTCGAAATATCGATCTTCCTGCTCGTATTTCATCGGGCCTACAGCGTTCATCGCGAGCCCGCTCGCAGCCGCGACCGCTCCCGCTGCAACTCACGGTAAAGCTCACTCTTCGATTGCCCAAGCTCTCGCGCCAGACGCTTGAGAGCGTCCATTTCATCCGCTCCCGTTTCGGCTTGAATCCGCGCCAGGCGAACGGCAATCTTCTCTGGGGCGGCGGCAGCGGGCTGCAGGGCTGAGTGAACCGGCGGTTGAACAAGCAGCGTAATCTCGCCGCGGACGCGGTCGCGAGATGCCAACTCCCGGCGCACATCAACAACAGATCCGCGCAGAAACTCCTCATGAATCTTGGTGAGTTCGCGCGCCACCACCACGCGCAACTCCGGACCCCATACCGCCTCAAGATCCGCTAGCGTCTCAAGAATGCGATGAGGCGCTTCATAGAAAGCCTGCGTGCATTGGGTCTCAGAGGATTTTGCCTCGGCGGCCAAAGCTTCAAGGCGGGTTCGCCGGGCCCCGGCCTTCTCCGGCAAGAATCCAAGGAAACGGAATTCGTCCGCTGAAAGACCAGACGCCACCAGCGCGCTGAGCGCTGCGTTTGCTCCGGGAATGGGAATTACCGGCACGCCGGCTTCAATCGCTTCGCCCACCAGCCACCCGCCCGGGTCGCTGATGCCGGGCATTCCCGCGTCGGAGACAACGGCAATGCGCCCGCCCGCCTTGAGCGCTTCAAGCAGTTCAAGGGTTCTGTGGCGCTCGTTGTGCTGGTGGCAGCTCACCGTTGGCGTATGGATATCGAAGTGATTGAGCAGCTTTTGCGTCTGGCGCGTATCTTCGCAGGCAATGCGGTCGGCGCGCTTCAGCACGTCAAGCGCGCGCAGGGTGATGTCGCCCAGGTTACCAATGGGGGTGGCTACAAGGTACAGGCCTGGAGCAAGGGCTGTTTCTTCTTCCCCGGCCATGCGATTCAGTCTCCGGTTTCCTGGCGCTCCAGGCGTCTCTGCTCAGCCAGCAAAGACATGGAACTCATCAGATTCTGCACGCTCACAATGCCCACCACACGCCCGCTCTCGGTAATGGGAATCAGGGCCAGGCCACGGCCTGCTGTGAGGCGGCGAATGGTGGTTCCCAGCGTGTCTTCGGGCCGGGCCACCTGGAAGGCGCGCGACATGACCGACTGGATGTACCCGTTGCCGTCGCTCCTGAGGGCATCGACAATGCGCGTCCGGGAGACGATGCCCACAAGTTGCGGGCCGCGCACGACGGGGAAATCTTCTTGTAGAGAGTGAACGCAGCGCACCAGCGCATCGGCCAGCGTGTCAGACGGCGAGAGAGTGGCGAAATCGGTCAGCATCACCTCGCGCATCTGCACTGTATCGACCACCGACTGGAAGAAAACGCCCTGGTCCTCAATCTGTGCCCCGATCATGATCAGGAATCCGGCGATGATGAGCCATGGATTGTGGAGGAACATGCCGCCAACCATGACTGCCAACGCTAGTAGTTGTCCAAGGCCTGTGGCAGCTCGCCCCGTGGGCGCAAACCCGTGCCTGCGGGCAAAACCGCCTCTTAGTAGCCTGCCGCCATCCAGAGGGTAGGCTGGCAGCAAATGCAGAACCGCCAGACCTGCCTGCATCCAGACCATACTGCGCAGCAGGTAGGCCGCGCTGATCCAGGGCTGGTCAAAGAGCCGGATGTCGCCGCTGGCGCCCATGAATGTGGCTGCCAAAACCAGTGCCGTCGCTCCGTTAGCCAGCGGACCTGCGAAGGCCATGGCAAACTGCCCTCCGCCCTGGTTTGCGTTTTCCTGGCTTTCAGGGTTTGCGTAGGCGAAGAGGCCGCCGATGGGCAGCACAAGAATCGCGCGCAACTGAAGACCGAGCCAGGCCGCTACCAGCAGGCGCGCGGTTTCCCGCACCAGCACTGCCAAAACGAGGACCAGGAATAGGCCCATGCCCCGCATCCACCCGTCGGTGGCGCTGATGCCCAAACAGACGATGGCCAGCAACGGAAAAAAGGCATGGATGCGCAGCTCGACGCCCATCCAACGGCCAAACGGAATTGACCAGCCACGCATGACCTGATTGTAGTTGGTCGCGCCCCATCCGTGTTTCGGATATGCTTGTCAGCGATGCGCATCATAGCTGGATCGCTCCGTTCCCGCGCGCTGGTTGCCCCGGCCGGTCTCGATACCCGGCCCACCAGCGACCGGCTCCGCGAGACTCTCTTTAACGTGCTTGCGCCTCGCATCGAGGGGGCGGTTTTCCTTGACTTGTACGCCGGTTCGGGTGCGGTGGGGATTGAGGCGCTGAGCCGAGGGGCTTCGCGTGTGACGTTTGTCGAGCGAGCACCTGCGGCACTGACCGTTCTTCGAGCAAACCTGGCAAAACTCGGACTCACCGAAGGATTCAGGGTTCAATCCGGCAGCGTAAAGGCCTTCCTTCAGCGAATCAAACCTGACCAGGCGTTTCAGTTCGACCTCGTGTTTCTTGACCCGCCCTATGATTCTGAGAAGGAATACGCAGGTACGCTGGGCCTGCTTGGTGGCGAGGCCTCAGGCTCGCTCGCACCCGGGGCTACGGTGATTGCCGAGCATCGCCGCAAAGAGAAACTAGGGGACAATTACGGCCTGCTCGCACGCACGCGGCTGCTTGAACAGGGCGATGCTGCGCTGAGTTTCTACGCCGTGAATCCCGTTGATCATCAGGAATAAGAGTGTGCCGTGGATGTTGCGCCCCGTGTGTATACTGCGAGGATGAACGCGCCGGGGCTTGCGTGCCTGCGAATCCGAGGAAAGAAATCTATGAAGATATACGCGAAACTGGCACTTGGCGTGGCGCTGGCATGCGCCGCCGCCTTGCAGGCGCAGACTCTTGAAAAGTGGGAGATCGGTCCCTTTGTCCGTCCGGCAAGCGGAAATCCGATAATCGCCCCGCGGCCGGAGTCCACGTTTAACGACCCCATCAAGAAGGCGCCGGTGCACTGGGAGATTCTGCACACATTCAATCCGGCAGCCATTGTGCGCAACGGCAAGATCTACGTTATCTATCGTTCTGAAGACGACTCTGGAAAGATGATCATAGGCGACCATTGCTCGCGCCTGGGCATGGCCGAGAGCACAGATGGAGTCCACTTTACGCGCCGCGCCGAGCCCGTCTTCTATCCCGCCAAAGACAGCCAGGAATCCCGCGAGTGGCCGCACGGGACCGAGGACCCGCGCATCGCCGAGTCCGAAGACGGCACTTACGTACTGACCTACACGCAGTGGAATGGCACAACTTATTCGGTGGGTATCGCAACCTCAAAAGACCTAACCCACTGGACCAAGTATGGGCCGGCATTCTGGGATGCGGCGGGCGGCAAGTATAACGAGCTGAAGTACAAATCGGCGGGAATCGTCACGCGGCTCGATCCGGTGAAGGACCGCTTGATTACAGCGAAGATTGACGGCAAATACTGGATGTACTGGGGCGAAGGCGCAATCCGCCTGGCCACCTCGACCGACCTGATTCATTGGACCCCGGTGGAAGACGCGCAGGGCGCTCCGATTGTCTTGCTCGGCGCCCGTCCGGATCACTTCGACAGCGATTTTCCAGAGATGGGGCCGCCTGCTGTGCTGACCGATGCAGGCATCGTCTTTATCCATAACGGCAGGAATAAAGACCAGGGGGGCGATCCGGCGCTCGGGCCGGGCGCTTACGCAGCCGGTGAAGCGTTGTTTGACGGAAAGAACCCCGCGCACTTGTTGGAGCGTGCCGCAGATCCGGTTCTCAAGCCCGAACTGCCCTACGAGAAGACGGGGCAATACGTAGCTGGGGACACCTTCACCGAAGGTCTCGTCTACTTCCACAAGCAGTGGTTCCTTTACTACGGCTGCGCCGACAAGCTGGTTGCCGTGGCAATTGCGCAGCAGAAATAGAAGGTCGCGAATGGGGCGGTCGAAGAGGATTGGCAGGCTATGCAGATGAAGAAGGTTTGCTGTGTCGTTGTTCTCGTATTGTGCTGGTTGGTTTCGCCGCTGCTCTGTGCGGCGGATGCGCAGAGCTTTTACCTCAAGAGCGGCGACACGGTTGTGTTCTATGGCGACAGCATCACGGCGCAGAACCTCTACAACCAGTGGGTGGAGTTGTACACGGTCACGCGCTTTCCTTCGATGCGCGTCCATTTCTACGGTGCGGGTGTGGGCGGCGACCGTGTGAGCGGCGGCAGCGGCGGCCCAATCGATGAGCGGCTTGCACGCGATGTGTTTGCGCACAAGCCAACGGTTGTGACCGTAATGCTGGGGATGAACGACGGCGGGTATCGCACGACGACCGATGACATCCAGAACACCTATACCAAGGGCTTTGAGCACCTGCTTGAGTCGATTCACACCAATGCGCCGGGTGCGAGAATCACGCTGCTTGGCCCATCTCCGTTCGACGAAGTGACCAGGCCCGCCGAGTTTCCCGGCGGCTACAACGCGGTGATGCTGCATTTTGCCGATCTGGACCAGGATCTTGCGCGCAAGTACGGTGCGGCCTTCGTTAACCTGAATCCGCCGGTGGTGCAGGTGCTTGGGAAGGCGCAGGCGGCCGACCCGGCGATTGCCAAGCTGATTCTTCCCGATCGCGTGCATCCTGAGGTTATTGCCCATTGGGCGATGGCCGAGGCGCTGTTGAAGGGATGGAATGCGCCGGCGCTGGTGTCTTCGGTCGCCATCGATGCGCGCGCTGCCAAGGTGACGGACGCACAGAATGCCACCGTGGAACCGGTAGAACGCGACAAGGACGTCGTGCGCTGGACCGAGACCGAGAAGTCGCTGCCGCTCGCGTTCAATCGAAAGAACGAAACCGAGCGGCTGCTGCTGGAGTTTACCGATCTTGAGAAGCAGTTGAACCTGGAGCCTCTGCTGGTGACAGGGCTGGCCGCCGGCCAATACCAGTTGACGATCGACGACAAACTGGTTGGCGCATTTTCCGCGGACGAGCTGACCAGGGGAATCAACCTGGCCGACTACGACACGCCCATGCGCGCGCAATCGCAGCGGGTCAGTTGGAAGATCAGTGATCACGTCGAGGCCCACTACATTCACATGCAGATGCAGATCAAAAAAGTTGATACCGGAGGCCAGCCGGGAAAGCCAGATGTGCTGGATGGTTTTGAAAATTTTCTTGAGGACTCGATCTACGACGAGGCTGCTCCCAAGCCGCATGTCTTCTCGCTGAGCCCCGTTAGCGCGCAGCCGTGATCCGCCCATCGCCTCTCGGCTCGGCAGCATCAACGGGAATTGCCAATACTTGCGAGAACCGGTAGCGCTGGCCTCCCGGCCCGCTGTAGCGCGGACGTCCTTGCCCGCGCTCTCTCTACCGAGAGGAGAAATGCCCTAAGTTATCCTCGAGACTTTTTTGCCAAGCCAGCCAGGCGCTTATCCGAATGGGCGTATTCGACCGCTGTGCCTCTTGGAGAAGTAGCAGATACCTGCGCCGCCAAGTCGGAGACAATCGCTCCGTTGAGGACACTGAGCATCGCTTCCTGGGCTTTGCTCCAGAACGGGTGCGCGGGGCAGTAGGACTTCCGCTCGCAAGAGGCGCCGCTTATCATGCAGAGGTTGATATAGATCGGACCGTCGATGGCCTCGATCACTTCGCGCATGGTCGCGCGGCGCCCGCGGTCGAGAATCTCAAAACCACCGGCCTGGCCGCGGCGCGAGTCGATCATTCCGGCGCGGCACAGCGCCTGCAAAACCTTTGAAAGGAAACTGCCGGGGGCTCCCGTGGCGCGCGCAAGTCCGGGCAGCAATGCGCGTTGATTGGCGGGCAGAGAGGCCATGTGAATCATCACGCGCACAGCGTAGTCGGCAGCCCTCGTCAGCTGCATCGTTGAACCGGATCGCACCATTGGGCAGGGTCCTCTAAAACCATCGTAGCGCAATGTCGAGGTTTGAATGGAAGAGTGTTTCCGCACGGGTTTTGGGCCAGTTCCAATTACCAGGATCGCTTCAGTTTTGAAAAACGCAGGCGGCGGAGCACTCGTCGGTGGCGGGGTTGAGGTGACGGCACCAGGGTCCCCCCAAAAAGGCAGGATTCTTGATGGAAGTGGTTTAGTTTCAGTCGGATACGTCACAATCCGCGCGATAACTCATTGATCCTGCGAGGGTTACATGCAGATTATTGGCAACAAATGGGTTACGCGCGTTCACTCTCTTGACTGTTCGAGGTTGAGGGCCGGGACGAAAAGCATAAGGTCATTCTGCGCCATTGCAGGGTAATTATCTGCAAACGCAAGTGATAGCTGGAGCGGGTTCGGACAGAAGGAATTGCCGAAGAGCGTGGGTTAGGGAGAGTGCGTTGCGGCATGTGAACCTCCACGCGTGGCCATTTTGGAATTGCGATCACGCGGGGGTTCCCCGCTTCGAGGCACCGGAAACTTCCGTTTCGTCTTGCATTTTGCCACGAAGGGGATTTACAAGCATCATTGCCAAGGATCGATAATCTTTTTGAAGGCCTCCCATGGCGATTTCTCGGTTAACCACAACGGCTACGCGCTCAGAGCAGATGTCCCGCATTCGATCAAAGGACACGAAGCCCGAGATGAGGGTGCGAAGGACTCTCCACGGTATGGGGTTTCGGTTTCGCCTTCATGTACGAAGTTTGCCAGGATGCCCCGACATCGTCCTGCAAAAACATCACCTCATCATTCAAGTTAAGGGGTGCTTTTGGCATGCGCACACCTGTCGCGGAGGAAGGTCACCAAAGTCAAACAAAGCATATTGGGAACCCAAATTGGCCAAGAACCGAGAGCGGGATCTCAAGAACGAACGTAAGCTGCGCAGACTTGGCTGGTCCGTCTACTCTGTCTGGGAATGCCGCCTTCGGAGATGCAGCCAGCCTGACCTTGAGAGTGTTCTGCTCAAGGTGCTCGGTAAAAATCGCCAGGCCATTTACTGAAAGTAACTTCTCAAGACGCTTATTCCAAGTTGAGCGGCGAGGACCGGCGGAACTGCGTTTCCAACCCGAGTGAACTGCCGGGCGGTAGGACCCAAAAACACATAGTCATCCGGAAAGGTCTGAAGCCGCGCGCTTTCCCGCACACTAAGCGTTCGAGGAATCTCGGGATGCAGATGAGACCTCCCGCCTCCCTTTGTCCCTCCGGCAATCACTGTTTTCGATGGGAGGTGGGGGTCGAGTCTATCAACCCGCCCGAGTTGATCACGCTCGCCATAGTCAAGTCTCATGTACCGCAGCACCGACTCGGCTTTATGTTCCCGGGTCTCATCGTTTGGAGCGTGAGGCATGCCGTTCCCGAGTACGCTCCCTGCTCCAACCCACGAAGCAGCCGGCTCAGGGCGCGTAAAGGGCAGACCGAGACGATTTCCAACTACAAAAAGCCGCTGCCTCTGTTGAGCGATGCCAAAATGCGAGGCATCGAGAACGAACGGTTGCTCAACGGTATAGCCTGCCTTTTCCAGCTTTTTAATGGCCGCCGACAGCTGTTCGCCTCCGTCAAGGTCCCGCAGGCCAGGCACATTTTCGATAATAAATGCTCTTGGCTTGAACCTGACGATGAGGCGCACGAAGTCGAACAACAGATTTCCGTTCTTTTCGTGGGCAAATCCTGTTCGCTTGAAGTTGTCGCCCCATTTCGCAAATCGCTGGTTTGAAGCAATTGAGAAGGGCTGGCACGGGGGACCGCCAACAAAAAGGCCGTCAAACGCCCCAGGAATCACCTTGTGTAGAGTACAAGCAATATCCTCGAACTTCGAGATATCCCCAGAGTGGGTCGGGGGACCAAACACCTGCCAATTTGGCCTGTTATGGCGCAGAGTACTACAGAATAGTTCGTTGATCTCGAAAGCGGCGGCCAGACTAAATCCCGCAGCTTCTAGCCCAAGGTCCATTCCGCCGCAGCCGGTGAAGAAGCTCGCTACCGGGATACCGTTCTCCGGTAGCCGCAACCTCTCAAGCGTAAAAGGGTCGCCGCCAGCCCACGCGCCAATTTTGCTTCGCTCATACACAAGGTCATCGTAAGTCAAACCAGCGTTCTGCAGGATAAGAGAAAGAGGTTCTTCCGCCTTCGCGGCGCGCTTGAGCAGCTTAGTTTGAAGCGTGGCTTTCAAGGTAGCGCGCTTTGCGACCGGGAAGAGAAGACTAGACATGGATTGCTCCCCCAAAGCCAGCTTTCAGATCACTGTACACCGCTCGCGCCTGAACCTCATTCGGAAAGTCCGCAAGACCTTCTTTGTGCAACCATTGATCATAGAATCGGTGGATTGCCCTGTGGCAACTTGGACAAACAGGAACGAGGTCGTCGAGGGTCGTGCTGAATTTCTTGACCTGGATTCCGGAAGATAGTGGGAGCAAGTGGTGCAGGTCCAGAACGCGCTTAGCCCACGGATAGGTCGCCTTGGTGTCGAGGGCGCACACATCGCAAAGCGCCGAAGGATTGGAATCAAAGAATGCCTTTCGGAGACCACCGTTGCGCTCAATCACCAGATGCGTTTTCTTTACCTTGTCACCTTCCAAAAATCCACTTTGGATTACCTCACTAGTTGTTGTGCCTGAATGGTCAACAAAACCTCCATGTTTCCCAACCCTAAACTGATTGGCAAGTCTTCTCAATTCCGCCTCCCGGTTGGCTGCTCTCGTGCCTGAGACCGGGAAAAGTTCGCGCACAATTGATATGGCCGCGGACGGGTCAAGGGAGACTACAAGACTGAGCCTTTCTAGGTGCAGATAGGAAACCTGCGAGATGACCTTTAAGCTCTCGCGAGCCTGACGAAGATCCTCCCCCGCGTCCTCCCCAACCGATTCATACCGTCCATGTCGACCGACGGCTTTGATGAATTCGGCCTCTGACTCATCCCCAACAAATCCGGTTGCTTTATATGCGCCAAAAATCTCCATCAGGGAGGAGATCGGTTGGTGCAGCACCGCAGACTTTAACAGAAGATACTTCAACGTAAACAAAAGCGGGTATCTGACCTGGTTCCCTGGCTGCCATCCCTCCAATGCGGGCGAAGGGTCGGTAAATGCACACACTAGGAAGTGAAGGTACTCGTCGCAAGTAACTGTGCCCGGGGTCGCAAAGAGCTGTGCTATCCGGGTTGGACGTGCGACTTCCCCGACTTCGCTCACGAGAAGGCAGAGCTTCAGCACCCTTGAATAATTCCGCCAAGGACTGTGGGTAACTGGCGCTGCAAAGTCCAGACCAGTTTCTGCTTTAAGTTCAGCGCGCTCAGCTTTCTTGAAGTCATGCCGTAGGGCAAAAAAATGGACATTTGGCGCAGTGCATCGAACTGAAAGTAAGCAAGGCGCCCTTGATCCCAATGCCACATCCGAAATCCCGCCTAGCTGGGATTCTAACAGGAGGCAAAGGAATTGCGAAAGGTGGGGCACGGAGTTTCACTATTCACAGGCCGGTTCAAACGGAAAGTGCCTGCTCTGGAGTGCGCGGGCGCCACTTGTAGACTGCGATTGAATTTTTCCAGAAGTACTTCTGCTGGGCGGCTGGGCGGCGGGTGGCGATGTAGCGCTGGGCTACGCTGAACGTATCGGCATAGTTGGCGAGAGTGTCGCTGTTGGGCCAGTCGCTGCCGAAGAAGATGCGGTCTTCGCCGAATGTCTCCCACATGCGATCGAGCGATGCCACGTAGAAACCAACGTCGAGCGACACGCGGCCAGCCACGCTTTGGACGATCTCCGAACCTTTTACGTAGATGTTGGGACGATGGGCCAACTCGCGGAGATTGGCGTCGTAGGTAGCTTTGGCCGGCGCGTCGGTTGGGACTTCGGCGTGAGGCAGATGGTCAATGACGATGCGCAGGTCGGGAATGCGATCGGAGACCTTGAGCACGGCGGTGATCAACGCCGGATTGGGGTTGGCTGTCTCCAAAACCAGGCCGGCATGGGCGAGCAGCTTGAGGCCGAGACGAAACTCCGGCTTCTCAATGGCAGCGCCCAGGTCGCGATTCCACAAGTTGCCGTAGCGAATGCCGAGGAAGAGCGGACTGCGATACAAGCGGTCGAGCGTGGCGGCGAAGTCCGGCGCTTCGGGCAGCAGATCGCCGATGAAGCCCAGCATGATGGGGTTTCGCTCCGCCACATCCTGGAGCCAGAAGTTGTCAATGAGCCAGGAACTGCACTCGACAGCAATCGCTCCGACGATGCCATGCGGCCGGGCGAGAGCGGCATAGCGGGTGGGCAGCGCGGGATGGTAGAGAACGGTGTCGGTCTTCTCAGGCCACGGAATGCCGCCGGGGCGCGTGGGGTCGAAGAGGTGGATGTGCGCGTCGATGACCGGCATTGGCTTCGGGAGCGCTTGAAGAAGGGGGGAGGCAGCAGAGGCGCCAGCCAGCATTGCCGCGGATTTCAAAAGATCTCGTCTTTGCATCTGGGCTTCCTCTGTGCGTCGGGTGCGCCGGACCTACCCCAGCTTGCTGAATTTTACAGGGAGCTTGTCGTAGTCGACGGTGCCCAGACCGCGGGCGGCGGCCATGGCCAAATAAGGCAGGTGCTCAGGGTCGAGGTTCCACCAGGCTTTGGCTACGTAGGCGTCGAGCGCGACGGGATCGGTGCCGGCCACCATGGTCTTTTTCATCGCGACGTCTTCAAGGTTGCCGCCGGTTGGGCCGTTGCGAAGCAGGATGCGGTAGCCGTCGAGAAGAGTGACTGTGGGAAGCATGAAGCTGGCCAAGTCGGCCAGGCTCTGGTGAATCTGCTGGTGCAGGCGGTTGCGCTGGCCGCCGAGAATGCCGTACCAGTTCTTCATGCTGAGCGTGACGCCCGTGAGGCCGTGATGCTTGGCGATGGGCAGGTTGATAATCTTGTCGGCTTCAAGGAAGGGGATGAAGACCGGCCAGGTTTTGAGGGCCACGCCACCCATCTCAACTTCGCGGTACTGCTCTGGATCGGGGAGAATGACCTCGGCGCCCTCGGCGCGCGCTGCAGCCTGGATGCCGGAACGCTGGAAGCAGCGGCGCGGCTCGTTGCAACTGCAATCGGTGACAATGACGCGCTTTGCGCCGGCCTGCCAGCACTGGCGCACCACCTCGGCGACGACTTCGGGGTTGGTGTTGGCGGCCTGCTCAGGGGTGCGGTCCCAGGCGATGTTGGGTTTGATGACCACTACATCCTGGCGGCCGATGAAGCGCTTGATGCCGCCCAGGTCTTCAAGGGCGCGCTGGACCAGCTGACGCGGCTCGCCGTTTTGCACGACGACGAGGTGGGGCAGGTTGGGGTCGTTGGCCATGCGATGGTCGCGGCGGGCCTGCTCGGCCTTGGCGGGGACGGGTCGGAAGCTTTGCTCACTGAGCCAGACGCCGGCAGCGGTGACGCCCGCTGCAGCTCCACCTACGCGGAGCAGCTGCAGCATGGCATCGCGCCGCGTGAGGGCTGTCGGTTGCTCAACATTCGCTTCAGGCTTGTTGTCGGTTTCCGCGGCCATTTTCATTCTCCCCGTTAGAACGTTGTCGGCTAGACAGGTTCCCGGCCGTGTTGGGTTTTGCGTTGGATTTGTGCTATCCCAGGTCCCAAATTCGGGACCTGGGGCACCCAGCTTCGTGGGGGAACAATTTGCCCTAGACTTGCATCAGGTGGATGCGCTGCGGATCGTTGACGCCCAGCTTGTGCGCGGCGTCAGCAGCGGTGGCGATGTAGCGCGGCGGACGGCCGACGGCCTCAAGCGACTGCATGCCGGCCTCGGCGCGCTTGCGCTCGAGCATCTGCCAAGCGGTGTGGTCAATGGCCACGCGGTCCTGGCCGACGATGAGCGAATTGGGCTGCCAGAGGCGCTCGGGGTGGAAGCTGGGACCGCCGTCGTAAACGGAGGAGATTGCATCGCCGATGGTAAAGCGCACTTTGTCCCGGATGGCGGGGATACAGTTGAGGTCGGCGACGGCGGCGCAGTTGCTTGCATGCAGGTCCTGCGGGCGATCCACGACGCCGTACATATTTTTCATGGCGAAGGTGAGGCCGGCCATCGAGTGGTCCTTGAGGATCGGCAGTCCGATGACCATGTCGCAGAGAGTGAGCGCCTTGGCCAGCTTGATTGTTGCGGCGCCGAAGTTGGAGGACTGCGCCTCGTAGCCGTAGATTTCACCGCTGAGCTTGCGAATGCCGGCGGGATTGTCAGTGTGCTGGAAACCGCAGGCCTGAAGGAAGTTGGTGCGCTGCTCGAAGATAACGATTTGGCCGGGCTTGACGCCGGCCTGCTGAAGGCGTTCGCAGATGGCCAGGGTGAGTTCGGGGTGGGTGGCAATGCCCTTGCCGCCGAGTCCGTTGACCTTGAGGCCGATAACTTTGCCGACGGGGACAATGCGCTTCCATGCCGCGACGGGGTTTTCGATGCCGGTGTAGGAGGCAATGGCGCGGTCGAGCAGGGCCTGGACGCGCTTCTCGTCCAGCTTTCCGTCGGCGCCGTGGAGCTGCGCGTCATGGGCTACGACCACTTTGGACTTGCCTGCAACTGTGTGCGTGTCAGGGGCGGCGGCATATCCCAGCTTTGTTACCGCAGAGGACGAACCGAGCAATACTGCTCCTGTGGCTGCGGTCTTCAGAAAATCACGGCGGTTCTTCATGGCGATCCTCACCTTCGTACTGAGATGTCGAGGCAGCCGGCACCGGAGCCGGGTTGTCTACAGCTTGGCTTCAATGCCGCGGGCCAGCGCCATCAACGCATCCGGCGTCTCGGGCGTCGACGCATAAGCAACAATGCGCACCAGGTTTGGGCCTCTGCGGAAGATAATGCTCTGCGAATAAGCCAGGCCTGCATCGCCGAGCGGGGCGATTTTTGCGTCCGCGGTCTTTCCGGTATCCATGATCTTGCGCGCGCCATCGGGGCTGCTCATGGTGTGCACATCAACCACGGCCTCCAGCTGGCCCTCGTATTTGTAGTCGGAGGTGGAAGTGGAAACAACGCCCGCCGCAAGGTACTGCTCGGCGTCACCGTCGATGTATTCGTAAAGGTCCTTGGCGATAAAGGTGCGGGTCTCGGCTGTTTTTTGCCAGCCCTTGACTGCGCCTGTATCAGGAAACGGGTTGAGCTTGTTGCCCCTGCATCCTGCGATTCCTAACGCGGCGACCATGGCAAATGCGGCAGCGGCGAACATCCATTTTTTCGAGTCGATCTTCACTGTACGAGCTCCTTCACTTGCGATTGAGCAGAATCTGGGCGCTGGGCGAGCGGCTCTCGCCAATGCTGGTGACGTAGACGGCAGGGCGCTCCTGCAAGGGGCAGGCAAACTCGCATGCTCCGCAGCCCACGCAGCGGCTGGGATCGATGCGCGGCTGCTTGAGCGTCCTCGTAATGCCGGCTGAGTCGATGACTTGTGCTTCTTCAACATAAATGGCTTTGGGCGAAACCGGGCACCATTCTTCACAGACGATACATTCGGTAGCTTCGGCCCAGGGCAGGCAGCGCCCGCGGTCATAGAATGCGGTGCCCAGGCGAACCGGCTGCGTGGTTGCGGCTCCTGAGACCCAGCCCTTTTCCCTTGGAGAAATCTGCCAGATCGCGCCGGTGGGACAGACCTCGGAACAGAGCACGCAACTGGGCTCGCAGTAGCCGATGCGCGGAACCAGCGTCGGCGTCCAAAGGCCGGCGAGGCCGGCTTCATCGAGTGTGGGATGCAGCGAGTTGTTGGGGCAGACTTTCATG
>Ga0073936_10002917_pt1 | contig 25025 bp, 27 predicted proteins | sample AliMusrvi5mmetaG_FD_87041 | JGI IMG/M metagenome (GOLD analysis project Ga0073936, IMG submission 87041) | Freshwater lake bacterial and archeal communities from Alinen Mustajarvi, Finland, to study Microbial Dark Matter (Phase II) - Alinen... | ecosystem: Environmental > Aquatic > Freshwater >... | reverse complement strand
GCACCCACGGCCGGCATCATCTTGGTGGACAGCATCCACATCAGGATGTCCTTGGTGTGCCGGCCCTTGAAGAAGGCCATGGCGTAGGCGGCCGGATACGCCAGCATCAGACCCAGGATGGTGGAGACCACACTGGTGATGAAGGAGTTTTGCGCGTACAGCATGTAGTCGCTGCGCTCCTGCACGATTGCAAAGTTCTCCAGCGTGGGCGTGAAGACCAGCAGCGGCGGCACCGAGATGGCCTGCAGCTCGGTCTTGAAGGCCGTCAGCATCAGCCAGCCCAGCGGAAAGAACAGCAGCAGGGTCACGGCCCAGGCGGCAACGGTGCGCGCAATCAGCGCAGGAGGGTATTTGGAGCGTTGTGCCATGGTGTTATTTGTCCAGGTTCTTGCCGACCATGCGAATCAGGAAGGCCGCCGCAATATTGGCCAGCACCACCGCAAACAGCGCACCGGCCGAGGCCACACCAGCGTCAAAGTTGAGCAGCGCCTGCTTGAAGATCAGGAAGGCCACATTGGTGCTGGCGTCGCCCGGCCCGCCACCAGTGGTGGTGTAAATCTCGGCAAACACGCTAAGTAAAAAGATCATCTCGATCATCACCACCACGGCCACGGAGCGTCCCAGGTGCGGGATGTAGAGGTAGCGCAGCTGCTGCAGGTAGGTGGCGCCATCCATGCGGGCGGCCTCCAGTTGCTCGCGGTTCATGCTTTGTAGCGCGGTCATAAAGATCAGCGTGGCAAAGGGCAGCCACTGCCAGGCCACCATGATGACCACCGAGCCGAGCGGAAAGTCGGTCAGCCAGTCGATCGGCGTGGCGCCAAAAAACTTCCAGACCTGCGCCAGCACGCCGTAAATCGGGTTCATCATCATGTGCTTCCACAGCAGGGCATTGACCGTGGGCATCACGAAGAAGGGCGAGATCAGCAGCAGACGCACGATGCCGCGCCCAGGAAACGGGCTATCGATCAGCAACGCGATGGCAATGCCCAGCAGCACCGTGATGACGATCACACTGCCCAAGAGCAGAAGCGTATTGACCACCGCCACCGAAAAGGAGGGGTCGGTCAAAAAGTATTCAAAATTTTCCAGCCCGGCAAAACCGGTTTGTTCGGGCTGCATCAGGTTGTAGCGGATGAGCGAAAAATAAATCGTCATCACCAGCGGGACGATCATCCACATCAGCAGGCTCAGCACCGCCGGTGTGAGCAAAAGCCGCGGTAAGAGTTTTCTCATGGGGATGGGGTTGGGTTGATTTAGGAGAATGAATGGAGGTCCTCAAATAGCGTCCGGGTGGCGTAGCGAGCGGTCCGAGGTGAGGTCCGAGGCGCACAGCCGTACTCTCGTACGGCGCGCACCACGGGCCTCAGACCGGGCCGCGCAGTAGCCAGACGGATGCTATTTGTAGTAACCGCCCTTTTTCATTTCGCGCTCTGCTGCGACTTGGGATGCCTTCAGTGCCGCGTCAATCGTTGACTTGCCGGCCAGCGCCGCGCTCATCTGCTGACCGACCGCAATTCCAATCGCCTGGAACTCGGGGATGGCCGCGAACTGCACGCCTACATACGGAGACTTGGGCAGCGTGCTGTCGTTGGGGTTGGCCGAATCGATGGCAGCCTTTTCAGCGGAAGCAAACACGGCAGCCTTCTGGAACTCAGGATTGGCGTAGGTGGACTTGCGGGTGCCGGTAGGCACATGCGCCCAGCCTTCATTCTTGGCCACCAGGTTGATGTAGTCCTTGCTGGTCGCCCAGTTGATGAACTTCTGGGCGGCGTCGGCGTTCTTGGTGCCGGCCGGAATGGCCAGTGCCCAGGCCCACAGCCAGTTGGCTCCCTTTTGCGTCACGGCGTAAGGGCCTTGGGCAAATGCCACCTTGTCAGCCACCTTGGACTGCTTGGGGTCGGTGATGAACGAGGCCGCGATGGTGGCGTCAATCCACATGCCGCACTTGCCTTCGTTGTACAGGGCCAGGATTTCGTTGAAGCTGTTGGCCGAAGAGCCGGGAGGGCCGTATTTGGTCAGCAGTTCCACATACATGGTGACCGCATCTTTCCAGGGCTTGGATTCGAGCTGTGGCTTCCACTTCATGTCAAACCACTGCGCGCCATAGCTGTTGGCCATGGTGGACAGGAAGGCCATGTTGTCGCCCCAGCCCGGCTTGCCGCGCAGGCAAATGCCGTACACGCCATTCTTGGGGTCATTGATCTTGGCGGCGGCGTCACGCACCTGGTCCCAGGTCGGGCGGCCTTCAAACTTGATGCCGGCCTTGTCGGTCAAATCCTTGCGGTACATCAGCATGGAGCTCTCGCCGTAGAAGGGCGCCGCATACATCTTGCCTTCCACCGACAAGCCGTTCTTCATGGCCGGCAGGATGTCGTCCGCGTCATAAGCGGCGTCGGCCTTCAACTCCTTGAGCCAGCCCTTTTTGCCCCAGATCGGGGTTTCGTACATGCCAATGGTCATGACGTCGAATTGACCGCCCTTGGTCGCGATGTCGGTGGTGACGCGCTGGCGCAGCACGCCTTCTTCCAGCGTGACCCATTTGAGTTTGATGTCGGGATTGGCTTGCTCAAAGTTCTTGCTGAGCTTTTCCATCTCGATCATGTGGCCGTTGTTCACCGTGGCAATCACCAGTTCGGTGGCCGAGGCCGACAGGCCGCACAAGGAAGCCACCAGGCTTGCGGCGAGTGCTACGCGGGTTTTGAGTAACATGTTTTTGTCTCCAGAATGTTGAAATGAGATGCTTTGTTCAATGCGCCTCAACAGCCAGCACTGACAGATGGAAGATACCGACTCGCTGATGCACGAACGATACTCCCGGAGCGGCTTATGGTACTTATTTCCATCGCATACCTAGGATTTATACCTAAGGGTGACTATTTAGTATGTGTTTGCGGGCTGCGCGTACCGGCGCTTTCCAGCCTGTCTGGCATCAGCGAAAATGTGCGTTCAGGCAATAAAGCTACACCGGGGTGCAGACATGGCAAACAAGGATGAAGAGCCCAAACTCTGGGTGACGGTGCTCAAACTGCTGGCGATCGCCGTGGTGTTTATAGGCGGAACCGGCCTAGCCCTTTGGTACGCGGACCAGCTGCAGGCGCAACAACAACCCGCGCTGGGATCTGGCGCTGGCAGCGGAAATGGCTCAAGCGGATGGGGTATCGTGGGCGACTCGCCGCTGAGGAACAAACGCTAAGCCAGCGCCGGTCCGCCGCAAGAAGCGTGGGGGCCTCTAGCTCACAGGCTGGCAGGAATCGGTGCCAGCGTATGTTGCACATCGCCACACTGGGCGCGATGCCGCAGCACATGGTCGATCACCACCAGCGCCAGCATGGCCTCGGCAATCGGGGTGGCGCGTATGCCTACGCAGGGGTCATGGCGGCCCTTGGTGACCACCTGGGTTGGATTGCCGGCCGAGTCGATGGAATCGCGCGGCGTGATGATGGAACTGGTGGGCTTGATGGCAATGCTGACCTCCAGATCCTGCCCGGTCGTGATGCCACCCAGCACGCCACCGGCGTTGTTGCTGGCGAAACCAGCCGGTGTCAGCGAGTCGCCGTGCGTCGTGCCGCGTTGCGCCACGCTGGCAAAACCGGCGCCGATTTCCACGCCCTTGACGGCGTTGATGCCCATCATGGCGTAGGCAATATCGGCGTCCATTTTGTCAAACAGCGGCTCGCCCAGGCCCACCGGCACCTTGCTGGCTGAGACGCGAATACGCGCACCGCAGGAGTCGCCCGCCTTGCGCAGCGCGTCCATGTAATCTTCAAGCGCCGCCACATCGGCCACCGGCGCAAAGAAGGGGTTGTGCGGCACATGCTCCCAGGACTCAAAGCCAATCGGCACATCGCCGATCTGTGTCATGCAGCCGCGGAACTCGGTGCCGTATTGCTCTTTGAGCCATTTCTTGGCCACGGCACCGGCCGCCACCATCGGAGCGGTCATACGGGCGCTGCTGCGGCCGCCTCCTCGCGGGTCGCGGATGCCGTATTTTTGGAAGTAGCTGTAATCGGCATGGCCGGGACGAAACGTCTCCAGGATGTTGCCGTAGTCTTTGCTGCGCTGGTCGGTGTTCTGAATCAGCAGCGCAATCGGCGTGCCGGTGGTCTTGCCCTGGTAGACGCCGCTCAGGATTTGCACCGCGTCGGGCTCGTTGCGCTGGGTGACGTGGCGGCTGGTGCCGGGGCGGCGGCGATCCAGATCGATCTGGATGTCCGCCTCGCTCAAGTCCATGCCGGGGGGGCAGCCGTCAATCACGCAGCCAATGGCCGGGCCGTGGGATTCACCAAAGTTGGTGACTGCGAATAAAAGTCCAAGGGTATTGCCGCTCATGCCTCATTATCCCAGAGGCTGCGGCAGATTCGGCGCAAGTGGCGCCAGCCTTGGCGCAGACTCATGCTTGAGGAGCTTCGCCCTCGGGCCAGTCGCGGATATAGGCCTTGAGCATCTGGTTCTCAAAATTCTGGCTGTCGACCACGGCGCGTGCCACATCGTAAAAGCTGATCACGCCCATCAGCATGTGCGCGTCCATCACCGGCATGTAACGGGCATGGCGGTCCAGCATCATGCGGCGCACTTCGTCCATATCGGTTTCCATGGTGCAGGTCAGCGGCGCATCATCCATGGAGCCACGCACCGTGGTGTTGCCAATGCTGCCGGCATTTTTCACCAGCGTTTGGATCACCTCGCGAAAGGTCAGCATGCCGACCAGATCGCCATGCTCCATCACCACCAGCGAGCCAATATCTTTTTCGGCCATCAAATTCAGCGCCACCGGCAGAGGTTCATCCGGATGGGCTGTGAAAAGCGTGCCGCCTTTGACGCGCAAGATATCGCTGACTTTCATGGTGCTGTCTCGTAGTGGGAATCTGGTGTGTGAATATAGCCCACAATGCACGGCTAAGAAGCCAATTTCAGAACAGGAACACCCAGAGTGAGGAGACAAGCATGCCAGGCTACGCCGACCCCGGATTCGATACCCTCGCCCTGCACGCCGGTGCCACACCAGACGCCACCGGCGCACGTGCGGTGCCGATTCATCTCACCACCTCCTTTGTCTTCGAGTCCAGTGAGCATGCGGCCTCGCTGTTCAACCTGGAGCGCGCGGGCCATGTGTATTCGCGCATCAGCAACCCGACCAACGCGGTGCTGGAGCAGCGCATTTCGGCCCTGGAAGGCGGTGTCGGTGCCATCAGCGTAGCCAGCGGCCAGGCGGCGCTGCACCTGAGCATTGCCACCCTGATGGGCGCGGGCAGCCACATCGTGGCGTCGACCGCGCTGTATGGCGGCTCGCACAACCTGCTGCACTACACTCTGCGCCGCTTTGGCATTGATACCACCTTTGTCAAGCCGGGCGATCTGGACGCTTGGCGCGCCGCCGTGCGGCCCACCACCAAGCTGTTCTTTGGCGAGACCGTCGGCAACCCTGGCCTGGATGTGCTCAACACGCCCGAGGTCTCAGCAATCGCCCATGACAACGGCGTGCCGTTGTTGGTGGACTCGACGCTGACCTCGCCCTGGCTGGTCAAACCCTTCACCCAGGGCGCCGATCTGGTCTACCACTCGGCGACCAAATTCTTGAGCGGCCACGGCACGGTGATTGGTGGCCTGGTCGTGGATGGCGGCAGCTTTGACTGGGACGCATCTGGCAAATTTCCGGAACTGTCGGAACCTTACGCAGGCTTTCACAACATGGTGTTTACCGAGGAGGCCACGGTGGGCGCCTTTTTGCTGCGCGCCCGGCGCGAAGGCCTGCGCGACTTTGGCGCCTGTCTGAGTCCGCATTCGGCCTGGTTGATTCTGCAAGGCATAGAGACCCTGTCGCTGCGCATGGAGCGCCATATGCGCAACACCCAGCGCGTGGTGGAGTTTCTTGGCCAACATCCGCTGGTGTCCCGCGTGGGCCACCCCCTGCTGGAAAGCCACCCCGACCACGCACTGGCGCAAAAGCTGCTGCCGCGCGGTGCCGGTTCGGTGTTTAGCTTTGACATCAAGGGCAGCCGTGCCCAGGGCCAGGCCTTTGTCGAGACGCTCAAGGTATTCAGCCACCTGGCCAATGTGGGCGACTGCCGCAGTCTGGTGATTCACCCGGCCAGCACCACCCACTTCCGCATGGACGACGAAGCGCTGGCGAAGGGCGGCATTGGCCAGGGCACCATACGCCTATCGATCGGCCTGGAGGAAGCCGACGATTTGCTCGACGACCTCAAGCGTGCGCTGCGCGCCGCAGAAAGGGCTGGAGCCTGACATGCACATCCAAGTCAACAACGCTTCGCTTTATTGCTACACCGGCGGCAAGGCCTTTGATGCGGCCAAGCCCACGGTCGTCATGATCCACGGCGTACTCAACGACCACAGTGTCTGGATTCTGCAAAGCCGCTACCTGGCCAGCCACGGCTGGAATGTGCTGGCGTTGGACCTGCCCGGACACTGCCGCAGCGGCGGCGCACCGGCCACCAGCGTGGAACAGGCGGCCCACTGGGTGATCGCCCTGCTGGATGCAGCCGGCGTGGCCAAAGCCGCGCTCATAGGCCACAGCTTTGGCTCGCTGGTGGCGCTGGAGGCAGCAGCGCGTGCGCCAGAACGCGTGAGTCAGCTGGTGCTGGTGGGTTGCGCCTATCCGATGCTGGTATCCCCCGCACTGATTGATGCCTCGCTGAATGACCCGACGCGTGCGCTGGAGATGGTGAATGTGTTTTCCCGATCGACGCTGGCGCCGCCGCCCTCTGCCCTGGGCCCGGGCACCTGGATTTTTGGTGCATCCATGGCCCTGGGACGGCACGTGCTGGCCAGCAATAAAAACGCCAATCTGTTCCACACCGGCTTTGTGGCCTGCGACAGCTACCGCAATGGCGAAGCCGCCATCGAGCAAGTCAGCTGCCCGACGCTGTTTGTGCTGGGTGAGGTGGACCAGATGACACCACCCAAGGCGGCAAAAAACCTGGTCGCCAAGGCCCGACACGCCAAAGTGGTGATGCTGCCCGGCGGCCACCACCAGATGACCGAAACGCCGGAGGCCATGCTCCAGGCGCTGGTGGATTTTCTGGACCCTGCGCTCGGGGAGACAACGGCCTAAATCACCTCGCGCAGCGTGCTGGCCGACCAGCGGCCGCCCTGCCACAGCTTTTCGCTGCCGGGGCTGCGCGGGAGCAGCAAGCTCTGCATCAGCGGCTCCAGGGTTACGCTGTCGGGGCGCACCAGCAGCACATAGCGCGCCTGCGCGCCCACCATGTCCGCCTCATTCAACTGGCCAATCCAGTCCATCTCAGTCAGGGCTTCCACCACCGTCTCAACGCGCTGGGCATCCACGGCCAGCGAGCTGCATAGCTCGGCCATGGTCCGGCCCTTGGCAGGCAGCGCAGCAGCCAGGTCCAGCTCGCGCAGCACTTCCAGCGCCAACTGAAACTGCCAGCCAATGCCGCTGCGGCGGCGCGGAATGCCGGCAATCAGGCTGGGCACATAGGCGGTGAGAGCTGCGCCCAGCAACACAATGACCCAGGCCATGTAAATCCAGACCAGCAAAATTGGCAGCGTGGCAAAGGCGCCATAGACCGCCGAGTAGGTGGGCACATTGCTCAGATAAATCGCCAACAGCTTTTTCGCCACCTCCATCAGGGTCGACACAAACAGGCCGCCCATCCAGGCATGGCCCCAGCGCACAAAGGTGTTGGGCACGTAGTGAAACATGGCTGCCATACCGCCGGCCACCAGCAGAAACTGCAAACTGTCCAGCAACAGACTGACACCGCCGGGCATGGCACCCACCAGCCCCTTGGACGCCGATAGCGCATACGAGGTCATGCTCAAGGAGGCGCCCAGCAGCACCGGCCCCAGAGTGATGGCGGCCCAGTACACCAGCACGCGCTGGCCAAAGGGACGCGGTGTGCGCACCCGCCAGATGCTGTTGAGCGTGCGGTCAATGGTGAAGACCAGTGCCAGGGCGCTTGCCAGCAGGGCCGCCAGGCCGGCCACACCCAGCTTGCTGGCCTTACCGGCAAACTGGCTCAGATAACCCAGCACCTGGCGCGCGATATTGTCGGGCACCAGGCTTTCCACCAGCCATTTCTGCAGCACGTCCTGGAACTTGGCAAACATGGGGAAGGCGGTGAACACCGCCAAGGCCACGGTGATCAGCGGCACCAGGGCAATGGTGGTGGTAAAGGTCAGGCTGCTGGCGGTCAGGCCCAGCCTATCCTCGCGGAAGCGCTCGCGCAGGGTAAGGGCGGCGTCCAGCCAGCGTACGCTGGCCACATCGGCCAGCCAAATTCGTAAACGTTGAAGAGCGCGCATCCCGCTATGATGCCACTCACATGATTATTGCCTCCCCCGCCCCTTGCGCCCCCCCTCCTCCTGCCGTTCACCTCCGCCGCTGGCTGCCCGTGGGTAGCCTCACTTCCCTGATTGTTCTGGGCCTGGCCTGGGAGTTGTGGCTCAGCCCCCTGCGCCCGGGCGGCTCCTGGCTGGCGCTCAAAGTCTTGCCGCTGTGCATTCCCGTTGCCGGGCTCTTGAAGAACAAGATGTACACCTACCGCTGGGTTAGCCTGGTGGTGTGGCTGTACTTTATCGAGGGCGTGGTGCGCGCCTGGGGCGACCGCGCGCCAGGAAACTACCTGGCCCTGGCCGAAGTCGTCCTGTGCCTCTGCCTGTTCGCTGCCTGCCTATTGCATGTTCGAACGCGCCAGAGCCGCGCCGCCGCCACTGAAACCGCCACACCCGATGCTGCAAGCTGAAACCCTGCGCCCCATGAACCCGACCGAACATAAAATTTTTCTGAAAATCCTGCAAGCCATCGTCGGCACGAACAACGTGTTGACCGAGGGCGACCTGAGCGCCTGGGAGCTGGATTGGCGCAAGCGCGAACAGGGCAAGGCTTTGGCCGTGGTGCGCCCTGGCAGCACAGAAGAAGTGGCCGCTGTCGTGCGTGCCTGTGCCGCCGCCCAGATCAGCCTGGTGCCGCAAGGCGGCAACACCGGCATGGTGGTGGGCTCCACTCCGGACGCCAGCGGCAGGCAAGTGGTGCTGAGCCTGAGCCGCGTGAACCGCATCCGTCAGATGGACGCAGCCAACCTGACGGTCACGGTGGAGGCCGGTTGTGTGCTGCAAGCCCTGCAAGAGGCTTGCGAGGCGGCGGGCTTTTTATACCCCTTGAGCATGGCGTCTGAGGGCAGTTGCACGGTGGGCGGCAATCTGGGAACGAATGCCGGCGGCACCCAGGTGGTTCGCTACGGCAATACGCGAGAGCTATGTCTGGGTCTGGAAGTGGTGACCGCACAAGGCGAAATCTGGAATGGCCTCTCGGGCCTGCGCAAGGACAACACTGGCTACGACCTGCGCCATCTATTTATCGGCTCGGAGGGCACGCTGGGCGTGATCACTGCGGCCACCATGAAGCTGTTTCCTAGCCCCAAATCCATGATGACGGCCTATGCATCCCTGCCCTCGCTGGACGCGGCCGTGGACTTGCTGGGCCTGGCGCACCGGCACTTAAGTTCCGGCCTGACCGGCTTTGAAGTGATGGGCGAGTTCGCCCTGAGCCTGGTGCGCAAGCATTTCCCGCAACAGCATGTGCCCTTTTCCGGAAAAGATCCGTTCTGCGTGGTGCTAGAGCTCTCAGACCACGACTCCGAAGCCCACGCCCGCACCCTGCTGGAAAGCCTGCTGGAGGATGCACTTCAAGATGGCTGCGTGCTCGACGCAGTGGTGGCCGAGAACATTTCCCAGGCCCGCGCGCTCTGGCATATACGCGAAAGCATTCCGCTGGCCCAGGCGCAGGAAGGCCTGAACATCAAGCACGACATTTCGATTGCCGTGTCGCGAATCCCTGACTTTGTGCGCGAAACCGATGCAGCGATTCAAGCCGCCTTTCCCGGCGCACGCATGGTGAACTACGGCCATTTGGGCGACGGCAATCTGCATTACAACGTGCAAGCGCCCGAGGGCGCGGATGCCGAAGCCTTTTTGCGCGATCAAGAGAAACCCATGAACGCCCTGGTCTATGCCCAGGTGGATGCCTACAGCGGCTCGATCTCGGCCGAGCACGGCATTGGCAGCCTGAAGCGCGAAAAGCTGGCCGAGCATAAATCGCCGGTCGCAATCAGCCTTATGCGTTCCATCAAACAGGCGCTGGACCCAGACAACCGAATGAACCCGAATCGCGTGCTGAAAATCTAAGGAATCTGGGTGGCTGGGCGTTCTGCCACCCAGATTCCGCCGCCCACACCGCATACCGCAGGCACCTTGCCTGCACCGACGACAATAGAGCCTTTTTCACATTGCCCGCACCTCTGCCATGACCAGCCCGCAAGCCAACCGCCCCGTGCGCTCCCAGTACGAAGACTTCATGCGCCACGTGTACGCCACCGGCGTAACCAAGGCCGACCGCACCGGCACCGGCACACGCAGCGCCTTTGGCTACCAGATGCGCTTTGACCTAAACGAAGGCTTTCCGCTGGTCACCACCAAGAAGGTGCACCTGCGCTCCATCATCCAGGAACTGCTGTGGTTCCTCACCGGCTCCAGCAGCAACCACTGGCTGAAAGAGCGCAACGTCAGCATCTGGGACGAATGGGCCAGGCCCGACGGAGAACTCGGCCCGGTCTATGGCGTGCAGTGGCGCAGCTGGCCGACACCGGATGGCGGCCATATCGACCAGATCACCGAACTGGTGAACACGCTGAAAACCAACCCCGATTCGCGCCGCATGATCGTCAGCGCCTGGAACGTGGGCGACCTGTCCAAGATGGCGCTGATGCCCTGCCATGCCCTGTTCCAGTTCTATGTGGCGCCCGCCACGCAACCCGGCGGCAAGGGTAGCCTCTCCTGCCAGCTGTACCAGCGCAGCGCCGACATTTTTCTGGGCGTGCCATTCAACATTGCGTCCTATGCCTTGCTGACCCATATGCTGGCCCAGCAATGCGATCTGGACGTGGGCGACTTCATCTGGACCGGCGGCGACTGCCACATTTACAGCAACCACCATGCCCAGGTGGAAGAGCAGTTGAGCCGCGCGCCCTACCCTTACCCCACGCTCCACATCAAGCGCAGGCCCGATTCGCTCTTCGACTACCAGCTTGAAGACTTTGAGGTGCTGGATTACCAATGCCACCCCGCCATCAAGGCGCCGGTGGCGGTGTGATGAGCGCCCGAAGTATGAGCGGCAGAACGCTCTGCGCAGGTAAAGGAGGAGCCCGCGTAGCGGGCGGGGGACACGGAGCAGAGCGCTCTGCCGCCCAGACGCCTAGGTTGCCGCGATGAAGCTGCATCTGATATTCGCGCGCAGCCGCAACGGCGTCATTGGCAAGGACGGTGGCCTGCCCTGGCATCTGCCGGAGGACCTGGCACATTTCAAACGCATGACGCTGGGCTGCCCGGTGATCATGGGGCGCAAGACCTGGGATTCGCTGCCGCCCAAATTTCGCCCGCTGCCAGGACGCGCCAATGTGGTGGTGACGCGCCAGAGCGACTGGCAGGAGGCCGGTGCCCTGCGCGCACATTCGCTGGAAGCCGCCATGGCGCTGTGCGCCGACGCAGAAAATGTCTGGGTCATTGGTGGCGCGCAGCTATATGCACTGGCCGAGCCGCTGGCACATACGGCTGTCATCACCGAAATAGATACTGTGCTTGAAGGCGATGCTTTTGCCCCCTGCTTTGGCTCTGCTTGGCAGGAAACCAGCCGTGAGGAGCACCAGGCGGCCAACGGCCTGCACTACCGCTTTATTTCTTTAACCCGAACAGGAATTTGAACCATGTCTGAAGACGGATTTCACGTACACGGCCCGCACGACCACGCGATTGAGCACGCCCAGCAAGGCGGCCATGGCGGTCACGACAACGGCGGCATGATCAACCAGATAGCGATGTTCACCGCCATCATCGCCACGGTGGGCGCCTTGTTTTCGTACATGGGCGGCGCGACCCAGGCCAATGCTGGTCTGTTTAAGAACAACGCCGCGATCAAGAAGACCGAAGCATCCAACCAGTGGAACTTCTACCAGGCCAAGAGTACCAAGCAGGCCCTGGCCGAACTTGCGCGCGACCTGACGGCACAGGCCGACAAGCCGACCTACCAAGCCAAGGTCGAGCGTTACGACAAGGAAAAGGGCGAGATCAAGCTAGCGGCCGAGAAGCTGGAAAACGAAGCCACCGAGTGGGACCACCAAAGCGATGAACAAATGCACCAGCACCACCGCTGGGCCCAGGCCACCACCGTGCTGCAAGTAGCGATTGCGCTGGCCGCCATTGCCCTGCTGACCAAAAAGAAATGGCTTGAATACGCCATGTTTGGCGCCGGTGGCATCGGTGTGGTGGTCGGCGGCCTAGCCGCCCTGCATATCTAAATAGCCACGAATAGACCATGCAATACGCCACCTGGAATGTGAACTCTTTAAGCGTACGGCTGCCGCAGGTGCTGGACTGGCTGGCAGCCAACCCAGTCGATGTGCTGGTGCTGCAGGAACTCAAGCTGACGGACGACAAGTTTCCGCGTGAGGCGTTTAGCCAGGCCGGTTACCACGCCCAGTGCTTCGGCCAGAAGACCTATAACGGCGTGGCTCTGCTGAGCCGTACGCCAGCCACCGACGTGATCAAAAACATTCCCGGTTTTGACGACGACATGGCGCGATTGATCACCGGCACGGTGGGCGAAGGAAATGAGAGCGTGCGGGTGGTGGGTGCCTATTTTCCCAATGGGCAGGAACCCGGCAGCGACAAGTTTGAGTACAAGATGGAATGGCTCAAGGGCCTGCGCACTTGGCTGAAAGAGGAGTTGGTGGCGCACCCGCGCCTGCTCTTGATGGGTGACTACAACATCACCTTCGATGACCTCGATGTGTGGGATCCGGAGGGCATGCGCGACCAGATCCATTGCACCGACGAAGAACGCTACCACCTCAACGCCCTGATCGCGCTGGGCCTGACAGACAGCTACCGGATGTTCCCACAGCCGCCAAAAAGCTATAGCTGGTGGGACTACCGGGGTGCCGGATTCAGGCGCAACCAAGGCCTGCGCATCGACCATATTCTGGTCAGCAACGCACTAAAAGACCAGGTAAAGTCCTGCATCATCGACAAGACTCCACGCAAGAACGAGCGCCCCAGCGACCACGCTCCGGTGCTCGTGGAGATCGCTTAAGGCGATTGCCTCAAACGGCCTCACTCCAGCCCCAGCTCCTGAATCTTGCGGGTAATGGTGTTGCGGCCAATGCCCAGCTTATGGGCGGCCTCGATGCGCCTACCCTTGGTGTTGGCCAGCGCCGCCAGAATCAGACGCGACTCGAAGCGCTTGGTCAACACGTCCCACACGTCCAGGCGTCCGGAGCCCAGCAACGCAATGGCTTCGCCCTCCAGTCCCGTCTCCCATTCCTGCAGGCTGTCGGACCGGGCCAAAAAGCCAACGGCGACCGCCTCGGGAAAATACGAGGGCGTGCTGTGGGCGGGGGCAGCTTCCGCAAGCATTGGCGCGGCGACCGGCTTGGGCTGGGCGGCATCGGCCCGCGACACGCCGATTTCGGGCGGCAAGTCCTTGGGCTCGATCAACTGGGCCGGCGCCATCACGGTCAACCAGTGACACAGGTTTTCCAGCTGCCGCACATTGCCGGGAAAGGCAAAGCCCTCCAGCCAGACCAGGGCCGCATCCGAAATGCGCTTGGGCTCCACACCGAGCTGCAAGGCGCTTTGTTGCAGAAAGTGCCGCGTCAACATGGACACGTCTTCGCGACGCTCGCGCAGTGCCGGCAGGCGCAGGCGGATCACATTCAGGCGGTGAAACAGATCTTCGCGAAAGCCCCCTTCCTTGACGCGCTGCTCCAGGTCTTGGTGGGTGGCGGCAATCACGCGCACATTGGTCTTGACCGCGCTGTGGCCGCCGACGCGGTAGAAATGCCCGTCCGACAGCACGCGCAAAAGCCGCGTCTGCAGCTCAAACGGCATGTCGCCAATTTCGTCCAGAAACAAGGTGCCGCCATCGGCCTGCTCGAAGCGGCCACGGCGCATGGTCTGGGCGCCGGTAAAGGCTCCGCGCTCATGACCGAACAGCTCGCTCTCCAGCAAGTCCTTGGGTATGGCTGCCGTGTTGATGGCAACAAACGGGCCACCGGCACGCGGCGAATGCTTGTGCAGGGCGCGCGCCACCAGCTCCTTGCCGGAGCCGGATTCGCCGGTGATAAGCACCGTGACATTGCTTTGAGCCAAGCGGCCTATGGCCCGAAAAACGTCCTGCATGGCAGGTGCCTGGCCCAACATCTCGGGCGCATCATCCATGCGCTCTTCGCTGACCTCTTCGCGCTGGCTTTCCTCTACCGCGCGGCGAATAAGCTCCACCGCTTTGGTCAAATCGAAGGGCTTTGGCAGGTACTCAAAGGCACCGCCCTGAAAGGCGCTGACGGCACTGTCCAGGTCGGAAAAGGCGGTCATGATAATTACCGGCAGGCCGGGATACTTGGCCTTGACCTTTTCCAGCAAGTCCAGCCCCGAGCCTCCGGGCATGCGGATGTCGCTCACCAAAATTTGCGGGCCTTCGTCGTCGGCAGCGGTGGAAAGCGCCGCCAACACATCGCGCGAATTGGAAAAACTGCGGGTGGGCAGATGCTCACGCAGCAAAGCCTTTTCCAATACGAAGCGTATGGACTGGTCATCGTCCACGATCCAAATCGGCTTCATGGTATCCCTTGTGTCTGGCATTACGGTAACGGAATCAGAATTTTGAAGTCCGTACGGCCTGGCACGCTGTCCACCTCGATCAAGCCATGGTGCTGTTGTACAAAGGTTTGCGCCAATGTCAGCCCCAGGCCAGAACCGCCATCCCTGCCCGACACCAGCGGGTAGAAAATGCGGTCCTTGATCGAATCTGGCACGCCAGGTCCGTTGTCTATGACATGCAATTCCAATGCCAACCGGTAGCGCTGTTTGCCGAAGGTAATTTGGCGCATGACACGGGTGGTGAAGGTGAGTTCGGCATCGCCGATGGCAATGCGCTCACTGAGGGCCTGGGCGGCATTGTGGGCAATATTGAGCACGGTCTGAATCAGTTGCTCATGGTCACCGCGAAACTCGGGGATGGAGGTGTCGTAGTCGCGTATCACCGTCAGCCCCTTGGGGAACTCGGCCACGATCAGCGAACGTACCCGCTCGCACACCTCATGGATATTGACATCACTCACCATATGCGGCCTGCGGTGCGGCGCCAGCAAGCGGTCCACCAGACTTTGCAGGCGATCGGCCTCGTGGATGATGACCTGGGTGTATTCGGTCAGCTCGGGCGAGTCCATCTCCAACTCCAGCAACTGCGCAGCGCCGCGTATGCCGCCCAAAGGGTTCTTGATCTCATGCGCCAAATTGCGGATCAGTTCCTTGTTGGATTGCGCCTGCTCCAAAATGCGTTCCTCGCGATCCTGGCGCGTTTGCTGCTCCAGCGGAATCAACTCGACAATGATGTCTTCGGCCGGGTCGGTGCGGGTGATGATCACATGGACCGGCAGCGCCTCGTAACCCACGCGCTTGAGCCAAGCGTCGTAACGCATGGCGCCAAATTCGTTTTCAATCGCGCCTTCCAGCGCATTTTGCAACTGACTGGGCTCGGTAAAGGCCTCGGCAAAGGCGCTGCCGACGATGGAGCGGCGCGAGATGCCCAGCACATCTTCCAGCGCGGAATTGGAGAACAGCACGTGGCCCGAGCGGTCCACCACCGTAACCAGGGTGGCCAGCAGGTCAAATGACTGGTAAGTGGGCGAAGACAGCTCGGTGAAACGCGGCGCGGGTGTGACAGGTTTTGCCAAAGCGCTTACCTCGTGGCGGAGCCGTTGGCAGTGCTCGCACCCTGCGTGGGTACACGCGCCAACTCGCGTTTGATGCCCGCAATATCCGCGTCATTGCGGGCGATGGCGGACTTGAGTTCGGCCACACGGTCCAGGTACTTCTGGTTGTTGCGCGTCTCCGGGCCCTGGCGCTCGGGCTCACCGTCCTTGTACTCCCTGAGCAGCTCGGCCTGTTTGGCTTCGGCGCGCCTAAGTTCAGCCTCCAGAATCATGCGTGCATCTGAATCCTTGGCGCGCTGGTCCGCCGACTCCGGGCGCGCAGCCCCAACCGCCTTAGCCGGAGGCGCCTTGACGGCCTGAATCACGGTGATATTGCCACCAGCAATCAGCTTGCAGGTCTTGGCCTGGGCCTCGGACACGGTGTTGGTGTATTCGTTGCCACAACGGTAAATGCGCTCATCCGCGGCGTGCGCTGCGACAAGTCCGCAAGCCATACAAAACAGAAAAAAAACAAATTTCATGGTGCGTCCACCCATTGCGAAGGCCGGGTCAGGCCCGCAGTATGCGCCAAAATTACGTGCCTGTAGTCGCCAACAAAAAAGGACCGCCGAGGCAGTCCTTTTTCTGGCATCTCCCTCGCGGGAGAAGCTAGCACAAGCCCGTATTACAGGGAGAAGTACATGTCGAATTCAACCGGGTGCACCGACATGCGGTAGCGGGTCACTTCCTGCATCTTCAGGTCGATGTAGGCATCGATCATGGAGTCGGTGAACACGCCGCCCTTGGTCAGGAACGCGCGGTCCTTGTCCAGGTGCTCGAGCGCCTGGTCCAGGCTATGGCAGACGGTTGGCACCAGCGCATCTTCCTCGGGAGGCAGATGGTACAGGTCCTTGGTGGCTGCTTCGCCGGGATGGATCTTGTTTTCCACGCCGTCCAGACCCGCCATCAGCAGGGCGGCAAAGCCCAGGTAAGGGTTCATCAGTGGATCGGGGAAGCGGGCTTCCACGCGACGGCCCTTGGGGTTGGCCACAAACGGGATGCGGATCGAGGCAGAACGGTTCTTGGCCGAGTAAGCCAGCTTGACCGGCGCTTCGAAATGCGGAACCAAGCGCTTGTAGCTGTTGGTGCCAGGGTTGGTGATGGCGTTCAGGGCACGGGCGTGCTTGATGATGCCGCCAATGTAGTACAGCGCGAAGTCAGAGAGGCCGGCATAGCCGTCACCGGCAAACAGGTTCTTGCCGTCTTTCCAGACCGACTGGTGCACGTGCATGCCGGAACCGTTGTCGCCATGGTAAGGCTTGGGCATGAAGGTGGCGGTCTTGCCATAGGCATTGGCCACGTTGTGGATCACATACTTTTGCAGCATGGTCCAGTCGGCGCGCTCAACCAAAGTGGAAAAGCGGGTGCCGATTTCGTTTTGACCTGCGCCAGCCACTTCGTGGTGGAACACTTCGACCGGGATGCCCACGGATTCGAGAATCAGGGACATTTCAGCGCGCATGTCTTGCGTGCTGTCCACTGGAGGCACAGGGAAGTAGCCGCCCTTGACCGTGGGACGGTGGCCACGGTTGCCGCCTTCGAGCTTGCTGCCGGTGTTCCAGGGTGCTTCGTACTCGTCGATTTCGTAAAACGTGTTGTTGGGATCGGTGCTCCAACGCACGCCATCAAAGATGAAGAATTCTGGCTCGCCACCGAAGAAGGCGGTGTCGCCGTTGCCGGAGGCCTTCAAATAGGCTTCAGCGCGCTTGGCGATGGAGCGGGGGTCGCGGTCATAGGCCTTGCCGTCGGCAGGCTCCACCACATCACAGGTCATGATGATGGTGGTTTCTTCAAAGAAGGGGTCGATGTTGGCGGTGGCCGGATCGGGCATCAACAGCATGTCGGAGGCTTCAATACCCTTCCAACCGGCGATGGAGGAACCGTCAAACGCGTGACCGGAGGTGAACTTGTCTTCGTCGAAATGGGAAACAGGCACGGTGGTGTGCTGCTGTTTGCCACGGGTATCGGTGAAACGGAAGTCAACAAACTTGACTTCGTTTTCTTTCACCATCTTCATCACGTCAGCGACGGTCTTGGCCATCAAATACTCCTGTTGCACGGTTAAAAAAAGTCTACCGATTCCTCAATGCAGCTTTTGTGCCAGAAGCGGCCAAGCAAGCATTTTGAGAAAGCGCCCTATTTTGCCCTGAGATTCAGGCCTTTGTTGCAAAAGCAATGCACCAAATCAATGCAACCCATGATGAATCCGATTTGGTGCACTTTATCCACGCACCATTTCAGGACCCAGGGGCAACTGCATGGACCTGAGCTCGGTCACCAGTTCGGCATAGGCCAGCTCCACCGCCTCGGGCGCACCCTTGACGCCGAGGTCGATATGGCGGCCATATTCGGCATGGTCCACGCTGGGCAGGCTAAATACCTTGACAGCATGCGCCGCCTCAATGCGCTCCATCAGGGGCGTCAGCGAGGCCTCCATGGCGCCGAACACAATGATGGATTTTTCCTGCCAGGCATGCCGCTTAAAGTGCGCGCCATAGAAGCTGTCCAGCACCCATTCCACCATCGGCCAGGCCATCACCGGAAAGCCAGGAACGAAATAGACCCCCCCACACTCCCCCACTGCGTGTGGGTCGCTGCCCTCACAGCTAAAGCCAGGAATCTTGTTGTAGGGGTTGGGAATGATCTGCGCGCCCTCGGGGAACATGCCCATATTGAGGCGATGCAGGTTTTCGTCGCGCTCGGGCTCATAGGGGATGCCCTTTTCGCGCGCCAGGTCCTGCATGCGCTCGCGGATCAGCTCCCTGGCCTGCGGATGCAGCACCAGTGGACGCGCCAGTGCGGCGGCGGCGCACTGGCGCGTATGGTCGTCCGGCGTGGCACCAATGCCGCCAAAGGAAAACACCACATCGCCCGAGGCAAAGGCCCGCCGCAGCGTATCGGTGATGCGCTCCGGAGAGTCGCCCACATAGTCGGCGTAGGCCAGCTGCAGGCCGCGTGTGCCAAACAGTTCTATGACCTTGGCCAGATGCTTGTCCTGGCGCCGACCCGACAGGATCTCGTCGCCGATGATGATGATTCCAAAGTTCATTGTTCGTCTTTCAAGAGAAGAGCCTGGCCGTCATGCACGACAGCCTTCAGATTTAGATGCGGCGCTGGAGATACCGTGGCGCCAGCGCTGTCAATCGCCATGGCCGGTTCGGCGCGCAAGGCCTGCAGGGCACCCAGGCAGTAGTGGCTAAACCAGAGCGAGGCAAAGGCGAACACCAGCGTATAAACCCAGACTGCCAGTGGCACCAGGATCACAAACGCGGGCGCGAATCCGGCACCCATGGCCCACAGCACGCTCGGAGACGCGCCCAGAAAACCACAGATCACCCCCATCACCAGCATCCATGCGCCGTGGCGTTCGAACAGCTCCCGGCGCTCCTCTTTGTTGGCGTAATGGGCCAGGGCATCAAAGGCCATGACACGGTAGGTCAGCCAGCCCCAGATCAACGGCGGCAACAGCAACACCAGGGGCGGAATCAACCACAGCGGCATCGACAGCAACAGGGCCAGGACAGCCATCAGGGTGGACCACAGCGACCACCACAGGCTGGCGCCCCAACCGGCGCCGCGCTTGGCTTCCAGTGTGCCAAATCGACTGGCTGCCACCAGGCTAACCAGGGCAGGCATCATCAACCAGGCCACCGCCAACATAGATGCCACGACGATCCAGGGCGTGACGGCAAAGACCACCAATAAGGGTGCCAGCACCGCCTTGAGATTGCCCGCACCCATGCTCTCCAGCCACCGCCAGACCATGTCGATGTAGCTAAATGCATCCAGCCAGATGCGCACACGATCCAGCACCGCATCCCAAAAAAAGTAGCCCAAGCCCATGCTCAGGCCCACGATCAGCAGCAGCGGCAGCAGGGACAGCACAATCACCCGCGGCCGCAGGCAGTAGAACAATGCCCGCACAAAGGAGTCCAGAAACAGATTCATGCGAATAGCATAGCTTGGGTGAAGCTCACCCTGGCGACCGGTCGCGTTGCCGGATGTCTAGGCACCGGCGATGCTAGTCAGGTCGGCAGCGCTGAGCCAGCGCCATTGGCCAGGAGCCAGATCGGCGGGCAGGGAAAGACCACCGATCTGCGAGCGATGCAAGCCCTCCACGCGGTTGCTGACCGCTGCCAACATGCGTTTGACCTGGTGGTATTTGCCTTCGGTCAGCGTCAGCCGCAGCTCAAACTCCCCCACCGCCTCGCAGGCCGCAGCCCGCACCGGTTTGGGGTCGTCGTCTAGCACCACGCCTTCCAGCAGCCGGCTGATCTGGCGCTCATCCAGCGCATGCTTGACCCGCACCTCGTAGACCTTGGGCACATGGTGGCGCGGCGAACTCATGCGATGGATAAATTTGCCGTCATCGGTCAGCAGCAACATGCCGGTGGTGTCCTGGTCCAAGCGGCCCACGGCCTGCACCCCCTGCACCGCCGCCTTTTGCGGCCGCGTGCGCAAGGGCGATGGCAGCAAGGTGTAGATGCTGGGATAGGTCGAGGGCTTTTGCGAGCACTCGGTAGCCGTTGGCTTGTTCAGCACCAGATAGGCCCGCTCGGCATAAGGCCAGTCCACGCCCTGCACCCGAAACCGGAATGCGTTGACCTCGAACTCGGCTGCGGCATCGGTGCAGGCCTGCGCCACGCCCTCTGCATCGTATGCCTGAACATGGCCTTGTTGAATCAGACCGGCGCAGACACGCCGCGTACCAAAGCCTTGAGAGTAGAGAATTTCCTGCAGTTGCATGGCCCTAGTATCGCAGCGCCCGGACTGCCCACCAATCTCACGGGGATAAGACGTCGGCCGCGCGCCACAGCAAATCGGTTTGCGGCACCACCAGGCTCAAGCGGGAATTGGCACGGGTAATGCCGGTGTAGAGCAGCCCGCCAGTGACGTTCACCGGCCAGCGATTTGCAAAAAACAGATTGCAGCAATTGGACAACACGCACTTCGTTTGGGCGGCGTCAGGAATCATTGAATTTTTGGCAGGTCATGACTCAGAAGGGCTGAAAGCGTTCATCGGCCTTTCGAATGAAACTGTATTAAATCAAGAACCACTTCCGATGCGTCCTCTGCACTGACGTGGGCGGAATCGATAACAAGGCAGTCACTGGCCCACGCTTCATATTCCCGATGTTGAACTTCATCCCAGTCAGGAAGGACGTGACCGGTAATGTCTGCCTCACGGCTTTCCACCCTTCTTCTGTGCTCAATTCTGTTGGAACACACAATTTCGATTTCGACGATTTCAGATGCAGCGTTCCTTGCCAGCTCCCGCCAAGTCTCCCGGATGACGGTCAGAGGGTTAACGGCATCAGCTACTACGGTGTTGCCCAAAGCTAGATTGGCACTGGCCAATTCGTAGGCAACTTCATAGCCCAACGCGCCCAAGTCACTTGAATTGCGGAACGAGGAAGCAATTGCCTGCTCTATGGTGTCGATCCGCAAATAAGTGGCGTGCAGCTTGCGGCAAAGCAATTTTGCAATGGTGGTCTTGCCCGTGGCCGGAAGTCCGCTGAGTACTATGAGCATGGCCGTGATTCTCGCTCCGTCCTCGAACTTTCAGATGACCGCTCCCGCGGCACAACCGAGATTGCCAGCCCGTCACAGTCGAATGACATTTTTGAAAGTTTTTAGGCGGTTACATTGGCTGCTGCTGGCGTGCGAGGAGTCGACTTAGAGATTTACGATCTGCCGGATTCAGACCATTCATTGGCTATCTTGAGCCAGCGGGCAGCTTTGTGGCGATCACGTTATTAGTAAGCAGCTGCAGTGAGCTGCCCAGAATCATCCAGCAATTTGATCCGGTTGCCCGACAGTTGACGATTGAATTGTGCCAACAACCTCCAGCACTGGTTTCAATGCCCAATTGCTCAACCATCACCGTATTGATTTTTACGCTATTCACACGGTACGCCCCAGGGCCCTGGACAGGGTAGACGGACTGGCATAGCCTGTCCGCGCGGCAATTTGTTTGAGTCCTATACCGGTCTGCACCAGTTGCCGTGCAATTGCCAGTCGCAGATTTTCCAAATATTTTCCAGGTGACACTTGCATCACATCTCTAAAGTAATTTGCAAACGATGTTCGCGACATGCCTGCCAAGTTAGCCAAAATTTCCAAGGTCCAGGGATGAGCGGGTTTGGTGTGCATGGCCACCAAACTTCTAGCAATTCGCGGGTCTGACAATGCATGAAAAAGCCCTGTGGATTGTTGCGGTCGAGATGTCAGATGCCGCATCAAACTGATTAGCAAGATATCGCCTGCGCGATTGATAAAAAGCGGTTGTCCACAACGACTGGCCTGCATCTCATTGGCAATCAGCGTCATGACTTGCACGAGCGATGGGTCAGCGTCCCTCATGCCAACTGAGATTGGCTGAGATAGCTCCGCTAAAAAGCTGGGTCCCATGGGGCCCTCAAAAACAACGTCAAAACTCATGAAACATTGCTGATCGGCTTCGAGGATGTTTTGAAGCGAGTACGCCTCAGGGCAAACCAATAAAGACAAGCCGTCCAGTTGACTGCCCGAAAAGCTGTCCGAGGAGCCGTTCACACCCGTCTTGATGATGTGCAGCGAAAAGCCGTCCGCCTGTGAGGTCAACGTTACTTTTGGGCTAAGTCCTTCCAGCAAGGCGGCGAGTCGATCTAAGCGAGGGGCATCCATTTGTACGAATTGCAAATTTTAATGTACGTATTGTTGCATCAAGTACAAGATAATGCAAAGTGTTGAGTGTGCTTCTAACCGAGTCAGCGTCCATGTTTTCAAAAATTGCCTCCATCACACTCCCAATTTTCACCCTGGTGCTGGTTGGCTTTATGTACAGTCGCCGCGTCAAACCGGACCTTGGGGGAGCCAACAAACTGGTCGTGGACGTGGCACTGCCGGTGTTGATCTTCATTTCGCTGTCTGCCAAATCGTTTGACCCGATCTCTACTCTGTCATTCACTGGGGCGTCCATGGTGTTGATTTTTCTGAGTGGATTGATCGCTTGGCCATTGGCGAAATTTTCAGGGACAAGTAAGCAGGCCTTTCTGCCCTGTGCCATGTTCACCAATGTCGGGCCGATTGGCATCCCCTTGGTTGCCCTGGCCTATGGGCCAGAAGGCATGGCACCAGCTGTAGTCTTGTTGGTGATCTCCAACATTCTGCATTTCACGCTTGGCGCTGGCGTGATGAGCGGAAAAATTGACTGGCGCATGGTTTATGCCAACCCACTGGTTTGGGCAACTGTGCTGGGGGTAGCCAGCGCTCAACTGCGGTTGGCGCTACCCGCATGGGTTCAAACCTCCTGCACCATGATTGGCAGTGTATTGGTCCCGATGATGTTGATGTCCCTTGGGGCAAGGCTTGCCAGTAGCGAGGTTGCAGATGCCAGGGTGGGAGTTCAGTCAGGCGTGCTGATTTTCATCGTCAGACTAGCGGCCGTTTTCTTGACCCTTTGTCTTATTCCATTGCAAGGGCTGGAGCGCGGGGCTTTGATTTTGTTTGCATGTTTGCCACCCGCAGTCTTCAATTTCATGCTCGCTGATAAGTTTCAGGTGGAGCCCCACAAGGTGGCGTCCACCGTCATCGTTGGACATTTGTTGAGCATGGCGTTTCTGCCGCTCGGTATTTGGCTGGCATTCTTTTAGTTTTCTTCATCCCCACGCGCAAAGGCACCATACATGATCAAGTTCTATTTTCATCCTTCACCCAACCCCTTGAAGGTCGCGTTGTATCTGGAAGAGACAGGTGAGCCCTATGAACTCATTCCAGTGGACACACGCAAAGGCGAACAGCACTCAGATGCCTTCAAGGCCATCAACCCCAATGCCAAGACTCCAGCCATGATGGATGATGGCGTCCGAATTTTTGATAGCAACGCCATGCTGCTTTACTTGGCTGAAAAAATTGGACAATTTGTGCCAGAGAACACACCCAAAAACAAGGCTGAAATGTACTCATGGCTGATGCTTGTGGCCACGGGCATTGGACCTTACTGTGGTCAGGCGGTTCACTTTAAGCACTACGCACCAGAGCCCAAAGTGTACGCAGTGAATCGCTATGACTTTGAAGCATGGCGTCATTGGCATCTCATCAATGATGTTCTGGCAAATCAGCCTTACATGATGGGCAACGCGTACTCCATTGTGGACATGTCGGTTTGGGGTTGGGCGCGTGTTGCGCCCTTTGTTTTGGGTGCAGATGCCTGGGCAAAACTACCCCATGTCAAACGCTTGCTCGATGAAATCAATGCGCGTCCAGCGGCTCAACGAGCGGAGGCCTTGAAAACCAAATTTGCTTTCAAAACCGAAGTGGATGAGGACGCACGAAAAATACTATTCCCATCCAACGAGCGGCTCAAAACCGCTGGGGTATGACGCATGATTGACTTTTATTACTGGACCACACCAAACGGCCACAAGATCACGATGTTCTTGGAAGAGTCCGGTCTTGCTTACGACATCAAACCCATCAACATCAGCAAGGGTGAACAATTTGCCCCTGCATTCTTGAAGATTGCGCCCAACAATCGCATTCCTGCGATCGTTGACCACGCACCAACTGGCGGCGGCGAATCCATTGGCATTTTTGAGTCAGGTGCCATTCTTTTATATTTGGCGGATAAGACGCAAAAATTTGTCCCACAAGATTTGCGCGGTCGAAATGCATGCCTGCAATGGCTGTTTTGGCAAATGGGCGGATTAGGACCCATGGCTGGCCAAAACCATCACTTTGTGCAGTACGCACCAGAGCAATTGCCGTACGCCATCGATCGTTACATCAAAGAGACCTCGCGCCTGTATGGCGTCCTGAATAAGCACTTATCAGATGGCCGCGATTACATTTGCGGCGACTATTCCATTGCCGATATGGCAGCCTATCCTTGGGTAGTACCACATGAGCGTCAGCGCCAGGATATGAGTCAGTTTCCATTTCTGGCGTCATGGTTTGAACGGATTAAACGCCGTCCAGCAACACAAAAGGCTTATGAGATCGCCAAATCGATCAATACAACGCCCACCGTGGACCAGAGCGCCAAGTCCATTTTGTTTGGCCAAGATGCCAAGACAGTCATTTGATTCTCACCGAGGAAAATTTCATGAAGATAAAGGCGGTTGTTTTTGATGCCTACGGCACATTGTTAGGACTTACGCAAACTATTAACTAATTCGCAAAATAAACGTTGATTTTCGCCAGAAATGCCTGGTGATAATTATATATCAGGTATTATATGTTATAATAAGTTTTGTTTAT